>Ga0247817_10002065_pt1 | contig 10361 bp, 15 predicted proteins | sample UWRJL212509R1_FD_178010 | JGI IMG/M metagenome (GOLD analysis project Ga0247817, IMG submission 178010) | Plant litter microbial communities from Arlington Agricultural Research Station in Wisconsin, United States - UWRJ-L212-509R-1 | ecosystem: Environmental > Terrestrial > Plant litter >... | reverse complement strand
ATCAGAGCAGATCGGCCACGACGCCCGAGGATTTCTGGTTGCGGGCAACCAGCGTGGCCTCATGGGTCAGCAGCCACTTCTCGGAGTCACCGGTCTTGGCCAGCATTTCCTTCTTGAAGCCGTCCAGCGTCCCCACGGCCCAGAAATCGGGATCGTAGATGAAGCAGTCGCGGGTGAGCGCGTACTGATGCGGGACGATGGCCAGCGTGCCGAAGTCCGACACATAGTAGTCGGCTCCCGAGATGATGGTCGCTTGGTTGCGGCCCTTCACTTCGGTGCGGGTCTGGGCGATGCCGGTGAACGCGGAGAACTGCTGCTTGTTCGTGCCGCCCATCATGGCGATGGAAGGCGAAGCGCCAGAGTTGAAGGCGAGGGCCATGACGGTCTTGACCAGCGCTTCGGTGAAGGTCCGTTGCGTTCCGTTGGTGGCGGCGGCGACGATACCGGCAGAGAAGCCGCCGTTCGCACCGCCAGCGCCGCGCGAGACGTTGGTGGTGAGCCAAGCCAGAGCGCCAGCCGCCTTACGCGGGTTAGCGCCGGACTCGTTCTGCGATGCGCGGTTCTGGAGGAAAGCGGCCTCCATGTCGCGACGCATTTCGAGGCCCTTGATGACGGCCTGACGGGTCGATTCCTTGTCGCGGCCCGCCAGATCGACCACGTCGTCAGTGCGGGACACACCGAACGTCTTGGTGAAGATTTGGCAGTAGTTGCCGACGCGGGCGGGCTGGTTGCCAGCTTGCAGCGTGGCCTCGTCGCCTTCGACCGCCGCGTTTTCGGGGTTCGGGGTCGCGAGGTCTTCGACTTGCCACTCGTGGTAGCGAGCCTTGACCTTCACCTTGCCGATGGACGAGATGAAAGGGGTCTTCTCAGGGGCGACGCGATAGATCACGTCTTCCAGGTCTTCACGCTGTCCAACGGTGTTGAGCGTGGTGACCAGATTGGCGGGAGCGGCCATGGGTATTATTTCCTAGCGAGGAGAACGGCCACCGCATCGTCAATCGAGCCTGAATTGTTGAGGCGCTGCATGGCGGAGGCGGACGTTCGTTGAGACGATGTCGCTCCGTCTGCGCCAGAAGGCTTCAGTGCGGGTCGCGACGGTGCGGGGCGAGCGGGCTGTGCAAGTTTGGCGACCCCCGTGTCGTACAGCATCGCCTTTCGGGCGATAGCCATGGAACGGGCGTCAACGTGCGGCAGCGCATCTTCCGGAACCCCCTGTGCGACCAGATACGACGACAGTTCCCTAAGGTTTTCTGCGCCTTTGACCGGATCGACAAGAGCGGGGGCGAGGGTTTTCAGCGCCTCAGTCTGCTCTTGCAGCCATTCCGTGTGGCGGGCCTTTTCAGCGTCGTCCCTGGCTGCTTTCGCTTGCTGGGTCGTCTGGCTTTCGAGGTCGAATTGCGCGCGGAGGGCTGTGTAACTGTTCGGATCGGATTTCGCGAGGGCGGCCCAGGCTTCCTGAGAGATTCCGTCCCACCGGCTTGCGAACGTGGATTCGGCCTTGTGAGCCGCTTCCGACATCCGTTCGGCCAATGAGGCAAAACGCTCTTTTTCCGCCTTTGCGGCTTTCCTCTCGGCTGCGGTGCCTTCCAGTTTCTTCGCCGTCAGCTTTTGAACGGCGCTTTCCTCTGCAAGGATCGCGGCTTGTGCTTCCGGGGTTAGCGTTGCGAACACCGCCTTGCCTTCAGCCGACCAGAAACTCGGAGCCTCCGCTACCGGCTCAGCCGGTGCCTCAACGTCTCCAGTATCGTCTTCCGCTGGCGTTTCCGCTGCTTCGTCCGTTGCCGCTGGATCATCGGCGGGCAGATTGTCGCCCTCAAGCGCCGCATTGTCAAGATCGGGTGCGGGGTCTTCAGTAGCGGCTTCGGGCGGCGCATCTGCGGTCAGTTCGGCAACGGCTTGGTCAATGGTGAACGATTCGCTCATTCGATTTCCTTTTTAGCGGTTTCGATAGAGTAGGTGGCGATCTTGCCGTTGGCGATGAACCCCTCAATGGCGGTTCGGACCTTGGCCACTGCCTGCATTGCCGCGTGTGCGGCGGCGACATGTTCCGAGCCGACAGGAAGGCTCATCATGGACTTGATAAGCTCCGCGTGCAGGGCGTCACAGGCTAGGTTGAGGATTTCCCTGGCGTCGGTCGCCTTACGGCCCAGCGCGGCGGTTTCTTGCTCGTTCATCCACCCGCTCCACCGGTCTCGACATCAGCCGTCGCGACGGACACCTCGGCATCCACGCGCATACCCTCGCGACGCAATTCCGCGTCCAATGCGATCTGCTCGCGCTTCAACTCAAGCTCAGCGGCGATCTGCTCGCGCTTCAAGGCCAATTCCCCCGCCACCTGATCGCGTTTGGCCTGGATCGACGCTGCGGCCTCGTCGCGCTTGAGTTGGGCGTCCAGCGCGGCGGATTCGGCGTCTAGCGAGGCTTTTGCTGCGGCCTTCTGTGTGTCCATCTGCAAACGCGCGGCCATGTCCGCCTGCTTGGCCTGAATATCGACCTCCGCAAGCATCATCTTGCCCTGCATATCGGCCTGTGCGAGCGCCTGCCGCCCCTCAAGGTCCATCTTCGCCAGTTCGGCCTTGGACTGCACCTCGACCAGCTTCGGATCGGGCTGCGGCTCTTGCGGCTCGGCTTCGGCAGGATCGCTGATATAGGCGTCGGCGTTCTTGATGCGCAGGCCCTTCTCTAGGAAGCGCTTGGTCATGTTATAGACGTTCTCAGCCGTCACCAGCGGCCCTTGCGCGCCACCCTGTTGCGCGACGATGGCCTCCTGTAGCTGGAGCGCCTGTTGCAACTTCAGCATCTCGGCTTCCTGGCCCGACGCGCCCACGCCGATCTCAATCGTCATGTCCTTGCGCGAGCCCCACGACGTAGGATCGACCGGAACCCACTTGTTCCGCAGGCGCACCATCTGCTCTCCGGACGATGTCTCGCGAATGAGCGCGTGCAGGCCGACGAACATATCCTTCACGCCGGTCTCGGCCAGAATGCGGGCGATCAGGCGGATGCGCTTCTGGGCGGCGGTCATAAGCGCCAGAGCGCCCTTCGCCGTGTCGTGCAGCGTGTCGGGGTTCAGGCCCTGTGCGTTGCGCACGATGCCGGTGCGTTGCTCCGACTGCGTCTGGAAATACTCCTGCGCCGCGAAGGGGTCGAAGCCTAGCGGAGACGTGACCAGCGGCGTGATGGCGTCACCGTTCGTTCGCACCGGCATGTTCGGTGCGTTGTTCAGCAGATCGGGAATGGTCCATTCGTTGATCAAATTCATGTTGATCTGCGACCGGCCATTCAGCGCGAAATACCCGCTATCGAGGATCATGCGGGTAAGCGTCGTGCGAATGCGCTGAATCTCAAGCAGCCTGTCCGCCACCGACTCGCCGTAGAAGCGGTGCGTCGTGGGGTAGGGCGTGATGGCGCTGAACCGGATGGTCGGGATGTCCTCTTGCTCAAGGATCATGGACACCGGCCCATCTGTCAGGACGCGCGTGTATTTGCCCTTGCGGCGGATGTAGTGCTCAATGACCTCGACCACGCGGCGGTCACCTGACCCCGATGGCGTCTGGTCATCCTCGCCAGCCGTGTCCCTGGCGCGCGCGACCGCACCGAAGTTGGCCCCGCCGTAGCTCTCGCACTGGCGCACCTTGTCGGCGGGCAGACCGTCCTCGATAAGCTCGAATACGCGGCGACGGGCGCGGTGCGCGCAATAGGGCGTCGTGCGAAGGGACGTGGTGTCTCGGCTGACGGTGAAGTCCTCTGGCGCGACGGCGGAGACGCAAGTCTTCTTGCCCTTGCGCTTGATAGTAAAGGACCACGTCCCATCATCGCCACTCTTGGCGTCCTCGATAGAATCGGGGTTGGCCTCAAGCGCCGCAACGGCCTCTTCCTCCGACTTGCCCTCGAAGCTCTCCGACTCGTCGTATTCCTCGGAGTACCATTTGAAAATACCGGTCTTGGACAGCAGGGCGTCCTTGATCGCGGTGTAGAGGATCATGAAGCCGTCGTTTTCGTTGAAGAAAACGTGGTTGATGTAGTCCGTTTCCTGCTCCGCCGCGTCCTCATCTTCTTGCCCGCGAGGCATGAACGCAGCCACGTCCTCGGCGGTGAAGATTTCAACCAGATCGGGCAGGATGGTTTCGACGGCATCAGCAATGTCTGTGCTGATGGCGCGCGACCGGCCTTCCAAGGCCGGAACGTCGGTCATGACGCCCTTGTAGTAGTCCAGCGACAGTTCGCGGGCGCGCGAAAGCTGAGCGTCCTCATCGAACCCGATGGAATTCGCCTTCTCGTCTTTCAGGAGCCCGAGAAGGTCGTTGCCGGGTTCGTCGGTTTTGTCTGCCATGCTTTATCCGAACGCCGACAAGTGCACCCACTGGACGCCGACTGACGGCGGAATGGACAGGACGGTAATGCCAAGAAGGGACGCAAAGCTTTGCTGTGTGCGCGTTACCCTGATCTTGCAGGAGACGTTCGTCGGCGTGCCTTCGATCTGGACGTTGATCACGTCGGTTACGCCAACGGCGGTCTCGGCAAGCGCCTGAATCTGCGGCACCACGCCGACATCGAACGCGGTCGGGTATGTCCACGTCAGGGTGCCATCAACGGCGGTCTGGAGACGACTGCGGCGGCTTTTCGATGCATGGACATGGTCGGCGCGTGCGTAGGGAGATTGAGCGCCCGGTGTAGGGATAACCGCGATGGGTGCGGGGTCGGTTGACGCAGGCGCGGGAACGCCAGCCTGCACACTGGCAAGCTGTGCCTGGGTTACGCCGGGAGGCTGTCCAAAGTCCGGCATCAGGCGATTCCTCCACGATCCTTAAGATATGCCGTCATCTGCGCTGTTTGCGCGTCACTCAGAGGACCAGTGAACCAGACGCCAGCCAGCACCATCTGGGAATAGGCGCTGGCCGCCGTGTTCGCCCGCGCGCCAAAGCGAATGCGCTCTGTGCCTGTGTTAGGGGTCACAGCGACGGTATTGACCGAACCGCCATTCAGGGACGCGCCGACCGAAGCCGCGCCGAAGATCGTCCTGACGACGCTCTTGCCGGAAAAGTCGCCCGAAGCAGGAGAGACAACCTGAGTCGTTCCGTCGCCGTAACCGCCCTGCGCCACGTTCGCGCCTGAAATGACACTCCGAAGAACCTGACGCTGGAATGCTCCATTCGCACCGTAGGCGAGGAGAAAGCGCGTCGCCGTATCAGCAACAAGAGTCGTCTGATCGGCAAGAACCCAAATCTCGCCCGGCGACGCTCCTGTAGGGAGAAGGCCAACGCCCGTGCTGGTGAGGCTATCGTTGACGCCGTCGAACGTCAGGCCAGGGCGACCGTTGAAGGAGGTTGCGCTGTAAACCGGGCGGTTGGCGTCGGTCGCCTGAACGGCTGGGGTAGCGCCCTTGATCGACGACCACTGCGAGACGTTGGAGCCGACCAGCGTAAGAGATGCGCTGCTCTCGGCATCCCATGCGTCGATAAGCAGAGTATCGAGGTCGGCGGGCACGAACGACCGCATCGCCCCGCGCCGGGACTGCCGCCTCAGATACTGAAAGGGGTCATCGCTGAAGGACGGCATCAGTTGTAATATTCGACGCCCACTGACCCTGTCGCTGCGGCCTCAACGATCAAGCGCATCGACACGAGGTTTGCCTGTCCGCTGTCCTGCGTGCGGCTCCCGGCGACCGCGATGCGCGAGCCGGTCGTCGTGGTCGGCGGGGTCGTCGCGCCATCCACCCGGAAACGCACGATCTGGTTGGTGTTGTTCTGAATGATGGCGATGGTCGCCGTAGCGGGAATGGACGGCAGGGGAGACGAGGACGCCAGAGTTGCCGCCGTGATCTCCTGATAGCCGAGGAAGGTGTACGGGACAGCCTTGACGGGTTGCGGGTTGGCCGTCGATACCGGCCCACCGTTGACGTTCGCCGCCATAGGCATGGGGTTAGTCGCGCTAACCGCCGTCTGGTTAATCTTGTCGGCGTCTTGCGTATAGATCAAGCCCACGGCGCACCCCTCGTTTTGGCGGATATATCATTGCGGCGGAAGTTATACAACGCCCAGCTTCGGGAGCTTGATCGCGGACATGGCGCGCGGCTCCTCATAGGTCGAGCACATAAGGCCGAAAGCGTCAGCCCCGTGCGACGACCAGTCGTGGTTCGGACCTAGGCCGATGCCCGTCAGGTCGTGTCGCTTCTCATGATATGCGCCCAAGGCCTCCACGCCCTCGGCTGTGGTGTCGCGATTAAACCAGATGCGCGAGAACCAGCGGCGTGCAGCCTCGACTCGCTGCATCGCCGCGCCTCGACCCTGATTAGGCACGACACGGACGTTGAACCCTGCCTGCCTCAAAGCGCGCTCATAGGACGTGTCAAAGACCTTTTCGCCATGCGCGCCATCGTGGGGCAGGTATTGCTCTGCGTGCTCGAAACCCGACGAGCGCAACCAGTTGACGTGCGTGGCCATGTCCTGGCCTTGCGCTTCGTAATACGCCAGCACCTTGATTTTCTCTCCAACGAACTGAGCGATCCATATTGCCGTGGAGTCGGCCTTTTGGCCCGTGCCGCCGATGTCCCAGAAAGCGCGCATGGCCATGAGGGGGTCGCGGCCAAGGTCCGTGATGCGGCCCTCCTGCTTACACAGCGCAAGGGCCTTGGCGTAATACGCGCCCTCCGTGATCGTCTTGAACGCGCCCAGCCAGACGTGATCGTATTGGTCAGGCCGGTTCTTTAGGTCGCCCAGCCGCTCTTGCTCCAGCACGTCAGGGAACCATGGGTTATCGACATAGTTGACCTCCACGCCAATGCAGTTGTCAGGCGGGTTCTCGCGAAAGCGCTTGTGCGTGGCGCTGTTCTTGCGCTCCGGGTTCCACGTTACCCAAATCTCGGACTCGGCCTCCCGGATCGATGGAATAGCCTTTTGCCACGCGGTCTCGCTGACGTTCTCCGCCTCGTCCACCCACATCAGCAAGACGCGCGCCTTGGACTTGATGCTGTCGAGATTGTGCCGAAGACCGGCGAATACGAAACGCACCTTTTTATTCAGTGTGCGGATATATTTATCGCCAATGTCAAACGCGGTCACCAACCAAGGCACAGACCTGATCGCGGCCTTGATCTCCTCCATGGATGACTCTTCGAGGGAGTTCATGAACTCGCGACCACAGAGGATAATTCCCTCGCGCCCCTCCATGGACCACTGGTAGGCCTTGATCGCCGTCATGAGGGCAAAGGAGCGCGTCTTGCCTGACCCACGTCCGCCCCAAGCGATTCGGTAGCGGTATGATCCAGCGAACACCGGAATGAGCTTGGGGGGGAGTTCGATCCTGGCGGTGGTCATGCGGGATACTTCACGACTTCGGCCAGCCCGGACTCTATCCGGGACTTATCCCAGCCCCGTTTCGTCGCAATGGCGATATATTCATCCGCCCTTTCGGACCACGCGATGAATGCCGCGTCGTGACATGACGCCTGCTCGGGGACGAGGCCGGTCACGTCATAGCCCTTGTAGGACATCGGGCTTGGCTTGCGATGAGCGGAGCACCCATAGCGCTCCATCATCCGGTCAAGCGTCATCAACATCTGGGCGGCGGTCCAGGATGTAGTCAGGGGCAACCAGTTCGATACGGCTGATCTGGATAGGGCCGCCATCAGCGCCAGTGATTTCCTGCTCGCGCTTGTCGCGCCACTCACCGGACTTGCGGTTCTTCAGCCAGAAGATTGCCGCCGTAGTATCGGGCGCAACCTTTGCTCGGAAAGGCGCGTAAACAGGATTTTCAGCACCGGCAGGCATGAAGATTTTCACCTCATCCTGTTCATATCCAATGGCTTTTTGGTACAACGACCTCTCAACTCTTTGGTCGGCGGTCTCCTTGCCAATCTTTAAGGCCTGACAAAAGTCGTCGTGATCATGCTTCCACCGATAGACCGTGCGCACGTCGATGTCGAAAAAGTCAGCGACCTCTTGGTCAGTTGCCCCAAGCTCCGCCAGCTTCATAACCTGCTTGGCGTAGTCCGGCTTATAATCAGACGGGCGACCGATCATCACACGTCGCCAATGATTGGCTCATCCTCGTTATACCGAAGACCGGGGCCATCGTGCGTGACCGCAGCCTTGAGGTCGATGTACGCTTGGTTGTTCTCCAGCGCATGCCCGTGAGCGTCCGTGAAGCCAGCGCCGTCAACTTGCTTGATGAGTTTGTGGATGAGGTCTCTCATGCCCCTACGATAACCCCAAACCCGCCCTGTTGGCAATGACCATCCTCACGACAGCCTCGGCAGCGCCCAAATCACCGCAGCGGCGAGGAAGAACGCGCGGGCGACCCACTCAGGGACACGCAAGGTCGGCAGGGCCGCGAGAAGCCATGCGATGAAGCCGAGGAGGAGCATGAGCGGGAAAAGGAGGGTCATTCAGGGGCAACGGGTGAGGGGATGGATGGTTGCGCGGTGGCTATTCGCTGAGGAAATAATCTTGCACGGCAGTTCCACCAGAACAGCGGCCAACCGCCTTACCTACAACTCGTCTGTCAGACAAAATTTTCCATATCGAAGTATACGGATATGGGCCAGTCTGGATTTGCGGGTGAACGTTCAGATTCCCGACAGCAGCATAAAACTGCTCCTTGGTGACGGGCCTCACGCCCGCACCGCCTTCCACATGTCCTCAGCTTCCATTTCGACCATTTCGGCCTGATAGGCACCTTTCGCCATGTTCAGAACATCCTTGGTGGCGTATGCGGTCGCGACTTCGATGTTGAAAGTCTGTCCCGACTTCAGCGCCCAGGCGCGGTAAGCGTTGGCGAAATCAGCGGCTGCGGTTTCAATGCGGGTCATCTCGGTCTCTCCATTCCGTTGATCCCTTATCCCCCACATCACCGGTGCCCGTCAACCCCTTTCGTTGATTATTTTCCGCACAGCCTCGATCCGGGTCGGCCCGATTCGATCCAGTGCAGCAAGCTGTTGCGGGTTGAGCCACACCTCGACACGAGCCCAGCCCTTGGCCTTGCGGGCGTCCGTGAGTTGCTTTTGGGGGGTGGGCATTTCAGGCGACGTTCATTTTGTCGGCGGCGGCCTGGGCGGCGGCTTCAGAGCCGAACCGGCGCATCTGGCTGGCCTGCCCAGCGCGACCAAAGCGCAGCGTTTCGACGGTGGCGAAACCGCATTGCGTGACGCCGTGGCGGCGAGCGACCCAGCGCTCATCTGAGGGGACATATTCCGCTGTCCAAGATTTCCATTCGGTATTCATCATCGTTCTCCTTCTCTGCCCCCTTCATCCCATAGGAAACCGGTGATGGCAAGGGGCCGAGAAAGATATTTCTAGACCATGTGCTTTTTCGGGCGGCAACGCTCGCAGCGACGATTGAGATAAGTCATGCGCTGGTCACACGGCGCATCGAACGGGGCTTCGCAAGTTCGGCATTTCGTAGACCAGTTTCGAAGGGTTCGGCTTTCACCATCGCGGTTCGTATAATCGAACGTCCCTGCGAAAACATACTCCTGTCCATCGACCTCAACAACGCACCCAAGCGGCGGTTCGGAAACGAGAAGGAAATGTCTGACGGCCATGATCTGGCTCCCTGTGATTTTCGGGTCTTACCCCGAACGGCCAACCAAAAACAAGTGTGATCTTGGAAAATCAAAAATCATGTGAAAAACGGGGTAGTGTGAAACGTGGTGAAAAGCCCCCCTTACGGGGAGGGCTTATTTTCACACGTATTTTCACACCATCTTGGAAGTGTGAAATCACATGTGAAATCACACTAGATCACACTATCAGATGCCAACGCTTCTGACCTTCCTCTCCGACCTCTCCGACCAATCCTTTTTCGACCAGAGGCCTAACGGCCTGAGCCAGTTTCGAGCCGTTCAGATTGCTCATTGCGGCCAGCCGGGTGAAGCCAAGCGACTCCCCTTTCGCCTTCTTGAGGGCGCTCATGATAGCCTTCTGGTTCGCCCCCATGGGAGCCTGACGAGCCGGTTTTCCGTCTCCATTTTCATCCTCATGCGGACCATCATCGGCATAAAGAACGAGCGTTCCTTCCACCTCTCCGCGATGCGGAAAGGCGAAACCCTTGGCCAAAAGGCGCACGGTTTCGAACTCCTCTGCGTCCTTTTGCTTGCCGTACGGAGCCTCGTTTATAAGCTCCAGGCGCTTGTCTGAGCGCTTGCAATAGATGAGGGAATCGACCGCGCCGCGAAACGCACTGGACCCGCGTTCGCCCCGATCCACGTCCTTTCCGGTGTGGTGAACGACCATGACGGCGGATTTCGTGTGCTCTATGAGGGCGTCGATACCCCGGATAAAGGCTCCCATGTCCTTCTGGCTGTTCTCGTCGCCGGGGCCGAAATTGCGGGCGAGCGTGTCGATAACGATAAGGACGGGCTT
>Ga0247817_10002062_pt1 | contig 10363 bp, 8 predicted proteins | sample UWRJL212509R1_FD_178010 | JGI IMG/M metagenome (GOLD analysis project Ga0247817, IMG submission 178010) | Plant litter microbial communities from Arlington Agricultural Research Station in Wisconsin, United States - UWRJ-L212-509R-1 | ecosystem: Environmental > Terrestrial > Plant litter >... | reverse complement strand
TGGTATTGCCAGTGTTGGGTTATATGGTATTAACAACGCCTCTGTTTTTACGAACGATGCGGGCGGTGTTATCAAAGTGGATCGGTGCAACACCTTTGGAGTAACCAGCCAGACCAGATTTACCAATAACGGTATGCTTACCATTGGAAGCACCGCCAATGGCGGGACCCAGGGCTTTAGTTTGATAGGCACACTTTCAAACAGTGGTCAGATTCATATAGATCGTACCGGTTTGGCAGGCATGGCAGTAGTTGGGGAAGGCTCTAAAATGATCAACACTGGCATTGTCAGGATTGGTGCTTTGGAAAATGTGGGTATAAATGGTATCTATTTGACAGGAGGCCCCGATTTCTTTAATCAGCAGGGGGGCCAGGTGTATATCGACCATGCTATTACCGGGGTATATGCAGAAAAAAACGCAGCATTTACAAATCTTGCGGATGTTACAATCGGGGCGCTTGCACCGGTTACTCGCCTGATTTACATGCAACCAGATTCGAGGTCTTCACCGCATTTTTTTCATTACCTAGGAGCTACTTTGAAAGGTTCTGGCACAATAAGTACAGGTTTTTTATGTGATGGGGGTATACTTTCTCCCGGTATTCCCCTGGGATCGATGACAGTTGACATGCCTGAAAACGGTCTTTTCCAAGGTGCGATGTTTATAGATGTAAACGGAACAGGTACGCCAGGTATCAGCCACGATCAGATCACTGCCACAGGCAGGGCTACACTAAGCAGAATGGCACTGAAAATTTCCATCAATTATATCCCGACGAATGGAGATAAGATTTCGATACTAAATGCAACAACAGTCGTTGGTACATTTAAAGAAATTTCCGGTCTGCCAGACAACTGGGTTGTGAATTACACGCCTACCGCTGTTATTCTAAGTTACGAATCAGCTCCTCTACCTGTCAGCCTGGTTTCTTTTTCCGGAAAAAAAATGAATGACAATCAAAATAATCTACGATGGATCACTTCCGATGAAAAGGACTTTGACCGTTTTGATATTCAACGGTCCGCCGATGCTAAAAACTTTGAAACAATTGGCACATTATCTGGCCAAAAAATTGAAATTGAAACGGTTAGCAATCAAGGCGATCACGCTTTGCACACTTATACGTTCACTGATAAGTTTCCTGTTACTTCCAGTTATTACCGTCTCAAAATGGTGGATCTGGATGGTACGTTTAAATACTCCGGGATTATTTCAATAGAAAGTTCAGTGGAGCGCGCTGTGGTAGGCAGCTTCTATCCCAATCCTTCAAGCGGGCAGGTTTTCATGGATGTCTTTGCAGTGGAAAGCGGAAGGTGGACTATAACGGTTTTGAATGCTAACGGTATCCCTATCGACACAAAAAAGTATGACCTGCAAAAAGGTATCAACAAAATCACGATTGATTATTTATCATCGGGAATAAGTTTGGTTCGTTTCGAATTCGGTCTTATTTCAGAAGTAAAAAGAGTGATGAGAGAATAACCTTTTACCCCTTAACCCACACGAGCGTTTTCTTTTGGAGTGCCCAGGCAATTGAAGCCGAAGACAGACTGCGTTATTGTCCGTTGAAGGTGTGAAGAATCAGGTTAGCGCTCGATTAAAATTGAAGGACGAGAAGCAAGAGACTGCTGCCGCCCTTTACCTTTTAAAGTACAAGTTCTTTGATCAACAAAGGATGTAGAGCCCTTTTCCCTGCATCAAATGAATTGATAAATTCAGCTGGATTTGGCTCGCAAACCAAGAATTTACAACTTTACACAGACTGGTATAATTGAAGTTGGCACTTACGAGCTGCAAGCAGATGTGCCGCTTCGGGTTACACTGGTTTCTTTCCAGGCGGAAACGTCAGAAAAGCACATAGACGCAGGTTAGTTGTAAACGGCTTAAAACACAGAACATCTTCCCTTCTCAGCAGCTCAATAGGCTGCCGAGAAGGGGCTGAGTACTTAACCAGTATTTTTATTTCATCAATCTGGCAGAAACTTTTTGTAGCAAACGCACTTATTCTTGAGTTGATCCAGGCATTACTTCCAACTGCTGTAGTAAACCAATGGTATCCATAATTATCCTACTTTCGGAAAATAAGCTACCTCTGACAATATCAATGACGACGCCCCAAACTTCAACCTGTTTACCTGTCGGAGGTATTCCCATAAATTCACCTTGATGGGTTCCGGTCCAGGTAAATCTGGTTACCACCTTTTCTCCTTCTGCGATTTGTTCGTTCACAGTCCAATGCATATCAGGAAATCCGGTAAACATGGAATTAAGCGCAAATTTTAACCCTTCTCTTCCAGGCCCTTGTCCGGGAAACGGCAGATGCTCAATAAAATCTTCGAGTACAAGGTCGTTAGCAGCATCCAGATTCTTCCTGTTAATTACTTCTTCAATAAAGTAAACCATAAATTTTTTGTTCTCTTCCAAAGTCATACTGCGTTGTTTCAGGTTTAAAATGTCTGTAAAGAAACAATCAATGACTGACGATAAACTTGATCCAAATCAATAAATGCTCACTGATGCATATTTCTTTTTCGGATGCGACTCAATGTTTCGGGTGTTATGCCCAGGTATGTTGCAATATGAAACAGTGGGATTCTTTGAAACAGAGCAGGATTTTCTTTCAAAAACCTTTCGTATTTTTTATCAGGGGTCTCTTTGCCGGCAATAGCTATTTCTTTTTTCAAGTCAAAAATGAGCTGGGCATGTAATTTTAACTGATGTATGGCCAACGCCGGAATTGTTGTAAAAGCATCTTCCCAGTATTTCCGATTTAAATAAAGTATCACCGAATCTTCTAAGGCCTGAAAATAAAACTCCGAAGGTATTTGAAAAAGAAAACTCATGACATCACCAGCAAACTTGCCCTCTTCGGCAAAGTAGACAGTCCGCTCTTTGCTCTCAGATGTGACGTAATATTGACGCAGTATACCCTTATTTACGAAAAAAGTATTTTGAACCACTTCTCCTGCCTGAAATATTAGTTCATTTTTTTTAACCGTCTTTTGTTCGAAATATGGAATTAATTTTTGTAAATCAGATTTAGAAAAATTTTGTATTTCAAGAAATTTGCTAACCAAAAGTGAAGTATCCATTAATAAAGTAACCATAATTATAAATCACAAATTTCAATGCAGGTTTAGAAACCGGGTGATAAAAAAAGCATTCCCAGTTATGGGCAGATTAATTTCGGCAGTACACCATCGACATGTTGCAGCCCGCAGATTATATTTCGTAAACCGATAACTGCCTCTTTTTATCGATTTGTCATTCTTGATAAGCAGATACTTAAAACGGTCATTATATGCAGTAGAAGACTCACCACTGACTGGCAAAGCGGTTTATGATTCGTAATCTGCCATTTTCCAGGTGATCATAATACTAATACTACTATGAATCGAATTAAATATGCTTAAATTTACAACTCCAAGGAGTAACGCATTGAGCAGAAACTTCACTCAACCCTGTATTACATGTCGTAAGTGATTTATACCGGCCAGGGCTCGGCATTTCTATAATTATCTTATGTAATATGATGATGAGCATACGTAAACTTTTATTTCTAGACAATAGTTGCATTGTAGCAACTGGATTCGAACAGATTATATACGGGCATTTCAATGACGATATTTCCATTAGATCAATAACCGGTACTGTTTCAAAAGACGCATTGAACAATGAGCTCAAATTTGATATGATTATTATCGGTAATATATCGGAAGACACTCTTGAAATATTACAGGTGATCAAACAAGCACATCATTCAACTTGCGTTGTGATCTTCACCGGCACCGTCCGTTATTCTGATGCGATGTGCTTTCTTTTAGCCGGGGCAGATGGCTATTTGAAGCAGAATGCGGGCAGCGAAGAGATCGTAAGGGCGATCAGTACAGTCTTGAATGGTCAGCGTTATTTATGCAGAGAGTTACTGGAGGCGATGGCACAAGAGGCTTTGGATTTCAACATCCAGCAAAAAGGATTGTCCCGCACTGAGCCCCAAGATTTTTCAGTCAATCTGATATATAGTTTATCAAATCGCCAAAAACAGATAGCCTTGGGCTTAATGAAAGGTGAATCCGTGTCCTTCATAGCCATCCAGCTGGGGATCAGCCCCTCGACCGTCGGAACCCATAAAGCCATTGCTTTTGAGAAACTTGGTGTCAAATCACTGATACAATTAGTAAACACCTATCATGCCGCTTTTAAAGCCGTAAATATTTCTGACAATAATGACCTTCCAGGCAAGAAAACTTTGTTGATGTCATCCTGAAAGTAAATTGAAGGTATTTCCAGAAAGATTAGAAAAGCACTTTTTCCCATATAAAAGAGACACCTACCGACCCTAGCGGCTGCTTCTTTCAGCTGTTTTAGAAACGAGTAAAAATCCTGTGGTAACTCTTAACATACCGCTCAAATAATTGGGAGATCGATCTTATTTTTTAGTAAAGAAGAACTGCCGGAAGTCCCGATTCTAACATTCTGTCGTTTTCGAAATATTCGGCAAGCAAAATTTCCATTTTTGTCAGTTGATCACTGCCCGCTCTTTTTTGCGGATAATGCATTGCCTGTTGTGCAAACGGTTGGAACCATATTGCAAGAGCTCCATCTGTAAAACCATAACATGCTGGCTAAATTGGTCTACCGGATGATTGTATACTTTTTCAATGTTAGACATGTGAAAAATGATACCTCTTGCACTGGGTCTGTGCAAACTCTGCGACACATTGCGACCAATCCGCTATATTTAAAATACCCTCCCAAGCAATTCATTTTGTTTCTTTCATCCCAGTCAGGCCATTTCGATCAGGTGTAAAGCGATCTCAAATTAGAATCCAGGTCTTTAAAAAAAATTATTCTACAATTTAGCGCCGTGCAAAGTGATCGACCAGGACATAATCTAATTTTTTTCCCTTGAAAAACATAGTGACTTGCTCTGTGGTATCGGGCGACTGCGGGTTGTAGATAAATCTCCAGGGCATCGCAGCTAGTTTGGGATCATATAAAGCGTACGTATAACGATTTAGGAGTACAATGCGCTCGAATTTTTTTGACCAGTCTACTTGTTTACTCAATTTTAAAAGTTTAACGTAGAGAACATCAGCGGGATCACCGGTTTGAACCGCTTCGCTGCTACCTGCTGTTTCGGGCCATCGTGCCAGAGCCTTACCGCTATTCAACGTAATACTTTTTAGTCTTCCGGATTCTAGTTGTAGCTGCACACCTGACTGGGTATCAAACTTTTCATCAAGAACAAGCCATTCGAAAAGATGTAAACGGCTTTTTATATCCGCAATATCAGAAAAAAAAGTATTAACAGCTCCCAGATAAGAGACCATGTTCTTGTTTCGATAATCTTCCAGTATCGTAAAGGCATCGTCAGATGAACTATGGATGGCAATACCACGGTAGTTTCCTTCTACGATACTATCTCGTCCTAAAAACGTGACCACAGCGATAGGATCAGGACCAGGAGTCTTCGGTTCTGGACTGTCTGTGGTACAGCTCACTGTCAATATTGACAGCGAAATAAATGCTACATAAATAGAGTATGCTTTCATATCAGATTTGCGTTCATTTACACCTATGACGTTTCCGGGTAAAAATTGGTTGTAACCGGTAATGTATTTTTTCATGCATTTAACAATATATATTATCCGAGCTGCCTGTATATGCCTATATCATTTGCATCGGCATGTATTTAACCGTTAACCTGTTCTAATGACCGTTAGAAACTGTGCAACAACTGTGGGTTGTTTATTTACAGCTTCATCCAATCTTACTATGGGTCCCAAGACTTCGGAATATGTCAAAAAGTAGATTGTCAGGATCCAACTACTGATATCTCAATTAGGTTGTGTTAACTTTCTTAGTATACTTATCCACACCGTTGACAGTAACAATGAAAGCGCTGTAATGGCCACTGCTGATTTAAATAGGCCGGCATCAATTATGCCGGCCTTAAAACCAAGCGAACAAATAAGAATACCAAATTCGCCAGCCTGAGATAACAAAGCGCCACCGTAAAGACTCTCCCGCCATCTGTATTTCATCAGCCTTAATACCAGGGCAGATAAAATGCTGTTAACAATAAAAAGCACAAGCGTTCCCGTTAAAACAGGTGTTAGGTTGGCTGATATATAAGGCAGATCCAGTCTAAGGCCCACCGATACAAAAAATAAGGCGACAAAAAAGACTTTAAATGGGCTAAGGGTTCTTTCCAGCCATCTAAAAGCTTCCAGTCGGCCGATCAGCATACCAGCAAGAAAACTACCTATTGCGCCGCTCAAACCAGCTAATTCCGCTAGCAGCCCAAAGCCAAGGCAGATAAAACAACCCGCGAAAACCTGCAGTTCATGATCCCCATCAAGTAATTTCTGCATGCGTGGCTGAAAAAAATCCCGGTTTCGTACAGATCGCAGGATTAAGAAGATGATTACAGAACCTGTAATTGAACCAATTAGCTTGCCAAATTGTAACGATTCGCCGCCCAAAACTGGAAAAAGCGTCAAGACCGGCGCCAGCAAGACATCCTGCAAGAGCAGGATATTGAGGATCATTCTACCCAGGTCCGTATTCAAATCACTGTTTCTCCTCAGATACTCGCTAACGACCGCGGTACTATTAAATATAAATAGAATACCGATCATCACAATGGTAATGACAGGCCAGCCAAGCAAACATCCGGCCGCTGCTACAAGGCTTATGCTAAGAAACATCCTGCTTAATTGGGCAATGACAGGCCTAAGCAACATAGAACGCCGATCGGGAATTTCAAGCTCCATGCCCAAAAAGAACATCAGCAGCAGAATTCCAAGTTCTCCGATGGAAGTGGTATGTTCAATATCGTTAAATATGCCCAGAACATTTGGTCCCATCAGAACGCCGGCCAGGATGTAAGCGACCAAATAAGGCTGGTTAAATTTTTTTAATAAAAATATTAACAGCAGAATCAATAAACACATCAGGCTTACTGCCCATAACAGATGCTCCATGATAGCTTTGTTTCATCAGTTTACATTTTCATTTCCGTCCAACCTTGTTATCCTTCAAGGCTAAAATATTTAAAGGCATCCACCGCAATAATCCTGCAATTTTCTGTGAACTGTTCCAGCGTGCAGCTTAGGCGATCAAGTACCAAATCAACACCTTGCTGTTTTTCTACCAGCTCTACTTTAAGTACACCGGGCTTTTCACTCTGATGTTCACCAGAAAGGCGCTCAAAGGTTTCTACCGCCTGGGCTTTGTCTTTCCCCATGTAAAACTGTCCCAGTTCCAGCATGCCCTGCGGCCTTTTCATATGAATCGTTATCAGGTAGGTTGTTTCCATATCTATCGTTTTAAACCATAAAAAAGAAGGCTTGCTGATCGGCAAGCCTTCTGTATGTTTAGCCGATTTCAATCAGCCGGGGTTCTTTTTTCTTGGCCGCCTCCTTTTTGGGAATGGTCAATTGTAGTAACCCGTTTTCATATCTTGCAGAAATACCGTCTTCATCTACCACATCTTTTGGCAGCAATAAACTGCGTTGAAACGATTGGTAGCTAAATTCCTTTCGGCTGTAATTTTCTTGCTTGTCTTCGTCTGAATGCTGCTTAAGCGAAGCGATCGTTAGGGTGTTACCATCCAGTCGAATCTGAAAATCCGATTTCTGCATACCCGGTGCAGCCAATTCGACCTCAAACGCATCCTTGTTCTCACGAATGTTAACCGAAGGCACAGTGGTGCTGGTAGATGAGAAGTTATTGTTGCCCCAGTTAAAAAGTTCGCGGCCAAAGAAATCGTCGAACAGCGCTGGGAATGTGGGGAACTGATCCCCGCTCCTTTTGATGAGTGACATAATTAACCTGTTTTAAAAGTTAGACAATAAAATCATATAAGGCCCTCTGCCTTTACTGAAAACACATCAACACCCATGCCAGTCCCGTTTTGGCAGAAATTTTTTAAGAATACTGACATTTTTTCTGCCGGCCGATGATAAATATATTAGATAATGACATTTTTATTCGTTGCTCACCACAAATAAGGAAGGAAAAGTTCATTCTAAGTTTCAGCGGAAGACCGGATTTACCAATTCGGTGCCTCCTTACTTTTAAAGATCACCCTTCGCCAGCAACAGCGCACCGTGCCCAATCTCAATGCTATATTTCTCTTCGGGATTTTCACTACACTTTAAATCAAACACGCGCTGTTGAAATGTAGCAGGGGATATAAAAGCCGGCATCCAAAACAGGTATCCAATTCGTTTAGTCCCTCTATGGTGTTGCCTGGAAATTTATGGGTAACATAACCTGTTTACAAGATTTCTAGACAATGCCAATGAAAAATGAATCATCAACCCTTATCTTTTTATGATCGGGTAGGAAAGCAGAAAACTATCTCTTCGAATGATGCCCACCTCTTCTACACGCAAGGACCTTAAAGAGGAAAGGCAAAAATTAAGAGCAAATATCTGGGCTTTGAAACGGATTTATCTTTGAACTAAAAACCAGTAAGAACCCAGGATATAATTCATGGATTTTCCTTGACATTTACCAACCAGCGCAGGGATCTTCTCAATAAGGTCAAAGCCTCAGGACAAACCCGGTGTGGAGTTATCCGCTAGTCTCTTGCGAGCCACGTCTACTTAACCGTAAATGGCTCTTGCTTCGATAGATTTACAGGCACGGAGACCTAGCTCATTGGATTCGATCAACATTTTTAGTTAGCCGGATTATTGCCCTGGCTCCTTAAATGTAATCCACTTCTGGGACAAATTTAGTATAACATAACCACCGATGTCGTCAATCAGGACGGTTCCCATCTGACCACAGGCCGGGTAGTCCTGCCATTTTTTTGATTTTGTATGCTTTCTGAATAAAGCAAATTTAAGAGGTTTGAATATACATGTGTGTTTTCGATTCCGGATATTGACCTCATTTCATTTTGAAAGTTCGGCCGCAGATATGTCGTTCAGATTAACTTTTCCAGCTGCGAATATTTCACCGGTTTCTCTATTTTGAAGAAAACAAATCACTTCCCATCCCGTTTCTGAAAATGCATTTGGCAACAAAACGGCTACCTGACCATTACTAGACTTTTCTAATTTATAGGAATGCAAATCTTGTACAATCTGAATATGATTAAGCGAGCGCCCAGTGTTTTCACCGCGTTTGATCTGGCGCACTGCATTTTTTTGGACAACGGCGATCACAAGGTGTAGACCTGGACTTGCCTGGGTTAACTGATAAGAAACGCTGAGTCTCCCCTCCTTGATTCTACCATTTAGTTCGAGCAAGGTCGAGGTTTTTCCCGTTAAACTGCTATTGAGCGCACTGGTTAAGGCGGCTTGATCTGAGCCCACAACCTCTCTTATACCGTTTACAATCACCTGCGGGGTATAAACCTGTGCATTTAATTTATCTGCATACCAATACTGACGTTTGCTATAATCCGCATTACTGAATATGTCTCTCCAGCCCTGATGATCCCAGTAATCAATGTGGTAAGCAAGGATATAAACAGGCTTGTTACCAGCTTCCTTCCGGAGTCGCGCCAACAGCTCATCTGCCTTCGGGCAGCTTGAGCAGCCCTCTGATGTAAATAGTTCCAGTACAACAAAGCCATCTCCACTCACAGATTTTTCAATCATTGGTCTTGAATCTATTGTTATGCAGGCAAGAAGTCCCAATATGCCTAGGGCAAGGGCAACTACGTATTTGGTTTTCATAAATTCTCATGTTTAAAAACAGTTCAAACATACATTAGGCCGATAGCAAAAATGAGTAGATTCATGCCCAAACGGGCATTTCTAGATACGAGTTAGACCTGGCAACCCTGGAATAACAGGATGCTAACGGTTTTCCATCCAGGCCAGAAAGGAAGGTGACTTCTCTTTATTGATCAATAGTTGATCGGGTGTTTCCACAACCAGCTTTACGTAAAGTTTGCGCATAAAATAATGCTCGATCTCTTTAATCGCCGAAAAATTGACCAGGTATTGGCGGTTAACCCGAAAGAACTGTTTCTGACTGATTGATCCTGCAACCTGGTCTAATGGCTGGTTCAGCGAAAATTCCTGGCCGTCAAAGCACATGATTATGGTTGACTCATTGCGAATGTAAAAAAAGGCAATCTGCGCGGTTTGCACCGTCGTGTACTTCTGATGCTTAAAAACTAAAAAACTGGTTTTATCCGAAGTTGGAGCAATTCTTGTCAGAAGCTCGCTCAGGTCAGCAGATGCTTTCTGCTGAAAAAAATTCTTTAAATCATCGACCTTCGTCAACGCATTTACAATATTTTCCTTAGAAAATGGCTTCAATACATAATCAACCCCGTTTCGCTTAAATGCTTCCAGCATATACTCATCAAAGGCCGTACAGAAGACAACC
>Ga0247817_10002061_pt1 | contig 10364 bp, 9 predicted proteins | sample UWRJL212509R1_FD_178010 | JGI IMG/M metagenome (GOLD analysis project Ga0247817, IMG submission 178010) | Plant litter microbial communities from Arlington Agricultural Research Station in Wisconsin, United States - UWRJ-L212-509R-1 | ecosystem: Environmental > Terrestrial > Plant litter >... | reverse complement strand
CCGGAATTCTTGAAGGAGGAAAAGGCGATATTATGATTCCGTCTGCACACATCAATGAGGGAACGGCTGATAACTATTTCTTCGAAAATGAATTAACGGGAGCTATGTTTGCCGGAAACGATATCGATGTGTACGAAGGCGCAATGGTTACGGTTCTTGGAACGTCATTGCAAAACAGAGATTTATTAAAATTCTTTTATGAATCGACCTGGGGTGTAATTGGTCTTGAAATGGAAGGATCGTATTACCAGAAAGCCATTCAGTCGGCATCGAAGATTCGAAAAAGTGTACCGCAGGATATCAAAGTTCGCTATGCATATTATGCATCAGATAATCCTTTAGAAACCGGAAGCACATTAGCATCCGGCGGATTAGGAACAACTGGTGTTAAGCCAACGTACTTGATTACTATTAAAATTTTAGAGCAAATATTCAATATAAAATAATCCTAAATGAGTACAAAAGTACCCCAAAACCAATCAGATCAGGAAATTGATATTTTTGATATTTCAAAAAGCATAAGCGGTTTTTTTGACAGGTTAAATGCTGTTTTGTTCAGAGCCATTCATTTTTTTGTTCGAAACTGGATTTTAGCTTTGGTTATAGTTGCAGTTGGTTTTGGGTTAGGCTGGTACTTAGATAAAAACAAAAAATCGTACGACAATCAAATCGTAGTGTCTCCTAATTTTGGCAGCGTTGATTATTTGTATGATAAAATAGATTTACTGCAGGCAAAAATTAGCTCAGGCGATGTTGATTTTTTAAAGAATGAAGTTGGAATTTCAGACCCGGGTGTGATTGGAAAAATAGAGATTGAACCAATCTCAGATGTTTTTAATTTTATCGAAGACAAACCAGAAAATTTTCAGCTTCTTAAATTAATGGCCGAAGATGGTGATATCAATAAAGTATTAGAAGATAATGTTACGAGTAAAAACTATACATTTCATAAAATTTCATTTGGTACAAATAAAGTATTAAATGAAAAAGACATTGTAGAGCCGTTATTAAAATACCTGAACAATTCAGTATACTTTAATGATGTTCAGAAGATTGGGTATAAAAATCTTGAAATGGAAATTGCTCAAAATGATACCATTATTGCTCAGATTGATCAGGTTTTAAAAAGTGTGGGAAGTAATGAAAAATATGCTTCTAATAAATTAATCTTCAATAATGAAAACACAGAATTAAACGATATCATAGAAACGAAGCAAAAATTAGTTACAAAACAAGGTAAAAACAGAATTAAACAAATTAGTTTTGACAAGACGATAAAAGAAATTAATTCGCTTTTAAACATTCAGAATGCAAAATTGATTAACGGAAAATTGAAATACATTTTGCCAATTTTCTTCCTTTTTATATTTGTTTCGATATTTCTTTTTAGATCATTCTACAAAAAGCAATTAGAGAGAAATAGTATTCAAGTTGACGAAACTACCAATGACTAGAAATAAGTTTGCTGAAAGTATTGCAGCAAATAAAAGGCATATTAATTCTTCCTTTTTCTTGTTTTGCATTAATCTCATCAATTTTGTTTATCCTCTTTTGATCTCACCAATAATAATAATAAATTGTGGTCTTGAGGGTTTTGGAATAGTTATTTTATTTCAGTCCCTTTTTATTTTTGTAGCTTCCATAACAGATTATGGTTTTAATATAAATGCTACTCGCGAAGTAACATTAAATCAGAAAAACGAGGAATTTTTAAATCGTCATTTTTTTTTGGTAGGATATACCAAAGCATTTTTATTTGGCATTGCATTTTTGCTTTCGATTGTAATTTATTTTGTTTTACCAAAGGCAAATGAATATTCGTTTCTATACTTTTCATCTGTAAGTATTTTGATTGGCAGAACATTCAATCCTTTGTGGTTGTTGAGGTCGATACATAAAATCAAATATTTTTTCAATTTTTTTATATTCTTTAAAACGGTAAGTTTCTTGATCATTTATTTTTTTTTAAAGAATGATGAAAACTTATTTCTGGTGAATCTAACGATCGGATTATCTGATTTCCTGACCTGTTTTTTTGCTATCATTATTTTGTTTGCTAGCCAAAAATGGCAATTTTTTAGGCCAAATTTCAAGGCAATTAAAAATGAAATTATAACCGGGTTTAGCATTTTTATACAAGTAGTTTCTATCAATGCCAATGCTTATTTGAATCCTATGATTTTAGGTTTATTTGTAAGCGAATATACCTTGGGTATTTACTGTGTGGTCGAAAAAATTATTCTGGTTGTTAAATTTTGCGGTTCATTTGTAATTCAGAGTGTTTTTCCAAAAGCATGCGAGATAGCAGCAAAAAGTATCTTTAGCTATAAAATGTTTGCTCGTAAATTATTTGTTTTTTTACTGGTTTCTATGATTGTAGCGGGTTTCGTTTTAACCGGATTTTCAGATTTTATTGTTTCTTATTTTTTAAAGACAGACAGATTCGATTGTAACCAGTTTTTGGTTTACAATGCCTGGATTCCATTTATTGTGGTTTTAAATATGGTTCCGTATATGACCTTTATGGTTTTTGGTAAACAGAATAAGATAACATTTATAATGATCCTTTCTGTATTTATAAATGTGATTGTAAATACTATTTTGTCCAAAAAATATGGAATATACGGCATGGCTAGCGGAATTTACATTACAGAATTATTTATTTCAATATCTTTATGGACTATTTTAACCTATAAATTCCCAAATCTAAATTTTATGAACAATGAAAAATAAACTTAATATTGGCTGTGGAAATGATATTAAGGAAGGATTTGTAAATTTAGATATTATACAATTACCTGGTGTTGATGTAGTTTGCGATATTGAAAATAGTTCAATTCCGTTTGAAGATAATTTTTTTGAATTTATTTTATGTCATGATGTTTTAGAGCATGTTGATTATGTAAAGGTTCTAAAGGAAATACACAGAATACTAAAACCTGGTGGAATTGTAGAAATCAGGGTTCCTCATTTTACGTCGAGCAATAATTTTATAGATCCTACACACAAAAAAATGTTTTCGTTTAGAACATTTGATTTTTTTGCAGATAACATTCGATACAAGCGTAATTATTATTTTGATTTTCAGTTTTCTGAAGTTTTGTATTCAAAAATTACCTTTATGAATAAAAACCCCCTAAATTGGCCTGTTCTTATTTGGGTAAATATCAATAATGCAACGAGAAAAATTTACGAAGAAACATTTTTTCGAAATCTGGCTCCTGCTTACAATGTTGAGGTTCAGCTTAAAAAATAATAAAGCTTCATTATAAATCGATTTTAGCAGACAGTGAAAATAAATACAACTAATCTTAAACTGATTTTGACGGTTGCTTTGATTACATTTTGTATTCAAACGCCGGATGTTAAGTTAGGTTTTGTGAAAATCTCAGAGCTGATATTGTTGCTGATTGCTCCATTTCTTCTAAAAAAGAAGATCAATAAATTCATTTTTTATTTCTTTGTTTTTTTTACAATAGAAGCAATTTTAGGATTAATCATAACATCAACGCATCGTTTTGCAATTCTGGGCCCATCTACATTTAAGTCTCCTTATATCATAACTATTGCCCGTTATTTTGAACTAATTTCTTGTATTAGTTTGTGTATTATTACCTTTCGATTATTTAAAGAACAAAGTACAGAATCAAAAAAAATTATCAATTACTTAGTAGATTGGAATGTTGGAATAAGCATTTTTTTCTTTTTTCTTTATCTATTAGTAAAAGTACATGTATTGCCCATACAGCACAGTATTGTTATTTACGACAATTACAGATTACGTGGACTTTATAATGAAGGAGGACCTTACGGATTAATGCTTTCTTTTATTTTTATTTTAACTTTTTTTCAGGAAAACACGACTAAAAGGTTTTTAAAACAATTGTTTTTGTTTGTAATCATTGGTTTTTTTGCCCGTTCAAAAGCAGGTGTTTTATTTGCTGTAATTTGGATCGGTTTGTACAATTTTGAAATTTTAAAAAATAAATTACGAATTTTATTTCTTCCGCTTACAGTCGTTTTTCTGACAGGTTTTTATTTTCTGTTTGTCAATATAAGTGAAATGTATATTACAGAATTGAATAGGGTAAAACTTTCTATTAAAGAACGTCCAACAGACATCAATTTGATTTTAGGGCGTGTTGCAGGAATTTATATTGTTCCAAACATGGTCGTAGAAAATCCTGTATTTGGTATTGGATTGGGTAATTATCCGTTGTTAAGAAACAATGCAGAATACAGGTCATTTTTCCCGAAACCACTCAAAGAATCAATAGATATTGATGCACATGGTTTTGGCGGAATGGTAGATATTCTCGTTGAGATGGGAATTGTTGGTTTATTCTTTTTTATGTTTATTGTATTTGGTTTACGAAAGGAAGTAAAAAACCGAAGGAAAGGCACTGTTTTTATCTTAGGCTTTGTGTTAATTTATTGCTTTGGTGTACAAATTTACTTTTTATATCCGTGGGTATTGTTGGCTATAATTTTGGCTTACAGAAATAATTATATAGATGAAATTAGTAATTGATCTTCGGTTAATCAACGCATCCGGAATAGGAACGTATCTTAAAAATGTCCTTCCGGGTATTTTACCTTTTTTTGATGCAGTTACCGTTCTAGGAAACTCATCAGAAATTCAAAGTTTTGAGTGGAGCAAAAACGTTGAAATATTAGCATTCAATGCTGGTATTTATTCTTTAAAAGAACAAATACAATATCCATTTAAGATACCAAAATGCGATATTTTGTGGTGTCCTCATTTTAATGTTCCTCTATTACCTGTAAAAGCAGCTAAAATTGTTGTTACCATTCATGATGTGTATCATCTTACAGCGAAGGCTTCAATTTCGAAGGCCCATAAAAAGTATGCGCAGTTATTAGTAAATAATGCCGTTAAAAAAGCTGAAGTAATTTTTACTGTTTCAGAATTTTCAAAATCTGAAATTTTAAAACATACGAATGCAAATGCGAAGAAGATAGAAGTCGTGTACGGCGGTGTGAATAAATCAACCTTTCAAAATCAAGATTTTAAAAGTGATTTAAGTCTGCCCAAAAATTACATTTTATATGTTGGAAACATAAAGCCACATAAAAACTTAATCACCTTATTAAAAGCATATTGTAGTTTTTCAGATGCATTTAAAGCAGAACATCCGCTCGTTTTTATTGGCAAAAAAGATGGATTTATAACAAAAGACGATTTCATTAATGACTTCATAAAAAATAATAGTTTAGAAGATTATATTACATTTACAGGTTATGTAAAAGATAACGAAATTCCAAAAATTTATCAGGATTCAAATCTCTTTGTTTTTCCGTCATTGTACGAAGGTTTTGGTTTACCCATTTTAGAAGCTTTAGCAGCTGGCACAAAAGTAATTTGCTCTAATGCAGCGAGCCTGCCTGAAATTGGTGGTGATGCCGTGTTGTATTTTGATCCGAAAAATGCTGAGGAGTTGGCAGAAAAAATCAAAACGAATATTGACGATACTACAAAAGATTCATTTTTATTGACTCAAAGCGAAAAGCAACTTGAAAAATTTACTTGGAAAAAATCAATTGAAAATCACCTTAATGCTTTCAAAAAAATATAATGAAGCAATTTATTTTAAATCATAATAATTCCGTTGTCTACTTTTTTTTATTGGCAATAGCTTTGTTTCCTGTTTTACCAACAGGAGTTGAAAGTGTTTTAATGTTTAGTGGATTGGTGTTTTCTTTATTCTATTTTGTTTTAGAGGGAAAAAAATACTGGACTAAGGAGAAAACAATCTATTTGTTACTTTTTTCGGCTCTTTTTCTACTTTTTACATTTTCACTTTTTTATACTGAAAATAAGCAAAGTGGCATCAAATATATAATTCGGCTTTTTCCAACTGTTTTGTTTCCATGTATATTTTTGTTTAATAAGGACGCTCTTTTAAATGGAAATCAAATAAGCAGAATAGTAAATGTGTATTGCTTAGCAATTGTATTGGTTTTGATCTTCCTTCACTTCGTATTATTTCATCAATTGTATGATTCGAATATCCAGTTTTGGCATTTTAGACAATTGATAGAAAGTAAAATAAAAGTACACGGAACTTATTTATCCATGTGGATTGGTTTTGGAATCATACTATTGGTCTACAAAATAAAGCAAGCAATTTCCGAATCAAAAAGTTCTTTTTATAGTATTGGAATGGTACTTATAATCGCTTATTTTTTCTATTGGCAATATGTCATTGGATCCAGAATGCCTTTTGCAGCAACACTCATAATTTGCTTTTTTTGTTTGTTTAAAAAATTAAAACAAATGATTTTGGCAAGTATTTTAGTTTTGATTCTTGGCGTTTTTTTAGTTTTAAAAGTAGATAGAATTGGCGATAGAATTAGAGAATTAAGAAATTACAATTTATCTTTTCCAGAAGGGAAATATGAAGATAATTATCCGAATATCAGCAATGAACAGATTAGAAACGGAATTTATTTTTGTAGTTTCGAAACAATAAAAAAAGAACCAATTTTAGGATATGGAGCAGGCGATGTCGATGACAAATTGCAGTCGTGCTATGATGCAAAATTTACTCAGACAGATACGTATAAAGTTATTAGTTACAATTCGCATAACCAATATTTAAACATAATTTTGTCTTCGGGATTTGCTGGTCTTGTTTTATTTTTGTGGTCTGTTTTTTATTTTTTAAAAAAAGCATTTCACAGGAAATTAGGAATTTATGTTTCGTTTGTGTTTTTTATCCTTCTGAACTTTTGTTTTGAAAATATTTTGAGCAGGCACGACGGCGTTATTTTTTTCGGATTTTTTAATTCGCTACTATTTTTTCAACAGATAAGTTTAAATGAAAAAAGCACTCATTAACGATTGGTATTATGTAAACGGTGGTGCCGAAAAGGTCATTCATTCGTTAAATTCTATATGGGATGATTTTGACCATTTTTCATTAATTGATTTTTTGAATGATGAAGACCGGGCGTTTATTTTAAACGGGAAAAAAGCAAAAACCACTTTTATTCAGAACTTGCCAACGGCAAGAAAAAATCATCGTAAGTTTTTGCAGCTATTTCCGTTAGCAACTGAGCAATTTGTGCTGAACGATTATGACCTTATCATTAGTTCATCATCATCTATAGCAAAAGGAGTTCGAACCAGAAAAGATCAACTGCATATTTGTTATTGCCATTCGCCAATGCGATATGCATGGGATTTGCAGGAACAATACTTAAAAGATGCGGGCTTAAATAAAGGCTTAAAAGGAGTTTATGCAAAATATGTTTTGGCAAAAATTAAAAAGTGGGATGTTTTAAATTCTCAAAAAGTTGATTTTTTTATTGCCAATTCACACTATATTTCTCAAAGAATAAAGAAAATTTACAATCGCGAATCAATCGTTATTTATCCTCCGGTTAATGTTGATTTTTTTAGTTTAGAAGAAAAAAAAGAAGACTATTATTTTACAGCTTCACGATTGGTTACGTATAAAAAAACACAATTAATTGTAGAAGCATTTAATGAATTACCCCATTTAAAACTAATCGTTGCGGGTGAAGGACCTGAGTTTGAAAAGCTTCAAAAAACTGCAAAAAATAATATTGAATTTCTAGGTTATGTTGCTGCAGAAACATTAAAAAAGAAGATGCAAAAAGCAAAAGCATTTGTGTTTGCTGCCGAAGAAGATTTTGGAATTATTCCTGTTGAAGCCCAGGCATGCGGTACACCTGTGATTGCTTTTGGAAAAGGAGGAATATTAGAAACCGTAATCGAAAATAAGACTGGTATTTTTTTTCAGGAACAATCAGCCCAAAAAATCAAAGAAGCCGTTCTTGATTTCGAAAAAGTAAAATTTGATGCAAAAATTATTCGGGAACATGCGATGAAATTTTCGAAGCAACGTTTTGAGAATGAAATAAAAACATTTGTTGAACAGAAATATAAAGAACATACAGCGAAAACAAAGTAGTGTAAATGGAAAAGATAAACCGCAAAAATATTTCTATAAATTTCAAATCAGTTACATTTGCGATGTATAAATAATTACTATGAAAAGAATACTTATCACCGGAGCAGCAGGATTTTTAGGATCGCATTTGTGCGACCGATTCATTAAAGAAGGCTATTATGTTATTGGAATGGATAATCTGATTACGGGAGATCTTAAAAATATAGAGCATTTATTTAAGTTAGAACATTTTGAATTTTACCACCATGATATCACCAAGTTTGTACATATTCCTGGTGATTTAGATTATATTTTACATTTTGCTTCGCCGGCGAGCCCAATAGATTATTTAAAAATTCCAATTCAGACCTTAAAAGTGGGATCATTGGGAACACATAATTTATTAGGTTTAGCACGCGTAAAAAAAGCAAGAATACTAATTGCTTCAACGTCTGAAGTATACGGAGATCCTTTGGTTCATCCTCAAACAGAAGAATATTACGGAAACGTAAATACTATTGGTCCGCGTGGTGTTTATGACGAAGCAAAACGTTTTCAGGAATCTATAACAATGGCATACCATACCTTTCATGGTGTAGAAACCAGAATCGTACGTATTTTTAATACCTACGGACCAAGAATGCGTCTCAACGACGGACGTGTAATTCCGGCCTTTATCGGACAGGCACTTCGTGGCGAAGACTTAACGATTTTTGGAGACGGAATGCAAACACGCTCTTTTTGTTATGTAGACGATCAGGTCGAAGGTATTTTCAGATTATTGCATTCTGATTATGTATTTCCGGTAAATATTGGAAACCCTGATGAAATTACAATTAAAGATTTTGCAGAAGAGATTATTAAACTAACGGGAACCAATCAAAAGGTAGTATATCATCCATTACCTGTAAATGATCCGTTACAGCGCCAGCCAGACACGACCAAAGCAAAAGAATTATTAGGCTGGGAAGCAAAAGTGAGTCGTTCTGAAGGAATGAAGATTACGTATGATTATTTCAGATCACTTTCAAAAGAAGAACTTTCAAAAGAAGAACACAAAGATTTTTCAAACTACATAAAATAATAAGCGCACCGCGCAAAGACAAGATCTCCAATGAACGATTTAGTTTCTATTATAATACCAACCTATAATACTGAAAAGTTCATTGGTGCAACTTTGCAATCTGTTCAAAATCAAACTTACCAGAACTGGGAAATGATTTTAGTCGATGATGCTTCGACGGATCAGACTGTAAAAATAATTCAGGAATTTGGTGATACAGACGAGAGGATAAAACTTTCGGTATTGCCTAAAAATTCAGGAAATGGTTATGCTCGAAATGTAGCGCTCGAAAAAGCAACCGGAAAATACATTGCTTATCTGGATGCCGACGATTTGTGGTTTCCGACAAAACTCGAAAAGCAAATACAATTTCTGAAAACAAATAATCTTCCTTTTACTTTTAGCTTTTATGATTGTATCGATGAAGATGGAAATTCATTACACAGACGAGTACAAGCACCGCTGAATTTAACCTACAAACAATTGTTTTTTTGTAATTATGTAGGCAATCTAACCGCCATTTACGATGCTGATTATTTTGGAAAAGTAGTAATTACAGCAACACAAAAAAGACAGGACTGGCGTTTGTGGCTCACCATTTTGAAGCAAATCAAAGAAACAAAACCAGTACCGGAACCTTTGGCTTTTTACAGAATCCGAAAAGATTCTATTTCATCCTCGAAAGTCAAACTAATCAAACATAATTTTCAGGTGTACCGCGATTTTCACGGTTACAATCTGATTTTCTCTATAGTACTTATGATTCGCTTTTTATTTACGCAATTGGTTATTAAACCAAGATATATAAAAACGATCTAGTTAAAGGTTTGATTTAAACTGTTTCAATTTCCCGCGATTCGTTCTTTCCAGAACCATTTTTCGGGTAAAAGTAAAATGCAAATTCGGTTCCAGATAGAGCGCAATAGCCTGTTCTATTTTTTGAATTTGTTCAGAATTTAATGCTATCTCGCTCACATATTCAATTTCAAAAGTATCTGTTTTAGTTTGTTTGATGATAAACTCTTTTACGTTTCCGTCATCTTCAATAATACTTTTGGTCACATAATAAAACGTAAGTCCCGGCGATTTTTTTCCGCTTGGTAAAAGCGCAATATCATTGGTTCTCCCAACAAGTTTTTTTAAGATTGGTTTTTGTAGCGTACTTTTTTCGTCTAAAATACCAATGTCTCCAATGTCGTATCGAATAAAAGGATTGGCTTTGTTGAATAAAGAAGTAATCACAATTCGGCCTTCTTTTCCGTAGGGCAGCACTTGATTGTTTTCGTCTAAAATTTCAACAAAAAGTGTTTCAGCATTAATTTGCCATTCGCCTTTTGGGTTTTCAAAAGCAATTAAATCTA
>Ga0247817_10002060_pt1 | contig 10367 bp, 13 predicted proteins | sample UWRJL212509R1_FD_178010 | JGI IMG/M metagenome (GOLD analysis project Ga0247817, IMG submission 178010) | Plant litter microbial communities from Arlington Agricultural Research Station in Wisconsin, United States - UWRJ-L212-509R-1 | ecosystem: Environmental > Terrestrial > Plant litter >... | reverse complement strand
CAGAGGCGGAAAAGACGCGCGCCCTTATCCATGAGCTCATTCAGGAGCTCAAGCGGCAGCAACCACCGCCCCCGCCGCCGCCCAAGTCAAAGCCCGAGCCAAAGCCCGAGCCGACCGCGTTGAAATGGCTCAAAGGGCTGATGCCTACCTTCATCGCCATCTTCGGCTTCGGTGGCCAGATTACCTTCACCGTCATCCCGACCATTACCAAAGACGAAGACGTCCCTTCGGACTGGGGCGCCGCCAAGGTTCGCACCTTCCTCTCCCTCGCATGGATGTTCTTCACGCTCGGTTTTGGGTTATCCTGCGCCTTGGCGCTGTGTCCCATCTACGGAGGAGATACTTTCGCTAAGAGACTCGAATCGGAACGCTATGCGCGCATTGTCGGCTTCCTCGGCGCTGTGTTACAGCTCTTCGCAGCTTTAGCGTTCATCTTCTTGTCCCTTGTCGTGGTTGCGTACACACCGCCTGTCGGGTGGGTTGTTTTCGGGACGGGCTGCTTCGCTGTGCTGGTTGCTGTTATAACTTATATCATCGATGTCTACCCGAGCAGGTAAGTAACATATCCATGCACACGGCCAGCACGATACCTCGCTCACCGGCGCTAATCGTCTTTTATTTTAATTACTATAGCCCCTGTCTCTGGCAGAAAATATTGGGAGATTTGCCCGATGAGAACAGCAGCGGCCCTTAAACTGGTTGTAGGTATTTACTACACTAGGCCTAGTCTCACTAACTGTAACTGTTTCTTATTAACATTGTTAAATAGAATAAAAGACTAAGGTAAGCTGGTGAGGAAGCGGTTGAAACGCGCTAGTCCTTCTGCTAACAAGAAAAAGAAATTTAGAAAGGTCAAATTGTGGGGTTAGTCCGGTGGCTACAGCCAAAATACCTTTTGTCTACTGGCGTTGATAATGTTTTCGAGTCTTTACAACACATTGTTTTCATCTTTCACTGTCCAAGAAGGTCTGTATGTTTATACTCCTCGTTCTGTTCTCATCCTCACCGCTCCCAAAATGGCTGTGTCTCTGCGGTGGTTCCCGACGCTAAATCCTGCGTCTCACCCCGCGGTGGTGCATAGGACGGCATATCACGGCAAGAGGACTCATCGCCATACCATCATGGCAGCACAAGATAACAACATTATGTATAACATAACACCACCGTACTCATTCCCCTTGTTGTCCGCCCACCTCCCCCAAAAATGAACACAGCAAAGCGTATCGTCTACCGTCAGCGCCCTCGTCACGCTCATCCTCGTCCGCTTGATCAAAGGTATAAAAAAAGGAAAGTTGGTATGCCCAAATTCGTCTTATACAACAACAGCTGGAATCCCCAAACCCAAACGACGCACTGCAGCATAGGAAGATCAAATGGTCCTTTCGCCCCGTAGTCTGGAATGAAGTCATTTAGAGGCAGTTCTGGTCACTCAGTGGATAAAGAGCAACAATGTGAATTGTGGTCTGTAGTCTCGCCAATATAAACTCCGTGATCCGTTGGTATCAATCCCCTTTCCCTATGCGCCAGTACGCCGACCGTGAAAACACAAAACCCACCGTCTGTCCAAACATCCTCTACATTCCTTTAGAATCTTACTGCCCGCTCCGTATGTACTCGTCCCGCTTGTGCCACCTCTTCAACTCCTCCAGGTCAACCTGGCCAATGACGTTTCCCCTGTGCGTCTTCAACGTCGTCATCTTGCTTTTGTGCCTGTCGCGAACGTGATACATTTCACGCATCTCCTTCTCCGCCAACAACACATCTTGCTCGTAGAGTTGCTCATGTTTTGGCTGCTTCTTGCGCTGGCTGTTGGACCTCTTTTCAGTCCACCCCTGGCCGTCCTTTTCCTGAGAGGAAGCCGACCGTGAGGAATCCTGTCTCCCTGGCGACGCACTCTCCAAGCGGGTGTGAATAGCCATCAAATTGCCGTGTTGACGGCCCCGAGTCAGCCCGGATTCCAAGCTCCTCGACTTGGTGTGGCCGTAGGGCGCTGAGCTCTGGGAAGGCTCGTTTTGACGCCGCACGTCCCACTGGTGAGAAATATCCGAGTGATGTCGGACAGACTTCTCGTTGGGTGTCGGTTCCTCGGTCGGAAGCTCCCGGCGTCGTAGCCGCTCATGCTCCGTGATCTCCTCGGGAAGGCCGACAGCGTCTGTCGGCTGGATCTCGCCAACGTTGGCGTAAAAGTGGTTCTCGACGCCATAGCCCCTCAACATCCTGTACAGCTCGACTGATTGTGGTCCCAGCAGAATCCCCTTGGAGACGTAGGTCGTTGGCGAGAAATTGTAAATACCGTGCTGGAATGTATTCTCCTGGCTGTTGATGGTTTGGAGGAGAACCTTCTCTAGCAGAATGCGCGCAATACGCATATTGTCCGGGTTGTCGAGGGCGAGGAAGATGATCGTTTTCCCATGCGCCTTCAGAAGGGGGCTGGCACCTGCATCGCGGAGGATACGAAGAGTCTCTTCGACTGGCGTCGCATCCTCGGGGAGAGCAGCATGTCGAGCAAGTTCTCCAAGGGCAGTCAATCCGTTGTGTCTGGTTGATCTAAAGTTGGGGTCATGACCGGCGCTCAGGAGCAGTTTGGTCGTCTCGACGTGGAATCCACGGGCTGCTTCGTGGAGACTGCCATCGTTTGTGCTGGGTCCGCTTTTGAGGAGAAGGGCAACCAGCTCGGCGTCACCGGACTGGGAGGCAAAAAACAGGGCCGATCTACCCAAGACGTCTCTGCTCGACGCCCTTGCCCCTGACTCCAGGAGAACACGAACAGCGTCCCGTTTTCCCGACTTGGCCGCGAGCAGAAGGGGTGTTGTCCGTGTTCGGGGTGTTGTGTAAGATGCATCCGCTTTGGCCAGTTAGCAATTGTTTCCAACGCAAGAAAGCGATGCAATCTTACCGCCGTGCCGGATCAACGCCCGGAGCACATCCGGGCTGATGGCGCTCTCTGTCTCCAACAACGCCCACATGAGGATGGACACTGGCTCGGGCTTGGGGCTGATGCGTCTTCCATCCTTCCCCAGCCTTTCAGACGATACATGCATCGGGACTGTGGCATCCAGATTGCATCCAGCCCTGACCAAGGCGCCGACCAATCTTGCCGAGCCGGGGTAGGACTTGAGACATAGCATCACCGGGTCCAGTGTGCGTGGGACCGACGACCTGATTTCGGTTCGGCTGGCTCGGCGGTTTGCAAACGCACTCAGAAGCTCAACCAGGTGGTTTTCTTCATGACGGGCCATAATTGCAGATGACATGGCGTTAAACGTTGTGGCCAAAGTGGTGTTGTGGCTGAGAAGGTGGGAGAGTAGAGACGCGTCTCCCTTGGAGGCTGCCACGGCAATGGCCTTGCCCTGCTGGTAGTTGACATCTGCCTTTGCGGCAAAGAGAATGTTGAGGAGAATGCTTCGGAGGTGTCTCTGGTCATCCTGGCAAGCGAGATGATTGACAACCTCAAGCATTGCTTCGTCGATGACTTGGCCAGATGCACCGTAGTGCAGCAGGAGCTGCACCAATTCAATGTGCCCGTGAGCGATCCACTGCTTGCTCTGCGTCACGATCCCCGAGAGGGCTTGTGCGAAGACCAGTTCATCCTTTCCAGAATATTTGGCGAGAATTTGCAAAAGCTCCAGATCAAGCTTGGAGGCTGCATTCTTGATGCAGACGCCTCCCTCGAGCAAGGCGTCCGCACCGGCGCCCAGAAGCATCTCAACAAGCTCGAGGTCTGTACGCTCCTCCAGGACAACATACTTGAGGGAAGCGTTGAGGTGATCTGCTCCCAGCAGTTTCATCATCAAGCCGAACACAATACTGCGTTTCTCCCAAGGAGCCCTTAAAGCCTCCATGATGGTGGTGAAGAGTGCCTTGTAGGAGACACTCTGGACGAGGAGGAGGCAAAAAGCAGCAGGCTCAAAGTTCCGGACGGCAAAGATGAAGACTTCGCCATTGTTGTGATTGACGGATGCTCTTGCCAAAAGCAGCCTGATCAGACTTCTGTGCAACATGTCAGTCTAGGCGAACGGTACAAAGTAGACCGAGAAATTGGATAACGTACAAGTGTTCCGACCCGGCCTTGAATGTTTCCACCAATGCGTTGCCCACGGCGTCCTGGTTGACGGGGTTCCGGAGCAATATTTGAACAAATGCTTGCTTGATTTCCGGATCAGGAATGCCAATTGCCCAGGGCAGCGCTGCTCCGAGGGTATCGGCTGACGGGACCTTGGCGATGATACTCTCCGCGAGTGGGACGGAAAGCGCCTGCACAGCAACCTGCAGTGCCCGGCCGCCATCATAGTTGACATCTGCTCTCCCATCATGAAGAAGGAGATCAAATAATGGCCTCTCTCCCGAAACCTTCCCCGTCACCTCTACTTCCGTGATCATCTGAACCACTTGAACTAGCGCCCCAGCCGTGCACTCATCCTGAGCGCCGGCATCGATCAACAGCTGGACGAGCTGAAATCGGGACTCGGTATTGGCAATCTCCATGGCTTGCAAAACAGCGACTTTGAGGCTGCTTGAGGACGGGCTGAATTGCAGAAGCTTGATGAGAGTTTCGACTCGCTCCGATCGTACTGCTTGTTGGAGGGCAAAGGCCTCGTACTGTGCGGGTATCCGTCTGAGTCGCAGGATGGTATCCAGAAGTTCGATCCGGTCTTGTTTGACAGCTTCCAAAACCCCCTCCGTGAGCATCCTTTCGGTCTCTGCACCTGACGCCCCGAGGGACAGACACATCCCGAGCATCTCCAGGGCGTCCGAAGAAATCTTTTCGGTCATTAGTTGGGCGACTTTGCCAAGGGCTGCGTCGAGGCTGCGAGGCGAAGCCTTGATCGGGCCCGAAGTCAAGAGGGAGACGATGTCGGGACGTGAGAGCTCCACGGCCTTGACAAGGGCGGCGGCTCCATCGTGATTGATGTCCCCCCAGCACTTGAGCAACAACTGAAGGATGTCCAAAGACTTGTTCTTGACGGCGATTCGGAGCCCGATGGAGCGGCAGGAAAGGCACGGGAGCCGATGGCCGCTGAGCAAAGCGCGCACCACATCGATCCGGTCTTGGATCACGGCATTCTGGAAGTCGTCGTGGAGATCTGCTGGATTGGCTCCACGGTCGAGGAGAGCCTGAAGAACGGCGACATCGCCTCTGACAATGGCATAGCGTAGAACACCGTCCAGATTCTCTTGGTCGGCATGGGCCGCGAGCAGGCGGACAGTCTCGTGGCGGCACTGCACGGTAGCTCGCAGGAGAAGGTTGCTCCGATATGCCCGATGTTGTCGTAATGTGATGGTATTCCAAGCTCGGGAATCTTGTCGTCGGAAAAAGTTGACGTCGGCCCCCAGTGACAGCAAGGCCTTGATGACATCGATGGATCCGTCCGAGTCGACAACGGAGGCCAGCACTGTGTTGACTTCCTCGTAGCTGTAGACTTCTTTGCCTCGAAATCGAAAAGGGGCGCAAAGACAACCAAATGTCTTGCCGTCGTCGAGAAGCTGTCGTTGGGACCGGAGCAGGCGTCGCGCTTGTTGGATGCCGTCCTCCATTCTGGGAGAGGGGTCTAATGTCGGCACTGGGTGCAAAAGACAACAAAGACCCCATGAGGTGAAGCAAATGACAATGAGCTTGCCTGTACGAACAGGGCGGTCACATATGGGTGTCCTCCCTCGGGAGCGTCGGCCATTTTGACGTCCAGAGGGAGACCCGTCTCGACATCGCCAACGAAATTATTGTCTGCACGCGATTGGATGCCCGGAACAATAAACAGCAGGTCGAAACAATGGCCAGCTCACGGGGCTGCAGACGGCAATCGTTTCCAAACTCGAAACGAGGGGTGGTCCGTGGCGGACGAGGAAGAGAGAAACTGAGGCACGCTTCTGCGGAAGGCGGTCGAGTCGGGACCCGGCCGGGGCCCGACAGGGCGGGCGTTATCTGGATGCGGCCTTGGTGGCTTCGGTCCAGCTGCTTGGGTCGGGCGTGGGATCGTCGAGAGGGTCGATGCCGGGCAAGGGAGTCGACGCTAGCGTGTCGTTGGCGTGCTGTTGGTTGTGTCTTGCATCGATAGCCGCCGGGACATCGCCAACGGCGAGATGCTGTAGGCCTGGCTCCCTGGGTCACACAGGGCGACCAATTGGCACGCGTCAGCAACAAAATAGCCGCCAGAAACAACGTCGAGAACTTGTGAATCGGCGAGCCTCGGGTCAGAAAAACAGCCTCCCGGCATGCAAGGCCGTCCCTGGTCAAGACAAGCGAACGGCCCAGTCGTCGTGTTGTCGGAGCCATGGTGGTGGTGGGGTGGCCTGCAATGGTGGACACCCCAGGCAACCATCTCCGCGGCTGCCAAAGATGCAATTGGCTCAATTGTCGCCCGGCGACCTCTCGACGGTGGCAGGATCTTGGAGGCGCGGTAGCGTTGTTTCGATGCACAATGTTTCGCCCTGGCCGTGGCGCCATTTGGTGGGCAACGGCCATGAACCCGACCTGCGTGCAAGGTTGAGGGATTAAACGCGAAGGAGTGCATCGTCTCGTGGACGACAGTGCATTGTTGGATAGGCTAGGTTCGCTGCCGAAGGCGTGGAAGCCGCAGTCGAGACTGAGCAAAGCAGCTGGGAAATTGGGTCAATGAAGAGAAGTCGGCGTTGAAGAAATGGAGACGGACGATCAAGGTGCGGTAGATTGGAATTGATGGGACTTCCAGCTTCCATGTCCTCCGCAACCCACCCTGCCTAGATGTCCACCCCTCCCAACTGCCTCTGAGTGATACATCACATTTCCTCCACGTCGTCCACCAAACATCCCCCCCGGAAAGACAATGATTCTTCATGATCCATCTTGCCAACAGCTGAACGCTTCCAAATCCACCAAACCTCTGCAGCGAGGGGCCCACAACCCATGCCCCTTCTTTCCCCCTCTTGCCCCAACGACTCTCTTCCCCGCTTCTCACTTCACCGGTTCACTGAAGGTGGCCATGTTCGTGAGGAAAGCCCCTGCATGAGGCGTTTTCGGACCAAGCAGGCAGCCAGAACAAGCAGCCGACTTCTTTCTCAACTCGTACTGCGAAGTCCACGGCCATTGGCGAATAGGGCGGCAACCACAGCGAGGGCAGCGAACGCCGTCGATGTCGCAAATGAATAGCGCAGCCCGTCATAGTACACCATGCGAGCCTTGAGCTGAATATCGGGGGGGAGTGTCTTTATCACTGACACAGAGTGTCGGATCTCCTCGACCAGCTTGGATGGAACAGAGTCAGCATCCAATACCTTCCTCTCTCTTCATTTGAATCCTCTCGCACGTTCTCACCTTTTGTTTGTCTGGGATATCGCCCAAGACCTGAGGCAGACGGACACTGAGCGTCGTCTGCACAATAGCAGATGTTACGGCCACGCCATACACAGTCCCGAGAGACCGTACGAGGTATGTCGTGGACGCAGAAACTGCATGGTCTGCTCCCGTTGTCAGCCCCTTCATGCAATCCCCAAAAACTGGCGGTGCATAACTCACCGGCATGGTCAAACGTGGCCAGTGACGTAAAGAGTATCCCGGGGTACACTATCCCTTGGCCGAGGTTGGCAGGGAAGATGTACACAAAGTACTTCCACCGCGAATCTACGAAGCCAAGCGACGTCACCAATGCATTCCCGAAGACCATGAGAAAGGCCCCTGTCCGCACAAGCGGTATCAACCTGCCCCATCGCGACATGACGACACCCGCGACCAAGCCCCCTATTGGCGTAGCAAGCGACGGGATTGCTAGACGCGCTCCCGCCGTCGTGGCCGAGTCCAACAACACAATTTGAAAGAACAGGGGTAGATTGAAGAGATACTGAGTTGAGCGGTTAGCATGTGCCGGGATTGGGTCAAGAGCCGACGTTGAACATGTAACTCACTGCATATGCAGAAAGACCGACGCAGATGTTGGCAAACTGGATCAATACCGGCAGTCTACCCCGTAGCATCCTGAGGGGGATAACCGGGATGGCTCGTGTCGTTGCTTCGATCACGATGAACAACACGAACAGGGCGCCGCTGCCCACCAGTGAAGCGATCACCCACGGACTGCTCCACGGAAGCTCGTTCCCGCCAAGGCTCAGACCGACAAGCTGGAGGGAGATGGCTATCACCAACAGCAGGGCACCCGAGACGTCGACCTTTCTCCAGATCTCCTTGACCCCCTGTCCAATTTCGAAGCCGCCTTCTGGATTTTTGACGACCCAAGCACCCACCAACAGCGCGAACGCAGAGATGGGAACCTGAAGCAAAAAGCACCACCTCCAGCCGATCCCATCGGCGATGGATCCGCCAAACGACGCTCCGCAGATTGCCCCGAACCCAAACATGCCATTTTGCAGGGCCTGATACATCCCCCGCTTGCGAAAAGGTATCATGTCCGAGTTGACAATCGTAGCTACGTCCCTTAGCACTGCACGCTGCTCCACGAACACGGGGAAACCCACCCATCGTCATTAACCCACCGCCGCCAAATCCGGTGAGCGCACGCATGCAGTTGAGAAACACGATGTCACCCGCCACCCCGCACCCCAGACAGCCCAGCGCAAAGGTAACTGTCGAGATGAAGAAGCATATCCGCCGGCCAAAGATGTCTGATACTCTGCCATACAGCGGCTGAAACGCCGTGCTAGTGATCAAATACGACGTCGTCAGCCACGAGGCGGTGTTGGCCGCGTCAAAGTCGGAGCTGATGACGGCGTATGTGGCGGCCGTAATGGTGCCGTCAAGGCCATACAGGAAAACGTTGCTCATGATGGCAACCTGAATCCAGAGGAAGCCAGAAGGGGGCTTCCATGACGCTTCCTCGGGAGCGCGAAGAAGTGGTTGATCATCCCTTGACTCATAGTTGCGGTGAAGTAGAGGTTCCTCTTCCCTTGGTTCGTGGTTGTGGCTGTGGCAGTTGTGGTCGGCATCGTGGCCGACATCGGGTCCCTCCTCGAGCGATGATGTCATCACGATAGTTGGGTTTGGTGTTTTGGACACCGATGGCCGCAACAGTTTGGAGCAAGCAGAGGGTTGATCTAAAAACGATGGCGAAACGCCATGAGGAGAGAAAATTCGCAATCCATCGCGCCTACTATTTTCCGTGCTAGCCAAGGTGTGATTGTTGATTCCTGAAATGCATCTCAATCGGCGAAGACTCATTCACTCGAAAGGGCCCAGATGCATATGGGAGTTGCTACAACGATATCATTTCACTTGAACGATTCCACCCAAGTTGTTCTATGTTATGAAACATGAATGAACGTGAAGTCCTATTGTAAGAAAACTGGAATTCACAGCTGAAGTAGCCGGGAACAAATACATATTCAATATCTGGGATTGCTTTTTGGTCATTCACGCCCATTTTTGTATTTGACAGTAAATGCACCGCGCGAAATTCATTTTCGAGGTACTCCGTAGCTTGGCTTGAATTACACCAATGGAGGGGTTAGGGTCATACATACTGACTCAAATTCCAACCACGGCGCCGCCAGACGCACGGACCACCTTTTTCTTCCCCCGCCCGAGGAGCACCCGCCGCCATGCCTCTTTGGCCTCCGAGGCCTCGTCACAGGCCGTCGAGCCACTCAGTGAGCACTGAACCCCCAGTCCATCGGACATCAATCCGCTCCATGCCCCATATGCATCTTCGTCCATCTCACTCGGCTCTCGTACCGCGTCATTATTTTCGGGGGTTGGGCCGGACGAATGTGAGGACTGACCGGCTGTGACCCAGCAGACCCCCCACACAATGTCGGACGCAGAGGCGGCCTTGCCGTCGTCTACCGACGCGAGCATCAACCAGGCCGCCGCCCAGGCCCAGCTCAAAAAGGTCAAGAAGCAAAAGGTCCTTCTGATGGGAAAAAGCGGCTCTGGCAAATCGAGCATGCGAAGCATCATATTTAGTAACTATCTGGCGCGGGACACGCGGCGATTGTGAGTTTTCCTTCCCCTTCCCCACGGCTCACCACCGCTGACCCCCTTGGCAGAGGAGCCACCATCGACATCGACCTCTCCCACGTCAAGTTTCTCGGCAACCTTACGCTCAACCTCTGGGACTGTGGCGGACAGGAAGCCTTTATGGAGAACTACCTTTCCCAGCAGCGTGCCCACGTCTTCAGCAACGTCGGCGTGCTCATCTACGTCTTCGACATCGAGTCCCGCGACGTCGAGCGCGACCTGGCCACCTATGTTAACATCATCAGTGCGCTAGGCCAGTACTCGCGCGAGGCCAAGGTGTTTGTGCTGATCCACAAGATGGACCTGATCCAGTCCACCAGCCGCGAGGCCATCTTCAACCAGCGCGTGGCCGTCGTCCGGCGCAAGACGGCCGAGGCGGTCGCCATCCTGCACAAGCACCAACCCTCGCCGTCGTCCCTGTCTGAGT
>Ga0247817_10002059_pt1 | contig 10369 bp, 10 predicted proteins | sample UWRJL212509R1_FD_178010 | JGI IMG/M metagenome (GOLD analysis project Ga0247817, IMG submission 178010) | Plant litter microbial communities from Arlington Agricultural Research Station in Wisconsin, United States - UWRJ-L212-509R-1 | ecosystem: Environmental > Terrestrial > Plant litter >... | reverse complement strand
ACTTTTTAGAAATCTTGTGAAGCTCAATAATCTTGCTTCCCATGCGTTCCATGTTAATCTCGAGTTCTACCACATTTTCGCGTCGGCGGCTCTGCGCTTTTTCCTTGATTACGTAAAAATCATCCTGACGGGATTTCGATTTTGTAGTTCGTGCCTTTGGCTGCCGGCGCATCCATTCCAACTCCTTTACAAAAACATTCTGTGCCTTGTCAATACTGGCATTTTCAGAAGCGATGCGCTGTTCTTTTTTCTCTAAATAATAAGAATAATTACCTTTATATTGGTAGAGTTTGCCATTGTCCAACTCGATGATTTCATTGCACACGCGTTCCAGGAAAAACCGGTCGTGTGTCACCATAAACAGCGTAATATTTTCTTTCGCGAAGTAGCTTTCGAGCCATTCGATCATCTCTAAGTCAAGGTGGTTGGTCGGCTCATCGAGAATCAATAAATCGGGACGGCTGATCAGGATGATGGCGAGCGATAAACGTTTTTTCTGTCCGCCCGAAAGGTTTTTAACTTTAAGCTTAAAATCCTCCAGTTTCAGTTTAAAAAGGATCTGCTTGAATTGTGTCTCAAAATCCCAGGCATTGTGCTGGTCCATTTTGTCGAATGCTTTTTGGTACGCTTCTTCATCCGACGGATTTTCCAATGCCTTCTCATATTCCTCAATCACTTTCAAAACCTCATTGTCCGAAGCGAAAATGCTTTCCTCAATAGTAAGCTCTTCCTGAAGATTCGGCACCTGCGACAAGAATGCCATCTTAATATCTTTCCTTATCACTACTTTACCGGTATCGGGCTCGTCTTCGCCGTTAATGATATTCATGATCGTCGTTTTGCCGGTGCCATTCTTTGCGATAAACGCAATCTTCTGGTCTTTGTTGATGCCAAACGAAATGTTTTCAAACAATGTGCGCTCGCCAAACGACTTCGATATATTTTCTACTGATAAGTAATTCACAGGAATATTTTTTTTGCAAAAGTAAAGTTTTTATTTGGATATGCCGGTTCTGGTGTCCCAATCAGTTCCCGAAAGAGGGCCTCCCCCAAAACCAACAAGGCTTCCGCCAAAACCAACAAGGCTTCCGCCAAAACCAACAAGGCCTCCGCCAAAACCAACAAGGCTTCCGCCAAAACCAACAAGGCATCCGTCAAAGTCAACAAGACATCCGTCAAAACCAACAAGGCATCCGTCAAAACCAACAAGGCATCCGTTTCAGAAACAATCCACTTCAATCTCCGCAATCAGCGTCATGATAGTAGTACACCCATTTGTGCCTTAGCGGCATTTGATTATATTTGCCCAATGCAATTATCTGTCATCATCCTCAACTACAATGTCCGCTACTTTTTGGAGCAATGTGTATTGAGTGTCCAAAACGCCCTGCAAAACATCGATGCCGAAATTATCGTAGTCGACAACAATTCTCCCGATGACAGTTGCGCCATGATCAAACAGCGTTTTCCACAGGTTACGCTGATAGAGAATGAAGAAAATTCGGGTTTTCCAAAAGGGAATAATATAGGAGTGGCAAAAGCCAAAGGCGAATACATCTGCATCCTCAATCCGGATACGGTGGTTGCCGAAGATACCTTTGAAAAAGTACTTGCCTTTGCCAAAACAAAATCAGATTTGGGAATTGTGGGTGTTAAGCTCATCGATGGAGCCGGAAAATTCCTTCCCGAAAGCAAGCGTGGCATCCCAACGCCTTTTGTTGCCTTTACTAAAATTACCGCACTGTATAAGATTTCATCTGTCTTCGGGAAATATTACGCTTCCCATATCAATGAGAATCAAACGGGTAAAGTCGAAATCCTTGTGGGTGCCTTTATGGTCATGAAAAAAGCGACCTATGATGAAGTGGGCGGATTTGATGAAAACTGCTTTATGTATGCCGATGATATCGATTTGTCCTATATGGTGCTGCAAACCGGAAAATCAAATTATTATTTTCATGAAACGACAGTAATCCATTATAAAGGAGAAAGTACGGTCCGTGATGAAAAATACATGCAGCGGTTCAGAGAGGCAATGGATTTCTTTTACAGGAAACATTTTCGCGTCTCCTTTTTATTTGATGTGTTTATGAAGACAGGCGCTTTCTTCTTTTCTATCATAAAACAAAAGCAAGCCGTTGAGATTGCTGATAAAACCGATGAATATTTGTTGGTTTCAAAGGATAAAAATCTGACCCGAAAAGTTGAAAACTTGTTAGGAAAAAAAGTAGTTACAGCAGATTCTGCTACAAAAAATACTATAAATTCGCTTACAAACCGTTCCGGAAAAAATATCGAAATTATTTTTGACAACAATTACTGGTCTTTCCAATCAATAATTGAAAGTATGGAAGCTTTAAGGGATGCCAATTATACGTTTAAGATTTTGCCTGCAAACACCGGATTTATTATCGGCAGCAACAATAGCAATGACAGGGGAAAAATAAAAAAGATAATTGAAAGCTTAAATTATGAAATCGAAAGCGAAACATAAAATAAAATAGTAATTTCGCAAACAGAAAATAGAAATATACCTTTAGGTTAACAATATGGCAAGATTTGAATTGAAGCTTCCTAAAATGGGAGAAAGCGTTGCGGAAGCAACAATTACCAACTGGCTAAAAGAAATCGGTGACAAAATCGAAATGGATGAAGCAGTGCTCGAAATTGCGACAGACAAGGTAGATAGCGAAGTGCCTTCTGAAGTTTCAGGAACACTGGTTGAAAAACTTTTTGGGAAAGATGACCTGGTAAAGGTTGGACAAACCATCGCCATCATAGAAACCGAAGCCGGTGCAGCAACTGAAACAGCGCCTGCTGCCCCAGCCACAGCAACAATTCAGGAAACCGAAGCGCCAGCCGTTGCCGAAGTCAATAAGATAGTCGAATCTGCCAAACAATATACCGCGGCGCCCGCCACTTCAAAAGATTTCTCCGAATCTGAAAAATTCTTCTCTCCATTGGTGAAAAATATTGCAAAGGAAGAAGGCATCTCAATCACCGAACTGGAGGCTATCAACGGTTCAGGAAATGAAGGCCGCGTTACTAAAAATGACTTACTCGAATACATAGCCAACAGAGGCAAAACACCTGCTGCGGCAAGTGAACCGGCAGGAACACCAGGCGCAACCGTAACACCGGCCGCTACAAATCCGGAGCCTGCTGTTCAGCAACAGGCGCCGTCAGCACCGCAGACGGCTACTCAACAACCGGCCAAAAGCGCAGAACCGGCAGCGGCCAAAGCAATACCGGTTTCTGTGAACGGACAGGATGAGATCATAGAGATGGACCGCATGCGAAAACTGATTTCCGGATATATGGTGCAATCGGTTCAAACTTCAGCGCACGTGCAGTCATTCATTGAAGTCGATGTCACCTCGATCTGGGATTGGAGGGAGAAAAATAAAAATGCATTTGAAAAAAGAGAAGGAGAGAAGCTGACTTTTACTCCTATATTTATGGAAATCGTAGCCAAAGCGCTAAAGGATTTCCCTATGATGAACATTTCCGTTGAAGGCGATTACATCATCAAAAAGAAAAACATCAATCTCGGAATGGCTGCTGCGTTGCCCAATGGCAATTTAATTGTTCCGGTTATCAAGAATGCCGACCAGCTCAACCTGATCGGAATGGCAAAAGCTGTCAATGATCTAGGAAACCGAGCGAAAGCAGGAAAACTAAAACCAGACGATACACAAGGCGGAACTTACACTGTTACTAACGTTGGTACTTTCGGAAGTGTCTTCGGAACGCCGATCATTAATCAGCCGCAAGTAGGGATACTGGCGCTAGGCGCCATTCGTAAAGTACCCGCGGTAATTGAAACCCCTGATGGTGACTTTATCGGTATTCGTAAAAAGATGTTCTTGTCCCACAGCTATGACCACCGTGTTGTAGATGGCGCACTGGGCGGAAGTTTTGTGAAACGTGTTGCTGATTACATGGAAGCTTTTGATGCAAACAGGGATTTTTAGATAATGATTGACACAGACTGAACCGGATATCATCTGTCCTAATAGCAAAAGCCTCTTCGCACAGAAGAGGCTTTTTATTTAAGAATATTGAACTGATTATTAATTCTAAAAGCTACCTTTGTCTTTACACAAAATCAAAGAATGGAACTCAAATTAAACAAACCCATCTGCTTTTTCGACCTTGAAACTACTGGTATCGAAGTCGCAAAAGACCGGATTGTGGAAATCTCAATACTAAAGATTTTTCCCAACGGGAATAAGGAAAGCAAAACATGGCTCGTCAATCCTGAAATGATGATTCCGGCGCAAGTAATTGCTGTCCATGGAATTACGAATGAAAAGGTGGCCAATGAGCCTACCTTTAAAGAATTGGCACCGCAGGTTTACGCAATGATTAAAGACAGCGATTTGGGTGGTTTCAATTCTGATCGTTTTGATATTCCGCTGCTTGCTGAGGAATTGCTGCGCGCAGGAGTTGATTTTGATATGAAAAGCCGGGTTTCTGTTGATGTACAGACAATTTTCCATAAGATGGAGGAGCGTACATTAAGTGCGGCGCTAAAATTCTATTGTGGGAAAAGCCTCGAAAATGCCCATTCTGCAGAAGCGGATACTATGGCAACATACGAAATACTGAAAGCCCAATTGGAAAGATATCCGGATTTGGAAAATGATATGCGGTCATTATCAGAGTTTACCACACGGAAACGCTGTGCCGATTTTGCCGGTTTTATCAATTTCGACAAAGACGACGAGGAGGTCTTTGGTTTTGGAAAACATAAAGGTGTCAAGGTAGAAAAAGTTTTGGAAGACGAACCGGGTTATTTCGGGTGGATCCAGAATGCTGATTTTCCGTTGTATACGAAGAAAGTATTAACGGCCATCAAGTTAAGAAAACTGAACAACAAACTGAGTTAAGAACATTAGCCCTGATAGCAGTGGAAATCCTTTTTTGTTTTTCTTTAAAACAAAAAAGATTGCAACGAATAGCAGGAAAAAGCTCCAGACTAAATGAAAATTATCTGCATAGGCCGCAATTACGCCAAACATATAGAAGAATTACAAAATGAACGTCCTGATGAACCGGTGGTTTTTTTAAAACCGGATTCGGCTGTGCTGCTCAAACAGCATCCGTTTGTCATACCTGAGTTTTCAAACGACATCCACCATGAAATCGAACTGATTGTCCGCATCAATAAAGTAGGCAAATACATCGACGCGAAATTCGCCCACAAATACTATGACGAAATCAGTGTCGGGATTGATTTTACCGCCCGCGATTTACAGCAAAAACTAAAAGACAAGGGTTTGCCATGGGAAAAAGCGAAGGCTTTTGACGGTTCAGCGGTTATTGGCGACTTTATATCGAAAAAAGTTTTTAGTTCGCTGGAAAGTCTTAATTTTGAACTCACAAACAACGGAAAAACCGTACAGAAAGGTAATTCTGCTTTGATGTTGTGGAAAATTGACGAACTTGTAGCGTATGTTTCTCAATATTTTACATTAAAAATCGGGGATATAATTTTTACCGGAACGCCGGAAGGTGTAGCCGCGATTAAACCCAACGACGTGTTGGAAGGATTTTTAGAGAATAATAAACTATTTAGAATACAAGTAAAATAATGGCCCTAAACTACAACCTAGCAAAGGTTTACGCACTATCGGACAATGATCCGGAATTTGTAAACCAGATTATCTCACTTTTCGTTACTGAAGTGCCTTTAGACCTGATCCAGATCAAACTTGGCATTAAGACAAAAGACCACAAACTCGCTTACAGTTATGCGCACAAAATAAAGCCGTCATTGGATTTGTTGGGTATGACCGTCGCTTTTGAAGAAATTCTTCAGATTGAAGCATGGACAAAAGCTGAAGGCAAACGCAAAGAAATACAGGACACTTTTGACAGTGTGGAATCGCAGATTGAAAAAGCGGTAAAAGAAATTACTAAAGATTTTAATTTGTAATTTTCAGGTTTTCCTGTCAGATACGCTATAAATTTAATTCCTTGTTCAAAATTCAACATTTATACTGAATTATTGAACAAGGAATTTTCTGTTTTTTACTGTTCCAATAAACAACTTCGTAACTTTGCCCGATGCCTTTGGGCTAAAACAGTAACTATGAAAGCAACTATAGTGACCATTGGAGACGAGATCCTCATCGGTCAGATTACCGACACCAATTCTGCATTCATCGCCAAAGCTTTAGATAAAATTGGCGTTGGCGTTTATGAAATGATTTCTATTTCGGATGATCGGCAGCACATATTGAACACCTTTTCCAAACTCCAGAACCAATCCGATTTTGTAATCATCACCGGTGGTCTTGGCCCGACAAAAGATGATGTAACCAAACATACCTTTTGTGATTATTTTGAAGACCATCTTGTAAGTAATCCTGAAGTATTGCAGCATATTACTGAATTGTTCAAAAATTTTTCCGACCGGCCATTGCAGCAGGTTAATATCGACCAGGCATTATTACCTTCAAAAGCCGAAGTTTTATTCAATCACTATGGCACGGCGCCGGGCATGTGGATGAAGAAGGAAAATACGGTTTTTATATCATTACCCGGTGTTCCGTTTGAAATGAAGGGGATTGTTGAACGGGAAATTATTCCTAAAATCGTCAGCGAATATGAGCGTCCCTACATCATCCATAAAACCATACTTACTTACGGAATGGGTGAAAGTATGGTCGCAGAAAAGATTGAAGAATGGGAAAATAACCTTCCAAAATTCATTAAACTGGCTTATTTGCCCAATCCGGGAAGGGTTCGTTTGCGCCTATCAGCCCGCGGCACAGACAAAGACATTTTAGAAACTGCCATTGCAGAAAATGTAGCGTCACTAACACAGATCATTGGAGATATTATTGTTGGTTTTGATGATGATGAGACCCTTGAGGTAGTTTTAGGCAGATTGCTGGCGCAGCAAAATAAAACTATTGCAACTGCTGAAAGTTGCACGGGAGGAAAAATTGCACAGGTGATTACGTCTATTCCGGGTTCATCAAAATATTTCAAAGGCAGCATTGTCAGTTATACGAAAGAAGTAAAAACAGACGTACTCGGGGTTTCTCCTGAAACGATCAAAAAGTATTCGGTTGTAAGTGCAGAAGTAGCCGAAGAAATGGCACAGCGTGTACGTGCTCTGCTTAAAACCGATTATGCGATCGCAGTTACCGGAAATGCAGGTCCGTCGACAGATGATACACATGAAGAAGTTGGCGTGGTTTTTATCGCGCTTGCTGCCGCTGATAATGTGGTTTCCCACAAATTTAACTTTGGCCAGCCTCGCGAGAAAGTCATCGACAGGGCAGTAAATAAAAGTATGGAATTGTTGCAGGCAGCCATTTTGAAAAATGACTTTAAATAAATTAGGAAGCGCAGCTGTTCTCGAATAAAGGCATTGTTTTCCACCTTTAAAAAGCAAATGAAAAAAAAGAAAAAAATCTGGTTTAATTATTTTGCTATAAGGTTTATTTTTCTTTTCTTTGCACCCTCGATTTGAATAACGATATAAAGATAAGCATAATGTCAAGAGTTTGTGACCTTACAGGTAAAAGAGCGATGGTGGGAAATAATGTTTCCCATGCGATGAACAAAACTAAGAGAAAATTTTCTGTCAACTTAGTGAAAAAGCGTTTTTATCTTCCAGAAGAAGACAGATGGATTACTCTTAGAGTAGCTGCATCTACAATAAAAACAATTAATAAAAATGGGATTGCTGCTGTCTTGAAAAAAGCACAGTCACAAGGATTTATTAAATAATCCATTCCTAAATAATTATATAGCAAGATGGCAAAGAAAGGTAACAGAATCCAGGTAATTTTAGAATGTACCGAGCACAAAACTTCAGGTGTTGCGGGAACTTCAAGATACATAACAACAAAGAACAAAAAGAATACTCCGGACAGATTAGAGATTAAGAAATTTAATCCAATCTTAAAGAGAGTAACCGTTCATAAAGAAATTAAATAATAATTAGTCATGGCAAAGAAAACCGTAGCATCGTTACAGACATCTTCTAAGAGATTATCAAAAGCCATCAAAATGGTGAAATCTCCAAAAACAGGCGCATACACATTCGTTGAATCAATTATGTCTCCTGAAGCTGTTGATGAATTCTTGAAAAAGAAATAATTACACTTACAGTATATACAAAAGCTACTTTCATTCGGAAGTAGCTTTTTTATTTTCTATATTTGCTTGCCTGTTCGCTGATAGCAGTATTTCAGCGTTTAGAAACTGTTCCGCTAATCATTTAATTTGTTAATTAAAATGAGTTTTTTTAAAAGAATATTTTCCTCTGAAAAAAAAGAAACCCTTGATAAAGGGCTTGAAAAATCGAAAACAACTTTCTTTTCAAAACTAACAAAAGCCATTGCCGGCAAATCTAAAGTAGACGATGAAGTTCTTGATAATCTGGAAGAAATCCTTGTTGCTTCGGATGTAGGTGTTAATACAACGCTTAAAATCATCTCACGCATTGAAAAACGGGTCTCTGAAGATAAATATTTAGGAACGGAAGAGCTCAATCAGATATTGCGGGAAGAAATTTCAAGCTTGCTTTCTGAAACCAATCTTGGAGAAGCCTCAGAATTTGTAATTCCGGCCAATACCAATCCTTACGTCCTTATGGTTGTTGGTGTGAATGGTGTAGGGAAAACAACAACTATCGGTAAATTAGCGTATCAATTTAAAAAGCAAGGATATAATGTTGTACTAGGCGCAGCTGATACTTTTCGCGCTGCTGCAATCGACCAGCTTCAGGTTTGGGCAGATCGTGTAGGTGTGCCATTGGTAAAACAACAAATGGGAAGTGATCCGGCATCTGTTGCTTTTGATACTTTACAGAGTGCGGTTGCACAAAATGCAGATATTGTTATTATTGATACTGCAGGTCGTTTGCATAATAAGTTAAATCTTATGAATGAACTTACTAAAGTCAAACGCGTCATGCAAAAAGTCGTTGAAGAAGCGCCACATGATGTCCTGTTGGTGTTAGACGGATCGACTGGGCAGAATGCTTTTGAACAAGCGAAGCAATTTACCGCCGCTACCGAAGTGACATCACTTGCTGTCACTAAACTCGACGGAACCGCTAAAGGTGGAGTGGTTATCGGGATTTCTGATCAATTCCAGATACCAGTTAAATATATTGGCGTAGGTGAAGGGTTGGAAGATTTACAGGTATTTAATAAATATGAATTTGTAGATTCATTCTTTAAATAGCAATAAAACCAAAAAGTCGGGAATAGAATATTATTTCCCGGCTTTTTAATGGCTTATTTTAATTGTACAATGCACTGATTTTTTGCCATAACACATTATCAAAATCTGATAAGGCGGGATTCACGTCATCGGCAGCTTCCCCCATTCTGATGACAACCATTTTTTTAGACGGAACTACATATATTTTCTGATCATTTTTTCCCAGCGCCATATACATATCATTGGGTCCATTCGGAATGATACTGCCAGGAAATTGCAATTGCGACTGTGGCAGGTGAAAATTGGCTTTGCCATTGAGCCACCACAAATAACCATAGGCCTGATTGATGTTTTGTGAGGTATTTGTTGCCTGATCAAAATAATCAGCACTCACTATTTGAGTAGTGTCCCATTTTCCTTTGTTAAGCATGAGTAATCCGAAACGCGCCATGCTTCTGGTAGTGCTCCAGTAAACACTATTATCGCCTGATGCTATCCAGCTTCCGGTCATCCCTATTTTATCCCTCAGTTTGGTATTGAAATAATTACTCCAACTATTTCCGCTTGCGGCAGCTACAACATCCTGTAACTTTACATATACATTATGATAAGCCCAACGCGTTCCTGCATCTGCTTTGTATTGCAGATTAGCCGGGTCAACATTGTCTCCGATAGCATCGTCAAGTCCGGATGTCATCGTTAACAAATGGCGACAAGTAATTAGATTTTCCTTGGCAAGTGGTGCGCTGGTCCAACCCTGACCTATATATTGGGAAACTTTACTGTTGATATTCAAAAGATTTTCATCCTGCGCAATCCCGGTCACTGTTGCGGTCAAAGTTTTTCCTGCGCTGGCCCAATACCACGGAGAAGCTGCTGTATGTCCGTTAAAATAATACTCCATTACGATTTTTCCGTCTACCAATACCATAAAACTTTTGGAATGCTTTAGTTCCAGATAATCCAACAGCGGTGCTACGGCAGATTGGTTCCAATTGAGTCCGGAAAGGGATTGGGTTTCCCAGGTATTTCCACTTAGTGGCGGAAAATATATATTGTCAATTGGATTAGGTGTTGGAAATACAATACTGTCATCGCCGGAACTGCATCCCAAAAGGCAGCTCAAAATCAATATCGGAAGAAGGATTTTTTTCATTAGATTCAAATTTGGCTCTTT
>Ga0247817_10002058_pt1 | contig 10379 bp, 7 predicted proteins | sample UWRJL212509R1_FD_178010 | JGI IMG/M metagenome (GOLD analysis project Ga0247817, IMG submission 178010) | Plant litter microbial communities from Arlington Agricultural Research Station in Wisconsin, United States - UWRJ-L212-509R-1 | ecosystem: Environmental > Terrestrial > Plant litter >... | reverse complement strand
CGACACACAGCTTCTCGATAACACCGACATGCCGATGCCGAACCGCACCGACATGCTCTCCGCCAGCCGCCCCTATTTGATCGGCCCGTTCGACAAACTGAATATCGACGTGTTCGGCGTGGAGGAGCTGGCGCGCGAAGTGCAGATCGATGCCAGCGGGCGGCTGTCCTTCCCGCTGATCGGCGTGGTGGAAGCAGCAGGCCTCACCCCCGGCGAACTCGCCGCCGCGATTGAAACGCGGTTGGCAGGCCGGTTCGTGCGGCAGCCGCAGGTGACGGTGAACCTGATGGAAACCGTCAGCCAGGTCATCACGGTGGATGGCGAAGTCAACGAACCCGGCCTCTACCCGGTGATCGGCAATATGACGCTGATCCGCGCAGTCGCCACCGCGGGCGGCACCACGCAATTGGCCGGCCTCGAAAACGTGGTCGTGTTCCGCACGGTCGGCGGGCAGCGTTATGCCGGGCTGTATAACCTCAAAGCCATCCGCATGGGCAATTACGAAGACCCGGAGATGTACGCCAACGACGTGATCGTGGTCAGCGAAAGCACCGCGCGCCGCCTGTTCCGCGATCTGCTGACCGCCGCTCCGCTGCTCACCACCCCCATCATCGCGCTGACGAGATAGGCCGGAACATGACCGAAAATTTCTTCCTCCCCGAAGAACGCCGCCCGCTCGAACTGCTCAGCGGTGATGTGAAAAACGGATTCGCGCAGATGGTGGAAACCTGGTGGCGTGCGCTGCGGCGGCACATGCTGGCCGCCGCGTTGCTCGCCGCCGCTGCGCTGGTGGCGGCGCTGGTCGCCACTCTGCTGATGACCCCGCAATACACCGCTTTTTCGCGAGTGGAGATCACGCGAGAGGAAACCAACATTACCAATGTCGAGGGCTTGGAGGCGGAAGGCAGCAATCAGGATCTCGAATTCTATCAGACGCAATATTCGCTGCTCGAAGCGCGGTCCGTGGCGCAGCGAGTGGCCGAGGCGTTGAATGCGGCAGGTGATAACCGGCTGTTTGCCGCGCATAATGTGGATATTGATCTGGCGTGGAGCGAGCGGGCGGGCGGCGACATGCCGGAAACGCGCTATCGCCTCGAAAAGGCTACCGATCTGCTCCTCCAAAACGTCGCCGTCGCCCCGGTGCGCGGGTCGCGGCTGGTGGATGTGCAATATACCAGCCCCGATGCGGAGCTTTCCGCCGAGGTCGCCAATCTGTGGGTGGACCAGTTTCAGGCGCTGAGCATAGACCGGCGCTTCCTCTCCACCGCCGATGCGCGTGAATATCTTGAAACGCGGCTGGCGGAATTGCGCGAGAAGCTCGAAACATCGCAGCGCGAACTGGTCGGTTATGCCGCGGCCAATGAAATCATCACGTTGACCTCTGATCAGGATAGCGACGGTAATACCGACACCGCGCAAACGCTGCGATCCAGCAATCTGCAAGCTCTGAACGCTGCGCTGTCTGCCGCCACAGCGCAGCGGGTCGGCGCGGAAGCACGTGCACGACAAGTGAGCGCGGCAAGCGCGGAATCGCTCGGCAATCAGGCGCTAAACACTATCCGCGAACGGCGGGCGGAAGTGTCGGCGCAACTGGCCAGCCTCGAAGCGGTGTTCGAACCGGAATATCCCCAAGTTCTGGCCGCCCGCAGCCAGCGCGACGAACTCGACCGCAGCATCGCCCGCGAAGAAACCCGCATCCGCGCAGCCGCGACTGGCGGGTTTCAGGCAGCACGCGGTCAGGAAGCAGACCTCCAACGGCGGGTGAATACGTTGAAAGCCGGAATGCTGGAGGAACGCCGCTCCAGCATCCAATATTCTATCTTCCAACGTGACGTCGATACCAACCGCGAACTCTACGAAGCGCTGCTGCAACGCTACAAGGAGATCGGCGTAGCGGGCGTGCAGACGAGCAATGTCGCGGTGGTGGACCGGGCGAAGCTGCCCGAGGTTCCGTCCAGCCCCAATCTCCCGCTCAACCTGATGCTCGGCTTGATCGGCGGGATGGCACTGGCGGGCGGCTATGTATTCGCGCGGGAACAGCTCGACCAAAGCCTGCGCGATCCTTCGATGGTGTCCGAGGTCCTGGGACTGCCGCTGCTCGGCGCGGTGCCGAAAAAGACGTTCGAGGAACTGGCGGGCGAAATCGGCGACCCAAAATCGGATGTGTCGGAGGCGTATCTAGCCGCCGCCAGCAACCTCTCGTTCCTCACCACCACCGGCGCGCCGGGATCGATGCTGATCACCAGTTCGCGGGCGAGCGAGGGCAAAAGCACCACCGCGCGGGCGCTCGCGACCTCGCTCACGCGGATCGGCAAGCGGGTGCTGCTGATCGATGCGGATATGCGCAAGCCGTCACAGCACAGCTTCTTCGGGATCGACAACGCACAAGGCCTGTCGCACCTGCTGTCCGGCCATATCGTGCCGGATGTCGTCAAAAGCCTGATCCGCGACACTGGCGAGGAACGGCTGGCGCTGCTCACCGCCGGGCCGCCGCCGCCCGATCCCGGGGTGCTGCTGAATAATGGGCGACTGCCGATCTTCGTGAGCCAGCTCAAGGCCGATTTCGACCATGTGATTATCGACGCCCCGCCCGTGCTGGGCCTCGCCGATGCGCCGCTGCTCGCGACCGTGGCTGACGGGGTGATCTACGTGATCGAGAGCAACGGGGTTCATATGCGCGTGATCCGCGCCAGCTTGCGGCGACTGCAATTCTCCGGCGCGCGGTTGTTCGGCGCGATGGTGACGAAGGTGGTCGTGAACTCGTCCAGCTATGGCTACGGCGAAATGTACGGCTACGGTTACGGCTCAGACCGTGGTCGCTAAGGCCGTGCCGCGCTTCGTGTGGCAGCGGGCCGGGCTGGTGCCTTCGCTGATATTGGGCGCGACGTTTTTCGCGCTGGCTTGGGTTTCGGCGAGCTCTTCGCTCACCAATGCACTGGCACGGCGCTCGCCGGAAGCGGCGGCACAGTTGTGGCCAGCGAACGGTTTCGCCACCGCTAGCGCCGCTTCTGCTATTTTGGCTAAGGCCAACGCAGGGCGCGATGGCACAGCGAAACTGACCGTGCCCACTGCCGTGCGCGGCCTGGCGGAGCGCGCGATTCTAGCCGAACCGGCATCGGTGCAAGGCGTGCGCAATCTCGCGCTGTTCCATCAGGCAAATGGCGACAACCCCCGCGCCGCCACGCTTATGCGGCTAGCCGTGCGGCTATCAGCGCGCGACACCGCCGCCAACATGTGGCTGGTGGAAGCGTATCTGCGCGGCGGCGATTTGGACCGGGCGTTAACGCTGATCGACGCAACCTTGCGTACCGATACCAGCGCGGGCGCGCTGTTGCTGCCCCGCCTCGCGCAATTGCTAGAACAACCGGGCGCGGCCCCGGTTATGCGCGGCTTGTTGCAGGACAATCCACCGTGGGGGCATGATTATTGGAGCGCCGTGATTGAGGCGGGCAACGCTCCTATCCAAGCGGCCGATTTACGCGGCTCGCTCCACCGACAAGGCGTGCCGTTGGCAGCGGGCCACGATGCGCGACTGATCGAACAACTGGTCGAGGCACATAGCTTTGCCGCCGCCTTCGCGCTTTATAACCAAGTGCGCGGCGCGGCGCAGTTCCCGCCGATCGACTGGAAGCTGGCTGACGGTCGCGGCATCGCAGTGTCACGCTCGCCCGATGGCACGATCCGCGCCAGCGCACTGTCCGGAAGCGTGGGTGTGGTGGCGCAGCGCCTGATTGCGCTTCCGCGCGGACGCTACACCATGCATATCGAGAGCAGCGCGGCCAGCGGGCAATTGGTTGCCCGGCTCACCTGTGCAGAGCTGCAAGGCGCGCGAACGCTGGCGGTCGATATCCCGATCACCCAAAACACCCAAGCCAGCTTCGACCAGACCACCGCTTGCCGCTATGCCTGGCTCACCCTTTCGCTCGACCCCACCAGCACACAGGCGGACCCTTCGATCACCATCGGCAGCGTCTCACTCCGCCCAGCAGCAGGCGGAGCATGACGCCGCTCGAAGACAACATCCTGCTATCCCCGCCGCATATCGGCGCGCGCGAGCTGGCGTTCGTGCAGGAGGCGTTCGACGACAACTGGATCGCCCCCGCTGGGCCGCACCTCGCGCGGTTCGAAGCGATGTTGGCACACACAAGCGTTCGGCGGGAGGCGCTCGCGCTCACCTCCGGTACAGCCGCGTTGCATCTGGCGTTGCGGGTGCTGGGCGCGCGGCGCGGGGAGCGGGTCTATGTCTCCAACCTCACCTTCGCCGCGTCGCTCCAGCCGATATTGTACGAAGCCTGCGTGCCGGTGCTGATCGATGCCGAGCCTACAGGCTGGAACATGTCGCCCGCCGCGCTCGCCGCGCAATTGGCGCGTGATGATGCGGCTCACGCCTTGCCGCGCGCGATTATCGTGGTGCATCTGTACGGCCAGAGCGCCGACCTCGCCCAGATTTGCGAAACGGCCTCGCGCTACGACATCCCGCTGATCGAGGACGCCGCGGAAAGCCTCGGCGCGTTCTATCAGGGCTGCCCGAGCGGATCGCATGGCGCGCTGGCGGCCTATTCGTTCAACGGCAACAAGATCATCACTACCTCCGGCGGCGGCGCGTTGGTGGGCGACGATCCCGCGCTGATCGCGCGTGCCCGCCATCTCGCTACGCAAGGGCGCGAGGATTGCCTGCATTATCAGCACGAGGAACTGGCTTATAACTACCGCCTGTCGAATGTGCTGGCAGGCATCGGTTGCGGTCAACTCGAACTATTGGCCGACCGGGTCGCCGCACGCCGCGCCGTCCACGCGCTATATCGCGAAGGGCTGGGCGATGTTCCGGGGGTTGGCTTTCAGGAGGACGCGCCGGGGGGGGAGGGGAGCCGCTGGCTCACTGTCATCAAGCTCGATCCCGATCACATTACGCTGCACCCCTATCAGGTGATCCGCGCGCTAAAGTCTGCGGGGATCGAGGCGCGGCCGGGATGGAAGCCGATGCATATGCAGCCGCTTTGCCGCGGGCTGGAATATCGGCCGCATTCCGCAACCGAGGATGTTTCCAGCCGCCTGTTTCTGCAAAACCTGTGCCTGCCATCCGGCAGCGCACTCACCCCCCATGCGCAAGGCCGGGTTATCGCGGCCTTGCGCACCTTGCTCGGAGCAGCCTGAAATGTGCGGCATTTTCGGCAGCTACCGCTTTGGCGAAAGCGCCCCAGGGGCTGACATTGGGCGGGCGATGGCAGCCAGCTTACGGCACCGGGGGCCAGATGCAGGTGGCACCTACCAGTCGCGCCGGGCGATGCTCGGCAACCAGCGGCTGGCGATTGTTGATCTGTCCGATGCCAGCAACCAGCCGCTCACGTCCGACGATGGCGGCATCGTGGTCGTGCAAAACGGCGAGATCTACAATTTCGTGGAACTGCGCGAAGAGCTTCGCTCGGCGGGGGTGCGCTTCACCACCAGCGGCGATACCGAGGTAATCCTGCGAGCATTCGAGCACTGGGGGCCGAGCTTCGTCTCACGCCTCAACGGCATGTTCGCCATCGCCGTGCTGGAAGTGGAGGAGGAGCGGCTGTTCCTCTACCGCGACCGGCTGGGGGTAAAGCCGCTCTACCTCGCGGGCGGATTCGCACACGGCCAGGTGCTGTTCGCGTCCGAAATCAAGGCGCTGCTGGAGGCTGGCTGGCCGGTCACGCCCGATCTTTCCGCCATCGCGCAGTACCTCGCGCTTAACTACATCCCAGCGCCCGCCACGGCCTTTGTGGGGATCAGGCATCTGCCGCCCGGCGCAATGGCGGTTATCACCGCGCAAGGCGTCGCGGTGGAACGTTACTGGTCGCTGTCCGACATTACCCCGCAGCCGGACATGAGCGAGGCCGAAGCCAAGGCGGGCCTGCTCACCCTGCTCGACGATGCAACGCGCATCCGGATGCGGTCCGACGCCAGCTTCGGCGCGTTCCTATCGGGCGGGTTGGACAGCTCGTCGGTGGTCGGGTTCATGTCGATGTATCAAACGGAACCGGTGCGCACCTACGCCATCGGGTTCGACGATCCCCGGTTCGATGAAAGCGCGTGGGCCGCGCTGGCAGCTCGCCGGTTCGGCACCACCCACCGGACACAGGTCATGCAGCCCGAAGCGGTAGACCTGTGGCCGCAAATGATCTGGCATTGCGATCAGCCACACGGCGATGTGTCGTTCATGCCGATGTTGCAGGTTTCGGCCCTCGCCGCGCAGGACGTGAAGATGGTGCTGACGGGTGACGGCGGCGACGAGCTGTTCGGAGGCTACGAAAAATGCCTGGATATTTTCCCCGGTGGATCGGTGGATGCACTGGAGGAGGGGTGGGAGGATCGGTACGCTAAGCAAAGCGGGCTGCTCTCAGATGCTGCGCTGCTGGCGGGCGATCTGCGCGCGGCATGGGACGCCAGCGATCCGCACGCCCCGCTCGCGGATGCGATCCGCGCGTTTGAAGGTCACAATCCGATCAACCGCCTGCTCATGGCCGAAACGCAGATGCTGCTGCCGGGCAACAACCTCGTCAAACCGGACAGGATGGCGATGGCGCATTCGCTGGAAGTGCGCTCGCCGTTCCTCGATTACCGGATGGCGGAGTTCGCCTTTGCCATGCCCGGCGCGCTCAAGCTACGCGGTGGGCATACGAAATGGATCTACAAAAGCGCGGTCGAACCGCTGCTGGGGCGTGATCTGACCTGGCGCAAGAAGCAGATGTTTACGGTGCCGGTGGGCGAATGGTTCAGGCAGCGGCTGGCGAGCTATTGCCGCGCGATGCTGTGTGACGGGCGGCTTGAAGCGCGCGGGTTGTTCGATGCGGCGGGCATCGCGGCGCTGCTCGATAGTCACATTGCGGGGGCGGCGAACAATACGCGGATACTGCGCGCTCTGATCAGCCTCGAAATCTGGTTCCGCCTGTTTGTGGACCGTGACCCGGTGATGCTCGCAGCCGCCCAGCGCGCGCCGCAAGGAATAGCCGCATGAGCGGGCATTTGCGGCTGATCATGGTCGTGCAAACTCCGGCCATGGCGCGATTGGTGGCGGCGGGCGGGGTGGAGACGCTGTTCGTCGATCTGGAACATATCGGCAAGGAAGCGCGGCAAGGGCATATGCCGAGCTGGAAAAGCCGCCAGGCGATGCCCGATGTGTCGCTGATCCGCGTCGCGGTTCCTGACGCGCGACTGCTGGTGCGGGTCAATCCGCCCGGCGATCACACGCGCGCTGAAGTGGATGAGGTGATCACGCGCGGGGCGGATGCGGTGATGCTGCCGATGTTCCGCAGCCGCGACGAACTGCTGCGCTTTGTCGATGTTGTGGCGGGGCGGGCGGAATGCCTGCCGCTGTTCGAAACAGCCGCTGCGGTGGACCTCATTCCGCAAATCGCGGGCGAGGGCTGGCTAACCGGCCTGCATATCGGGCTGAACGATCTGCATCTCGATCTTGGCAGCCGTTTTTTGTTCGAGCCACTCGCCGATGGAGCGCTGGAACATCCGTGTGCGGTGCTGCACCGTAAAGGTGTGCCGTTCGGGATCGGCGGGATTGCGCGGGCGGGCGAAGGGATCATCCCGCCCGAACTTCTGCTGGGCGAGCACGTGCGGTTGGGGTCGGATATGGCGATCCTCAGCCAGACCTTTCACCGCAACGCCGGATCGGCTGAGGAGTTGGAAGACGGCTTCGATTTCGGCGCAGAAGTCGCCCGGCTGCGCAGTATTTACGCTGGTTTTTCCGATGCTTCGGCAGAAAAGCTGGAGCTTAATCGCACGCTGGTTGCGCAACGGGTGGGCGAAGCCGTGCGTGGTATGACCAACACGGCCCCTCCAGCGCGATTGGCCGGATAAGCGATGTCCCGCCCTTTGCTCCTGTCCTATGGCGGCGGCCACGCAAACATCATAATCGCCGTTGCGAGCGAACTGGCGCGCCGGGATGTGGCATTCGATCTGATCGGGCTTACCACCGCCTTCGCCGCGTTTGGGCGGGCGGGGCTGTCACCCCTCGATGCGACCGCGCTGGTCGATCCAGCACAGGACGCAGCGCATTTCGCCGCGGTGGAGCGCTACCTGCCGCTCGAAACGCACCCCGACATCACGCCAACACAAACCCACGCCTATTTCGCCCTCGGGTTCGCCGATCTGGCTGAGCGTTTTGGCACTGAGGAGGCGCATCTGCGGGTGTCGGCGCAGGGGCGCAAGGCGTTCGAGCCGGTGAGCATTTTCACCCGCTATTTCGCACGCGAAACGCCTTCATTGCTCGTGGCAACGACCAGCCCGCGCTTCGAACTGGCGGCGATCCGCGCGGCGCGGCGTTGCGGCATCGGATCGCTAGCGGTTGGCGATCATTTCCTGGTGAGCGAAATGGCGGCGATCACCTCGGGCGATCACGCCGATCATCTGGTGGTGCTGGCCGAAGCAGTGGCGCAGCGGCTGCGGGATGCGGGAGGTACGCTCCCCCAGCTGCATGCGCTGGGAAATCCGGCATTCGATTCGCTCACTCCGCACCCGCAGGACGCGGCGCGGCGCGAGGAATTGCGCAAGCGGCTCGGGTTTAAGGGCAAAAAGGTGCTGTTCTGGCCGCTAGGGGGCGCAGCGCAGTCGGGATCGGGCGAACGGCTGCTGACTGCGGATGAAGTGGCAGCGCTGCTCGAACCGACCATGCGCAATGACGACAACTGGCGCTATCTCATGCGCGCGCATCCCAATTGGCGCGCCGAACACAGCAAGCTTTGCCCGCCCGACCTTTCGCCCGAAGATTGCCTGCTCGCCTGCGATCTGGTGGTGGCGGAAAGCACCACTTTGGGATTGCAGGCATTGCTGCGCGGCATTCCGGTGATTGCATTCGGTCACGCCGACCTGACGCGATATCCGCATTTCGGCTGGGCCTCGCTGGCACAATCGGCGTCCGAATTGCGCGCACTGGTTGCAAGCGGTGATTACCTGCGCCCCCCAGCGGAATTGGCAGCGCTCGTGGGCAATTCCGCCGCGCGGGTGGCCGACTTGATCGAGCAGTTACACTCCGCAGCCCGCCCGCGCGAGTTCGCAGCATGACCCGCCCCAATCTGCTTGGCCCAACCGGCGTGTCGCTGGCAATCCGGCTGCTGGGCATAGCGCTCAACTTCGCCGCGTTGCTGGTGCTGGCGCGCGCGCTTGATCCGGTAGTACTTGGCCTGTGGGCATGGGCCGGTGAGGTGATGGCGCTGTTATGTGTGCTATCCGCCGCCGGGTTCAACATGATTGCCATCCGGGTGGTGCCCGATTGCCTGATCGGCCGCGACCGCGCGGGCCTGCGCCGGTTTGTGCGCGTCGGGTTAGTGGCGGGCGTGGTCGGAAGCGCGATTTCCGCGTCGGCGCTGCTGCTGGCTTGGCGTGCGGATTGGCTGCTGCCCGGAGTGGACGCAGCGATGCTCGCGCTGATGGCAGCAGTGCTGTTCGCCTTCACCGCTCTGCGTTTTTCGCAGGAGGTGATGCGCGGGGCAGGGCGCTTGGTACTGGCACAGGTTGGCGAGCAGTTGATGTGGCCGCTGGCACTTTTGGCGGCCGCGTCAGGGCTGTGGTTGGCACCGTATGAAGGTTCGCCGGTGCGGCTGCTACTCGCCGCGCAATTGCTGGTATTCGCGGGATTTTGGGCGCTACTGGCCGCTATGTCCGACCGGATCGCGGAGGACATTCTGCTCCCTGCAACGCCGGAGTCCGTTAGCGCGCGAAGCTGGCTTGCGGGCGGAGTACCGTTGGCGGTGAGCGCGGCCTTCAGTGTCTTGCTCAAACGCGGCGACATGATCGCGCTCGGAGCTTTAGGGGATGCGCGCGAGGTAGCGTTTTACGCCCCCGCCAGCCGCTATGCGGCGCTGCTGGTGCTCGGGCAGGCGGCGGCAAGCATGGTTTCGGCAGGGCGGATGCGCGAGCTTTGGCGGGCTGGCAACCGGATTGAGTTGCAGCATAGCCTCGACCAAATGGCCGCGGTTTCGGTGCTGTTCGCGCTGCCGTTGTGCCTCGCGTTCTGGCTGATGCCTGCGCCTTTACTCGGCCTGTTTGGCGCTGAGTTCACCTCAGCGGCGGGCGTGCTGCAAGTGCTGGTCGCCGCCCAACTCGTCAATTGCTGGACCGGCCCGGTCGCCTGCGCAGTGGTCGCCTGCGATCTGGAGCGGTTGTTTATGACCATGACTGCAGCGGCGGCGGCTCTGCTGATAGCGCTACTCGTGCTGCTGGTGCCGCGCTGGGGGATGATCGGCGCGGCGACTGCTTCGCTCGCTGGGATAGCCGCGCTCAACGTCGGCATGGCGGCGATTGTATGGCGGCGAACTGGGCTGATCTGCTGGGCGCGTCCCGCGGGTTTTGCCGGACTTTTGGGGCTCGGGCTGCCCAAGGCGAGGTCACGATGATCGATCTCG
>Ga0247817_10002056_pt1 | contig 10386 bp, 7 predicted proteins | sample UWRJL212509R1_FD_178010 | JGI IMG/M metagenome (GOLD analysis project Ga0247817, IMG submission 178010) | Plant litter microbial communities from Arlington Agricultural Research Station in Wisconsin, United States - UWRJ-L212-509R-1 | ecosystem: Environmental > Terrestrial > Plant litter >... | reverse complement strand
ACGCTTGATGGTTGGAAAGTGCCCGGGTTGGAAAAGGGGGGGTATGTCGTCTGGCGCCGAAACGTCTCGTAGTGGCCGCTGTAGTGGCTCCCCTTGTGCGTGACGAGCCCGCGCAGTGTGTATCGTCGCTGGCTGAGCAGGCCACCCAGGGGCAGATGTTCGGGAAACGAGACCTTGGCCAGGTTCTTTTGCGACATACTGCTGGCATCGAATATCGACCGCGAGAGATGGACGGCGAGAATCCGGGGGAAGTGGGTAAGGCGAATGTGGCGTGCGATCTTGCGCTTAGGAGCCTGTCGAATGTCTGGGAGGGCCACGTCCTCTGGAGGCTTCTCAGGATCAGTATCAATGGAATGTTGAAGCTTGGCCAGGTCGGCGAGGGTACTTTCGCGAGCCTCATCGGAGTCCAGTTTGCGGACCGCTCCGCGCAGCGTGTCCAGGGCGTGCAGGAGGCGACATTTTTCGCATTTGAAGTCGTCAATGTATTCCGTCTTGAACATTCCGTCGAAGCAGGCCGCGAGGGTAGTGGACGAGACCTGCGGGACATTGAGCGTCAAGGTGCAGAACGTAGACTCGGTTGGTCGTGGTTTGAAGCCGCAGGTCATACATTCGATCTGCGACTCGAACTTCCCTTCAAGTGGGAACCCCTCGTCCTGCCCGTATCTGTTGTTGTCGGGGACGGAAATGGACGGAGGAATGGCCGATCCAAGAGGAGGTGAGTCATGGAGCGGCGGGCTCGATGTAGCTGTGTCGATAGTGTCGGGGTGGCCTTCCCGGGAAGGTCGGCTTGCCGGCTCACCATTCGATATGGCGGCGTCTGCGGAGTTCGACACGATCCTCCCACTTGCGAGTCTGCGCACACGGCTTCCGGCATGGTACTCGTCGCACAACCTCTCGGCCACGACCTGTAGGAACTCCTGTGCATCCTGCTGTTGCCGGCTAATTCTCTGACGGAACGCCACCTCCAGTGTCCTGATGAAGGGCGCAGCGCTGATGGTCTTCTTGTAAATCGGCCGCTCGTTCAGGGCGTCCAGGATATCTTTCAAACCCTTAGTGACTATGCCCATCTGAAGGCCTTCAATCTTCCAGTCCGGTGAGTCCTCAGGGGACTGCGGCTCGAGGAGCTCTCCATCGCGATGCTCGGCGGCACGAACGATGCGCGCATAAAGTTTCCCATTCTCCCCCACACTCCGTCGATGTGTTTCTTGGATCAGATAAAGCCGGAGGTCGGTGAGCCCGGCGAGGGCCTGGAGGATGGAGTTGATGAAGCAATCGTTGGCGGGGTTGGTAAGGCCGACGATGCCCTTCTTGCGCGACCCTAGGACGCCTCCGCCTGACGATTGCTCGTTGTCGAGGAAGTAGGTGGGAGCGAAGACGTAGATCAATGTGATCGCTGCCAGCGATGCCCCAGCAGCATAGGTCGCGACCGCGAGCGACCTGTCGGGCATGCTTGCGTGGGACAGTGAGAGAGGGTGTTGCAAAGTCGCTGAAAATCTTAATGGAATGTTCGGAGGAAACGTCACCCTCCGTCAGGGAGGGTGGGAGAACATAAGGGCCCAGCCAATGGGAATTAGCGAAATTCGCTTGCATATGTGCATGGAAACGGCCCGGTGGCTCCGCGCATAGCCCCCCTGCACACCCGCCGAGACATGCCCGTTAGGTCCTTCTTACTTTCTTTTCGTAAGTGCTTCGGCTAATTAGGATCTCGCTCTTGTAAAACTCTGTTGGCCCTCGCTTGCGTGACACCGGGTCGTTCACAGTCTGCCACAAAGCTCTTTCCCTCGGAAGGTAAGGTTGGACAAGGCAAGCAGAGCGCAATCTTGATCGGTCAAATTTAACGGTAAAAGAATCTCGTAAATTATGCTTCACCGATGACCCTCTGCATTTCTCTTCTCCACGCCGTATTGTATGCTATATCTCATCCTGTTGTGGTTTGGACATCTCCCCTTGTTGCTGCAGACTCTCCGTCATTTCGGGCTCTTGTTCAGAATCGCCACCCTCTAGCTTACCCTCTAGCTCCTCCTTTGACTCACTCTCGGCCCCTCTACCCCCCCCTTCACCCTGTTTCTCGGCCTCTTCGCCCTCGCCCTCTCCCGTTTGAGATTCAAGCAAGGCACTATACCTCCCCGCGAACAGAGCTATGTCGAAGCGTTCGTCTGCAAAGAGCATCTTGAGGATCATGCCCGACTTTTCGTAGTTGGCCAATCTGTCCTCCTCATCAACAAGCTCAGCCACCGGCTTGACTACGGCGAAGAGGGCGGCCGGCAGGCCTCCCTTGTCAAGCGCGTTGACGTCGACGTCCTCCCTATCCAGCAGCATGCGCACCGCCTTGTCCCGCCCGTATTGGACCGCCAGGTGCAGCGGCGTCTGTTTGTTCCAGTCGCGGATGTTGACCTGGATGTCGCCGCGCGCGAGCAGCAGTGGTACAATCTCCATGCGGTTCTTGACGATGGCGAGCGCCAGCGGTGCCGTCCTGCGGACCTCGTGCTCTATGGTCCCCGCCTCGGCGTCCACTTGGAGCCGCGCAAGCGAAGGCTTGATGTCCGATCGATTAATCAGGAGCGATACCATATCCTTGTCCCCGGTCTCCATAGCCGCAACCGCCAGCGGGGTCAGACCCGACGTCCTGGCGAGGTTTGGGTCTGTCCGTGGACATTCTAGCAGCAGCCGCGCAATCTCAAGGTGGCCCAGGTCAATGGCTATGGTCAGTGCTGTGTCTACCGTCTCTGCTTTGTGGACATCCGTGTCTTCTCTCTTTACCAAGCCCTCGACGCAACGAGACCGCCCCATCCGCACCGCGTATATCAAGGGTGTTTCCGCACGCTCTTGTGCGTTGACGTCTGTTTTTTCGTCAGCGATAAACAGCTTGACAATATCTGCGCGACCCTTGCGCACTGCAGTCGTCAGCAGTGTCACCAGCTTCGAAGTCAGGTTGGGGTTAAGCTGGGGCGCGTTGAGGAGGAGCTGGAATATCTCGGCCCCTCTGTCGTTGTCGGACTTCCGGATCGAAGTGAATATGGCAGAGCTCAAGGAGCACATCAAGTTGGGGTCGTATCGGGGACAAGCCAGGAACTCAGCCAACAGCCCCGCGTCGACTTCTTGGCGGCCGATGGCGCCCGCAAGCAAGGCCACCTCCCCGTTTGGATCCGTTTCAGGATACTCCAGCAGCGCATGCACAACCTTCACGTCGTGGCGATATGTGGCGAGTGACAGCGCTGACTTGTCGTTGCTGGTAGAGGCGTTGACATCGGCATGGCCGGTATTCAGGAGGGCCTTGATCGTCTCTACCCAGCCCGCCATGGCCGCCAACATGAGCGGCGTCTGTCCCGAAACAGTAGTGCTGTTAACTACCGCTCTCTTGTCCTCGGTGTCGTCCAGAACCTCTTCCACAAGCCAGTTGAGACCAAACATCGCTGCAACATGCAAAGAGGAGAAGACCGGATGGCTGATGGCTTCCTCTCGGCGACCGAGGTCGACTTCCGTCTCGTCCGACTCCAACAGCGCTTGCGTATACGAGGGGAGGTAGTTTGCACTACAAAGGCGACGGATTAGCCCCTTTGCTTCGTCGTCGGGATTCGCACCGCCGTGATATCCCCAGTACGGAGCGGCGTAGCGCAGGAATGGATACTGCCGCGCCCGCAGCGTCAGCGACTCGTCGGTCGGAGCCGGCTCGACAAAGTCGTCCAGTGTGAGATATGTGAGGCAGTCCTTGAGGATCTCGGATTCTCCGTCGCCGAAAAGTTTCGACCGGTTGTCTTCGAGGTACTCCTGGAGGGAAAGATGGACGAGGCGGACAGTCGCCTGGTCTCCGCCAGATGCGTCCTCATCCTCTCCTGCGTCTGTTGACGAGCCACCACCAGTTGTGATCAGACCTAGACAGCATTGTATGATCATGTTGGCCGATCTTATGGCATCCTTCGGGACACTGCTCCTGCCGAGCTTGATGGCTACAGCATGTCGAAGCTCGTCAATGGTGAGAAGCCTTCTGGTGTACGAGAGCCACTTGAGAATGAGCATGGCCAGGTCGCGGTACTTGTCCGACTGCTCTTGGATCCTGTCCAGGGACAGCTGGAACTGGTCGTCCAGCACGGTTGAAAGCCGTTGCAGCTCTTCTTTGACCTCGAGCGCCGATGTCTGCTTGAGCAAATGCCCAATCTGTAGGTAAGGTAGGAGAAACCTGGGAACCACCAGTTAGCTGATAATAGGTCACGGTGCGAGAGAGACAGCTTACATCCCCGCCGACTTCATGGTCAGCTCGCTGATGACCTTGTCGATGAGCTCGTCGTCCATGATCTCAGTCGTGTTCGAGTTCTTGGCCAGTTCGTCGCGGAGAAATTTGTCGATATCATCGCGCCTCGCCGCAATCTTCATCTGCGGCCAGGAGCCGAGATGGTCCTTGATGTCTTTGGCATGGGGCCGGCTGGTGACTAGGACGTGGGCCGACGACGCCGCGAGATCGTTGAGCATCCTGAGAATAGGCTCTCGGTGCCTTCCGCCTTCACTCTCATCCAGGGCGTCGATAACGATGAAGGTGTCACTCAGGTCTGCGATGGACTCGATGAGCACCTTGAGCATGTCGGCCCGGCCGGGCACGTTGAGTTGCTTCTGCTGTTGGAAGTCGCGGTGCAGCTTGCTCGCGTAGGGCGGGATCAGCCCCATCTGCGAGATGACTTGCTTCAGCAGGCTACCGACAAAATTCGCTGGCGTCTGGATCGACTGGCTCTTGTAGTCGAAGTAGAAGCAAGCGAGCCGGAGGTCGGTGCCCTGGTAATGGCTGGCGACATAATCGATAATAGTGGTCCTGACAATGCGGTTAGGTACCTAGTTAGACCAGCTACGGAACAGGTGCATACGTGGCCACCGTCTTCCCCGAACCAGGGATCCCAGGACACCACAGATTCGTGGAATTACCTGTGGACGACGAGAACCAGGTCTGGAATGGCTCTGACTCCACAAGGCCCTCGCCGGTACCCTTTGTCCTCTTCTCCTTGATCTCCTTAAGTCTGGCGGTGTGGTCAAGCGGAGACAGCCAGTCCAAGAATTTGGTTTCCTGGACCGACATGGCTATACGGGGTTGTTAGCAAAGCCGATTCTATGCTAGGCTCCCATCGGAACTCACCGTTAAGTTTAGCCAGGATATCATCGACGGTCCGTGTCACACCGGTCATGACATTCTCCTGTTGCGCCTTTTGGCTGGCCAGAACTTGCAGAATCTCCTTGTACTGCTCCGACGTTCTCAGCGCTTCTTCTTTAATGGCCGTGGAAACGCCCTGGGCAAGACTCTGGATGCTCTGCAGCGCCGAAACCTGCGTCTTGAGCGTACGCTCGACCTCGCCGCCCTGCTTGCACAAAATCTCACTGTGCCACAGTTAGACCTCACCTCCAGGCCATCAAGATCTAACCATCTGTAAGACAGGGGACAACGCACAAGCCGTCGATAGTGACAGAAAACTGAAAGACAAGGACGTATTGATGTATCGCCGCCATCTCCTGGCTGACCTCGTCCTCGTTCAGCGGCCACTTGAGCACACCTGTGAGGCTGCTCTTCTTGACGCGGCCGAGCTTCTCCTGCAGCTTGGCGACGCGGGCCTCGCACGATGCTTTGGAGGCGACGAGCAGGTCGTGCTGGTGAAAGACGCGGCCGGCCGCCTTCTCGCTGCGGAGGAACCGCACCAGCTCGTCCAGCACCGTGCCCAGCAGCTCGAGCTCCTCGGCCAGCTGCCGCGCGCTCGATGGCGCGTGTGCCACGCTGCGTACCAGATTGTGGATCGTCTTGGCACAGCCCAGCCCGAAGCCGATTAGGGCTGTAATGCTGGCCGCCAGGCTAAGCGGGTCCATGGTTTGACCTTCTGAGTTCGTACGCAGTTAGTTAATTAATTACGCTTATGCTGCGCGGTCAGGTAAAGGCATGTTCGACATAGATGTTTCGTAACGGGTTAATATCGTCAGGTTGTACTGTTGTAGTGTGATTTCGAGATGCAAATCCGTGGTGTAACTTAAAACAAATCTACCTTAGTTAATCACTCAGAGCCTTGCGTCCCAGCAATGGGACCATAGCTTGCATGGGTTAAAGTGGGGTAGCGCAGCGGCCTCCCTGCAGCAATAGATAAGCTTTAGCTAACCAGATAATGATCTTAGGAGATGGAACTGGTTTTAAACGGTTTGTTATAACCCAGCCCCAGGGTGGGATAACCAGGACCGCAGGACCAGGGGAGGCCTAAGGCCGTTATAATAGTCTAATGGGAAGGGACCTGCTTAATTACCAGGCTAATTAGCTAGGAGCTAATATCTTTTAGCCCGGTACTGGGACTAAAAACGTTAGCTCTCCTATATTACTTTACAGTACCTAGATAAACTAATATAAGAAGATAGGTAAATAGCCTTTATATAAGGAACTAGTTCTTATTCTTTATATAAATAATATTATATTCTCGTTTATAATCTTATAAATATCTTCTTTAAGCTCTTTATAAAATATCACATTAAAGACGATAATATAACCCTATCTAAACTTTATATAACCTTTATTTACCCTTTTTACTAAGAGCCGTTTTAACGTACTGCTTACAGGGTGGGCATTAAGTCGACTTAAGTTAAAAAGTCATAACTTAAGTTAAATCTAACTTATGACTTATAACTTATTATACGTATTAAAGTGGGGTAAGTCAAGTCATAGCCTTAACTTAGACTTACTAAGTCAAGTTAAAGCTCTAACTTAAGTTAACTAAGTTAAGTCAGGGCAGTAACTTAAGTTAAATAACTTAGTAAGTCTAAGTCTTAAGTTAAATGACTTATAACTTACTTGCCCACCCTGACTGCCTATAGTTTAACTCCTAAAGTATAAATTATAATACGTTGCTTACGTTTTTAACCTTAAATAACCGTTATATTTAAATACCCCGAAACGATACGATAGTACTTATAGGAAGAGGATTAGTTGTATAATTAAACGCTAAGTCCTTAACTATAACTAGATTCGCGGTTTAATTATTAAAGCTATCGATAACGTATAATAAAGTAATTAATAAACTTTAAAAGATTAAGAAAACTAAAGAAGGGGTAAAGAAGTCCTAACGTAAGCGAGTTAACCTTTCTAGCCCTCTTCGTTTTAAGGGAAACTTTACGGACCTTGGTCGATAGATCCTATAAGTTAAAACGTACTTTAAATATAACGTTATTAAGTTCGAAGACGCTAAAGGAAAAACCTACTTTACCGCGGTTTTATGTTACAACCTGTACTCTAGGAGTTAGACTGTAAGGCAGTACGCCGTTAGGGGTTCTGGGTGCTAGGGTTAAACAAAGGTTGCGTAAGGTTTAGGCGGTCGTATTATCGTCTCTAACAAGGTGTTCTATAAAGAGCTTAAAGAAGGTACTTACAAGATTGTAGACGAGAATATATATTACTTACGTAAGGAATAAGAACCAGTTCCTTACATAAGAGCCGTCTACTTATTCCTTTATACTAGTTTATTTAGGTACTAAAGAGTAGTGTAGGAGAGCTGACGCTTTTAGTCCCGAGCCCGGGTTAAAAGGTATCGGCTCCTAGCTAATTGGCCGTATAGGAGGACCTAATATAAACTGTCCTAATACCGGGTTAAAAGGTATCGGCTCCCAGCTAATTAGCCTGTTAAATTAGCTAGCTCCTTCCTATTAGATTGTTATAACAGCCTTAGGCCTCCTCTGGTCCCGCGGTCCTAGTTGTCCCGCCTTGGGACTGGGTTATGATATTCTACTCGACGGGGTCGTTATAAAGTAGTTTAAACTCTTTTTAAAACGTTGCTATAAATATAAAGATAGTACTAATAAAGAGGAAATAAAGCTTTTAACTTATTACCTAGACTTAAAAGAGATATTCGACGATACTAACGTTTTATTTACTAAACTAAAAATAAAGTTTGGAAAATTTAACGCTAAATTTTATACTAAGTAACGCTTTATAAACCTATACTAGAGAATATTAGCTAGTAACTATACTACTTTTAAAGTTAAAGCGGTTAAAATAAACTTAAGTAACGAGGCCCTAGTTATATTTTTTTTATAATAGTTTTAAAAAGTATTAATATAGTCCAGTTATATACCGCTGTACTTTACATTATTTACTACTTAGGCTACCTAGCTAGCTAAGTCCGAGGCAGGTAGTTAGGAAGGAAGCGGAAAAACCTCCTTGCTTGGTTAATTCTATATCTTCCATTATCTAATCAAGGATATCTACCCCTGTTATGCCGAGTGTTTTGTAAAGTACGATCTTAGCGGTAGCTCCGCCCCTAAAAGTCGCATCCAGGTAGTTATAGCGATATATAAGCTTATGGACTAAGATGGTTGCAGTGCGAGTGGAGCTCGACGTCTCCCGGTACTAGCTAATTAAAATCCACAGCTTATTTAAAAAGTATATTATCGACGAAATTTATAAACTCGATAAACTTAAGATCCTATAAATTATAATTAAATTTCCTTATAGTATAACAGTATATACCTAAGGCTACTATAGTAAGTACTTTTATATAAAAGAGCGAGTTTAAGTCTCGCGTAGGGAATAAGCTATAAATTTTAATTAGCTAATACTAAAAGACGTTAAACTTTACTTATATTATAACTATCTTAGTTTATAGGCTTATATATCGCTATAACTACCTAGATATATTGTCGTTTAACAAAATGGTTCTATTTTAAAAAAAAATATACTTTACCCTATACTTAGATTTGTAAAAAAATACTCCCGACGTAAATCGAACTCGCTACCTCTCACCTCTATATCGCTATTACTACCTTACCGGTACTACGAAACCTTTATCAGCAGTACCGAACCTTAATTACGAGCGGGGATAAAAGGCTGGCCGTAGGAGCTCACTCCTATTACTCTTCCTTCCTCTATCGTACTAGCCATTTTATCCGGTACCTTAAAATTACTACCTATTATATCGCTTATACTACTAAGTATCGTAGGTATCTCCTAATTACTACCAATCTTTACCGTTAACCACTTTTAACAAGATACCCGAAGTAAAAGCCCTGGTTTATAGCGATACTATAATAACCATTATAGTAAAGCGGCTGGTTCTTTCAAAAGAATAAGCTTTAGTAATTTAGTATTACCTCCTAGGAGGCCCGGATATACCCGTCGAGCTCCTTAATAACGAGGAACTTTTAGCTATCGTTAAGGACGGCTATATCTTATCTAGGATAGAGAGAAAGGAACTAAAGAAGGGATTCTTAAAGGATATAAGATATTTCTACGAGGTAGATAATACTATAAATGTTTAAATCGACTAGGTAATTTAAATAAAGAAGTTCGTAGAGATACATTAATTAGATAATTAAATCCTGTTAAGACTTTGCGTTAATAAGTATATCGTTTAATAGAATAGTTTTATTCTAAAGAAAGTATACTCTACCCTATACTTAGCTTTGTAAAAAAAAAAATACTTCCGACGTAAATCGAATTTACTACCTCTTGCCTTTATATTACTATTATATACTTTACCGGCTGCTAACCGCCCCGCTGTTACATACTATACCGGCGTTGCTAGAGTGGACCGAACTACGAAACCCTTATTAGTAATACTCGAACCTTAATTACGAGAGGGGATATAAAGGGCTGGCCGTAGGAGCTCGTTCCTACTACTCTTTCTTCCTGCATCGTACTAATTATTCTATCCAGCACCTTAAAATTACCATTTATTATATCGTCTACGTTACTAAATATCGTAGGTATCTCCTAATTACTACTAATCTTTACTACTAACTACCCTTAACTAGATACCTAAAGTAAGAGCCCCGGTTAAGGACGATACTATAATAACTATTACAGTAAAGCGACTGGTTTTTTCGAAAGAATAAGCTTAGGTAGTTTAGTTTTACCTTTAAGGAGGCCTAAATATACCCGTCGAGCCCCTCGATAATAAGGAACTCTTAGCTGTCGTTAAGGACGGCTATATCCTATCTAGGATAAAGATAAAGAGTAATAAACCAGAGGAGGGATTTCCGGAAGGGGTAAGGCGTTTTTACGAGGTAGATAATATTGTAAAGGTCTGGATCGACTAGGTAATCCGAATAAGGAAGTTTGTAGAGATATATTAATTAGATAATTAAATCCTGTTAAAACTTCGCGCCGATAAGTATATTACTATATTTGTATTAAAGGATACCTAGTATAATGCCCGATTATACTATACCTAACTGTATTATACCTAACTATATTATACTTAACTGTATTATACCTAACTATACTATGCCTAACTATACTATACCCGATTATATTATACCCTAATTATTCCGATTATTTCTGTAAAGCCCTATACTAAGTTAATAAGTATATTACTAACGTTAAAGTAAGAGACGGAACCAGTACCCCCCCCCTACATTCGAAACCACGTCCAAAATCGCTGA
>Ga0247817_10002055_pt1 | contig 10387 bp, 8 predicted proteins | sample UWRJL212509R1_FD_178010 | JGI IMG/M metagenome (GOLD analysis project Ga0247817, IMG submission 178010) | Plant litter microbial communities from Arlington Agricultural Research Station in Wisconsin, United States - UWRJ-L212-509R-1 | ecosystem: Environmental > Terrestrial > Plant litter >... | reverse complement strand
AAATTCCGGTTTTGGGAATTACCGGAACAGGTGGTGCGGGAAAATCATCTTTAGTTGATGAACTAGTTCGTCGTTTTTTAATTGATTTTCCAGAGAAAACAATCGGATTAATTTCTGTTGATCCTTCGAAAAGAAAAACAGGAGGCGCTTTATTAGGAGACAGAATCCGTATGAATGCTATTAATAATCCTCGTGTTTATATGCGTTCCTTGGCAACTCGTCAATCGAATTTGGCTTTATCTAAATATGTAGCTGAAGCGATTCAGGTTCTGAAAGCAGCAAAATACGATTTGATTATTCTTGAAACTTCAGGAATCGGGCAGTCTGATACAGAGATTATGGATCATTCTGATGTATCCTTATATGTAATGACACCTGAGTTTGGAGCGGCAACACAATTAGAAAAAATCGACATGCTTGATTTTGCTGATTTAGTGGCATTAAACAAATTCGATAAAAGAGGCGCTTTAGATGCGATTCGAGACGTTAAGAAACAATATCAAAGAAACCATAATTTATGGGATAAAAATCCAGATGACATGCCGGTTTTCGGAACCATTGCGTCGCAGTTTAACGATCCCGGAATGAACACGCTTTACAAAGCGATCATGGATAAAATCGTCGAAAAAACCAGTTCTGATTTAAAATCGACTTTTGAGATTACGCGTGAAATGAGCGAGAAAATCTTCGTGATTCCGCCACACAGAACACGTTATTTATCTGAAATTGCAGAGAATAACAGAAGCTATGATGAAAGCGCACTTTCTCAGCAAAAAGTAGCACAGAAATTATACGGAATCTTTAAAACGATAGAATCGGTTTCTGGAAAGATTCCAGAAATCAATAAAGCAGGAATTGATGATACAACTGTTTTACCAAGCGGTATTCAGGAACATGATGAAAACAGAATTTTCTTAAACCTTTTACTAAATCAGTTTGATAAAGTAAAAATGGATTTAGATCCGTACAATTGGGAAATTATCCTGAATTGGGACGAGAAAGTAAACAAATACAAAAATCCGGTTTATACCTTTAAGGTGCGTGATAAGGAAATCAAAATCGCGACGCATACCGAAAGTTTATCACACATTCAGATTCCGAAAATTGCTTTACCTAAATACGAAGCCTGGGGCGATATTTTACGTTGGAATTTACAGGAAAATGTTCCTGGAGAATTTCCTTTTGCTTCTGGATTGTATCCGTTTAAAAGAGAAGGAGAAGATCCATCAAGAATGTTTGCGGGCGAGGGCGGACCAGAAAGAACCAACAAACGTTTTCATTACGTAAGCGCGGGATTGCCGGCAAAACGTCTTTCGACAGCTTTCGACAGTGTAACTTTATATGGAAACGATCCTGATATTCGTCCTGATATCTACGGAAAAATTGGAAACGCAGGAGTTTCTATTTGTTGTCTGGACGATGCTAAAAAACTGTATTCAGGTTTTGATTTGGTTCATGCCTTAACATCCGTAAGTATGACCATCAACGGGCCTGCGCCAATGTTGTTAGGTTTCTTTATGAATGCCGCAATCGATCAGCAATGTGAGTATTATATTAAGGAGAACGATTTAGAAAAAGAAGTTGAAGCCAAAATCAACAAAATATATAAAGAAAAAGGAACAGAGCGCCCTAAATACCAAGGCGATTTACCGAAAGGAAACAACGGATTAGGATTAATGCTTTTGGGTGTAACCGGAGACGAAGTTTTGCCTTTAGAAGTTTATAATGAAATAAAAGTTAAAACTTTATCGCAAGTTCGTGGTACGGTTCAGGCTGATATTTTAAAAGAAGATCAGGCACAAAACACATGTATTTTCTCCACTGAATTTGCACTAAGATTAATGGGTGACGTTCAGGAATATTTTATTACCAAAAACGTTCGTAATTTCTATTCGGTTTCGATTTCAGGATATCATATTGCCGAGGCAGGGGCGAACCCAATTACACAATTGGCATTCACGCTTTCTAATGGTTTCACTTACGTGGAATACTATTTAAGCCGTGGAATGAGCATCAACGATTTTGGGCCGAATTTATCTTTCTTCTTCTCAAATGGAGTAGATCCAGAATATTCAGTAATTGGTCGTGTGGCACGTAAAATTTGGGCGAAAGCCATGAAAAACAAATACGGAGCCAACGAAAGAGCACAAATGCTGAAATACCATATTCAGACTTCTGGTCGTTCTTTACACGCACAGGAAATTGATTTTAATGATATCAGAACAACTTTACAGGCTTTGTATGCGATTTACGACAACTGTAATTCATTACATACGAATGCTTATGATGAAGCGATTACAACACCAACCGAAGAGTCAGTGCGTCGTGCCATGGCGATTCAGTTGATTATCAATAAAGAATTAGGTTTGGCGAAAAACGAAAACCCAATTCAGGGATCGTTTATCATCGAAGAATTAACGGATTTGGTAGAAGCTGCTGTTCTACAGGAATTCGACCGAATCACGGAACGTGGCGGAGTTTTGGGTGCAATGGAAACGATGTACCAACGTTCTAAAATTCAGGAAGAAAGTTTGTATTACGAAACCTTAAAACACAACGGAGATTTCCCAATTGTGGGTGTAAATACTTTTTTAAGTTCAAAAGGTTCTCCAACGGTAATTCCGGCAGAAGTAATTCGCGCCACCGAAGAAGAAAAACAATATCAAATTACCATGCTGGATAATTTGCATCAATTCCACGAAGCAAAAGTAAACGAGCATTTAAACAAACTACAGGAAGCAGCTATTAAAAACGAAAATTTATTCGACCATTTAATGGAAGCTACAAAGGTTTGTTCTTTGGGTCAGATAACTTCGGCTTTGTTTGAAGTGGGTGGGCAGTATAGAAGGAATATGTAGAATTTACTATTTTATATTTATGGAAAAACCTCTCAGAAATGGGAGGTTTTTTTGTTTGTAATTTTAATTATTAAAATTTAGCGACTTTACGGTTTACCATAATTTTAGAAAGAAATGTTTACCTATATTAGCAGACAGAGTAAAGATATTATTTATGAGCGGATTTAAACTAATTGCAATAAGACCATTAATTAATTGTGATCAAAAATTTATAAAAAACTTAATTCCAGGCAAGATTTATCAATTTTACAATGATTATAATTTTATAAATATTAATAAAGAGGTTGTAAAACAAGAAGACGAAGTTTTTAATGTTTTGTATAATTCAAAAATCCCATATAATCTTTATGAAATTGAAACTGCTGATGGAAATTTAATTAATGTCAATATCTCAGCTCTTGTTGGAGAAAATGGTTCAGGTAAGAGTAGTTTACTCGAGTTTTTTTTTAGAAGCTGTTATGTAATGTCTGATCTTCTGGGTTTAATTGATGATACAGTTTCAATGATGGAAAGAATTAAGGCAAATTTTGGAAATTTAACCAACGAAGAATTTATAGATTATAACGACCTAATTTATAAAAGTAGATTTGAGATTTATTTTTCCGTTAATAATGAAATTTATAAAATAAAATATGATACCCCGATAGAGACTGATCATATGCCCTATATGCATAAAAGAAATAACATAATAACTAAATCTCTTATTTCTTTCTATAAAAAAGAAGATCTTGGTTTTGTAAGTGTTTCTTATTTTGATCTTAATCAATTTTTTTATTCAATAGTAATTAATTATTCGATATATGGTTTAAACAGTAAAATTTCTGGAAACTGGATTAAGTCACTATTTCACAAAAATGATGGATATCAGACACCACTAGTAATTAATCCATTTAGAACAGAAGGTGTTATTGATATTAATTCTGAATATCATTTAGCTCAATCTCGATTGTTATTGAATATTGTAGATCTAGGAAATGAGAGCACTTCATATATCATTAAAGATAAAATTTTTGAAAAAATAGAATTTATTATTGATCCTAGTAGTTTAGTAGAATTTGGGAATATTACGACGAGTCTAGTTATTAATAGAATTGAAAAAGTCAATGGCGTAGCGATATTAGATTTCGTAAATTCATTGTTAACTAGTCTTGTAGATTTTACTCTATCTGAAGAACAGCTTGATCAATTGCAACAAGAAATATCTAAAGATTTTGAAGAAGAAACAGAAGATGATTATAAATATGATATAAACGAAAAAGTAATTAATTATCAAAAAATACTTTTTTATATGATTAAATATTCTATCAGAAAGGTTCTTAAAATTTGTTATCAATATGAAGACTATAGTGAATTCAGATATTTAGAAACAAGTAACGATAAGATAACCATACAAACAATAATAAAGTTACCAGAATTAATTACAAAATTAAAAGATGATCATAGTCACACAACTATCAAATTATACCAGGCTTTAAACAGTATAAAACATAAATATTTTTCAAGTGAATGGAAAGTTTTTCAAAATCCAAAAAATCTAAATAATAAAGTTTATTTCTATAATCAAAATAAGCAAGAGTTTATTTCAATGATTAAAGAAGCGCAAATAAACACTGCTAATAAATTTGAGGAAGAGCAATTAATTCCGAATGCTTTTTTTAAAACAAAAATTTTTATAAATGATGATTATCAAGGAAAAGAGTCTTACGAATTTGGATCTTTAAGTTCAGGAGAACAGCAATTGATTCATTCTATTCAATCTATATTGTATCATATAAAGAATTTAAATTCAGTATTTTATTCATTAAGCGCAAGAAGAATAGGGTATTCAAATATTAATCTTATTCTTGATGAGATTGAATTATATTATCATCCTGAATATCAAAGAGATTTCATAAAAAGTCTATTAGATGAAATTAAAAGATTAAAGATTAAAAATATAATGGGTATAAATATTCTCTTCTCAACACATTCTCCTTTTATTTTATCTGATATTCCTCATCAGAATATTTTAAAATTAGAAAAAGGGAAGCCAAAAATATTTGATTTATCTGAAAAAACTTTCGGTTCAAACTTGTATGATCTGTTAAAGAATGATTTTTTTTTAGATAAAGGGTTTATAGGAGCTTGGGCAATGGAAAAAATAAAAGAAGTCTTAGATTATGTTAGTGCGAATAAATATGAAAAAAATAAGCATAACAATTTTTTACTTTTAATTAATCTAATTGGAGATGAAATAATATCAATGAAGTTAAAACAATTATTAGCTCAAATTAAACCTGATTTTTTAAATAAAAAAGTGCAAAAAATTAGTGAACTTGAAAAAATGAAAAGACAAATAGAACAACAAATCAATAAACTCAAAAAAAATGGTTAGTATTTCTGAAGCTACTTTGAGAAAAACTTGTGATGATCATTGTATCGCATTTTTAGAAATTTTAAATATAAAAATTGAAGTAGTAAAATTATGCTTATATTATTATAATCTAAATTCAAAATTACATAAACAAGATTTTGATCGAAAATTAAAATCCATAAAAGGGGAAGATAATATTAAGGTTCAAGCTGTAAATTGGTTTCTTAAAAAATCTACAAGAAAAACTAAGACAAGAAATGGCGAACAAAGAGATATTCGGGTGATAGATAAAACAGAAAATTTTTTTATTTCCAAAAACCATATTTTCTCAGCTAGCGCAAATATAACCCAACAACTAAAATCACAATTAGATTATTTTACTGAAAAAAAAATCAATACTATTTTGAGTTCAAAACCAGCAGTTATTTTACAAGAAAGTAAAGATTACAAACTTTTATTTAATAAAAATGTAAATAAACAAGTTAAGAGACTTGTAGTTTTTTTATTTGATTATAAAACTTTTTCAAAAAAGGATTCAATTTATTCAATAAAGTGGGATGCATACAAATTATCAGAGAAATTAAAAATAAACTCTTGTTTATATTGTAACAGAAATTATATTTTAACAGTTACCAATTGTAATAAAAAAATTATTCGTCCTGAATTAGATCATTTTTTTCCACAATCTGAGCATCCAATATTAGCATTGTCTTTTTATAATTTAATTCCTAGTTGTCATATTTGCAATTCAAATCTAAAAGGTAAAGTTTCCTTTTCATTAGAAAAATATTTACACCCCTATTTAAGTAGCTTTGATAAAGAAAATGCGAAATTTACTTACCAACCTAAAAATCCATCAGCTTTTTATGGGGATACTAGAAATTTGAAAATTAAGATTGATACTTCAAATGTATTAAATCTAGAATGCCAAATAAATGGTAATATTGAACTCTTTAAATTAGATTATATTTACAACGAGTATCTAGAAACTGTGACTAATTTTATTGATCTTCAGAGAAAAACAAATAGTAAAAGAATAAAAGATATTTATGAAAATATATTTACAGATAGTAAGGGAAAAAAATGGATATATAATGAAAAAGAAATTTATGAATTGATGATTAGAAATCATTATGATTCAGAAAATTTTCATAAAAAACCATTCGGTAAATTTGAAAAAGATATTGCAAAAGAATTAAAATTGATTTGAGTAAAAGAAGTTTTATAAAGATTTGAATAACAAAAAAAGTACCTCCCCGATCCATGAAGTGTTCACAATGGCTGTGCGAAGTCCCCGCTCCACGAAGTGTTCGCAATTGCTTGCGAAGTCTCCCGACTTCGTACCCGTCGGTATATCCCCCCGCTGGCGCGAGCGTCCCGCTCGTGAACCCAAAGTTTATAGAACAAAATTGAAATCCGTTGATGCGCACGAGCGGGACGCTCGCGCGAGCATATTCTTATCAGAGTCTAAAAGTACAAATGCATTTAAGAATACTACTCAACCCTCCGCTGGCGCGAGCGTCCCGCTCGTGAACGTAAAGTATTTCTTATATTAGCTCAAAAAAATAAATGAGTAGAAAATACAAGTTTGGAGAAAAAACTGGAGCTTACTTTATAAGTTTTGCTACGGTCTACTGGATAGATGTTTTTACAAGAGAAGAGTATTTTGGCAACATTGTATAATCGTTAGATTATTGCAAAAAGAACAAGGGAATGGAGATTTATGGTTATTGTATTATGCCAAGTCATATTCACTTAATTTTTAGATCTGAAAATGGAGATCCATCCGGTCTAATAAGAGATTTCAAAGGTTTTACCTCTAGAAAAATGCTTAAAGCAATTGAAGAAAATCCACAAGAAAGCAGAAAAGAATGGATGCTTTGGATGTTTGAAAGAGCTGGGAAGAAAAATAGCAATGTAAAATCTAGGCAATTTTGGCAGCAAAACAATAAGTCTATTGAAATTTGGTCATTAAAAGTTTTTGAGCAAAAGTTATACTACATTCATAACAATCCAATGGAAACAGGTTTTGTTACTAATCCCGTAGATTGGAAATATAGTTCCGCAAGAAATTACGGAGATAATGATCAACTATTTTAGAAATAGATATTATTTGACATGCTGTGTATGCACGAGCGTCCCGCTCGCGCCAGCAGATGCATTTATATTAAACTAAAATTATATTAAATGAAAGCTATAACAACAATTACTAAATACATAATATGGCTTCTTTCAAGTGTATTTTCAGGAATGGGATGGATGAGAATAGAACTAGGGAAACCTATTGAAGCAACAAGTTTTTTTGCCATATTAAATGGACTAGATAAGTCTATAATCATTTGGATAGGAGGGTTTATTGGATTAATTTCCTTTATTCCGTTTGTATTAATTGACTTATTTTACATTCAAAGAAAAATAGGAACTAAACTAAATCAAAATATCACAAGAATTTTGAGTGTTTTTATTTTAACGGCAATAGTTACATTAATTCACTATGTTTTAGAATTCATCCTAAATTGGATATAAATTTTGTTTTCCTCTCCGCTAGCGCTAGCGTCCCGCTCGTGAACCCAAAGTTTATATAACAGCAATTAAAATTAAATTGATGCAACAAGTGAAACAGTCGCGCCAGCAAAAGATAATTAATCTATGAAAATAACCATCTTCTTTTTCTTCTTTATGTTTGGTTTTGCAAATGGACAAAATCAAAAATCTGATTACATTCAAAAGAATATTGAATTTTGTCGCATTTCGATTAACGATTCATTGAGTATATTCAAAATTCAAGAAAATTTATATAATAATGATATTGAAATTATAGTTAAAACTGAAAATGTAATTACAAAAGAATGTTCAACAGAAATTATTACCAATGACCTTATTAATGTATTAAAAACTTCTGAAAATCCATTATTAAAGATAAATAGTAAAACTATAAAGGGGCTTAATATAGCAGATTTTCAAAATTTAATTCCAAATAAAATATATGCTATTAAAAAAACAAAATATATTATGCTCATAATAGAATTATATAGTTTTTCATATTCGACGATAGGGAATGGTTATATCGATCTTTGTTTAAAAATTGATAAAAAAGGGGAAGTGGTTGGAAGAAAAATGTTAGAATCGAAAGCATTAATTAAAATAAATAGAGCGAGAAATATTTTTTAAGAAAGTCACCAGCCTTTAAACTCCGCTAAAACGAGTTTCCCCCTTGTGAACCCAAAACATATAAGCGTGTCTATATTTTACGCTTTACCATTGCATTAGATTTACTTTTTAGTTTTTCTATCAAGGCATCGGCTTTATCATTTTGAGAAAGAGATCGCAAAGATTCTGCGTAGCGGTAATAATATATAGGGTCTAAATCTGAAGTCATAGCAAAGAGTTCGCCGTACCATGCTACTGCTTTCTCAAAATAGCAATGCGTATAAGAGGAGTTTCCTAACTTTTGAAACAGGTCTACAGATTTGTATCCTTTTGCGGCAACATTTTCATAAGTTTTAATTACGTCGACATAAGCATATTTGTCGCTTATTTTATCAGTAGTATAAAATTCTTCAGTCTGGGCAGCAACCCGAAATGAAAAAGCAGTCAATGATATTAAAATAGCTAGTTTTTGTTGCATAGACATTTTTTTGAATAAATTGGAGAAATGCTTAATTCTTAAAACAATAAAAAAATTGAATTGTATTTATTCTTATTTGCAAAATTATGTAAATCAGTTATATAACTCATAATTGTTTGTTTTATTATGGTTTTACATTAAATATTTCATTACTTATAAAATCACTTTTTATATAACATAAAAAAAGCATCAGCCACAGCTGATGCTTTTCAATTTTTAAGTAAAAAACAATTAACGACGGAAACCAGGACTTTCGTTTACTGATTCGTCAAGCTTAATAGTTTTTGATTTTTTAGCAGAAACAGCAATTTCGTGTTTCGCAACTTTACCATTTTCAGTTACTTCTAAAGTGTAAGTTCCGGCAGGAAACGCCTCTAAACTTAAAGTTTTCGAAATCTCTAATTTATCTGTCGCAGATGCTCCTGTGTACACTAAATTATGGTTTTCGTCGTAGATAGAAAAAACTGATTTCTCAGCGTTGTTCAAAGTAAAACTAATTACTTTTCCGTTTCCGGTTTTTATATTCAAAATATAATCCCCTTTTCCATGCATTGCGTAAGTAAAGATTGTTGTTAAAAATACGGCAACAACTAAGCCCATTTTGGTAAAATTTGTCATGTTTTTTTTAATTGTTAATTACTGTTTGTGGAACGCTCAAAACTACAAATTGAAATTTAATTTTATGCAAAAAAATCACTTTTTTATATGTGTAAATTGCTGAATTAAAGATGTTTCTGTGCTTTGGCTGAACTATGTACGTAATTACTGGGCTCTTGGATGTTTTTTAGTTCCTGTTTTTTAATGGTTTAAATATCACAGTTTTATATTTATTAAGAATAGTTTTCGAAAAATAAACCCGCAATAAATTTCAGTTAAAAATTGGGCATAAAAAAACAGCTCAATAACCACAAAGAGCTGTTCTGAAAACGAATTTCTCGTTTTAAACTTTACTAACTATCTAACCTCATTTTTATACTGTATGCAGTATAACTTTTTAGCGTACTGCTACGCTTGTATTTTTTGCAGCAATACCTGATTTGTAAACTGATGAAACTGCTTTTTTTGATAATACAGTTGTATCATCTGTTATTGTAATTTCGTGTCTTACTTTTTTTACATTATCTTCAATTTCAAGGAAGTAAGTTCCGGCAGGAAATTCTTCTAAGCTAAAAGTTCTCAAAATTCCATCTTTACCTGAAGCACTTTCAGAGTAAATTAAAGTTCCTTCTTGATCATAGATTGCTAAGTGAGCTTTTTTTACCTGATTAAGGGCAAACGTAATTAGTTTTCCATTATTCTTTAATACGTGAAGATTAAAATCTTCATTCCCGTCAATTGCATAAGTACTCATTCCAGTAAAAAGTACCGCACATACTAAACTTAATTTTAAAATCTTTTTCATGGTATTTAGTTTTAAATTAATAGTTCTAATTCTCTGATGCTAAATTACTTCGGATGTATGTGTTTTTTCACAACTCTGTTTTCCAATTTCGATGCTATATTCTCATTTACGAAACCGTTATAGGTTAAAGTTTGAATTATTTTTAT
>Ga0247817_10002054_pt1 | contig 10388 bp, 9 predicted proteins | sample UWRJL212509R1_FD_178010 | JGI IMG/M metagenome (GOLD analysis project Ga0247817, IMG submission 178010) | Plant litter microbial communities from Arlington Agricultural Research Station in Wisconsin, United States - UWRJ-L212-509R-1 | ecosystem: Environmental > Terrestrial > Plant litter >... | reverse complement strand
AAATAAAATAAACAGGTGTTCGCGTAGAATTCGCAAGGCTTTACCCAATTGATTTTCTACTGTCTTAACGGAAATTTCAAGTAATTCAGCAATCTCTTTATAGGAAAGCTGCTCTTCGCGGCTCATTAAAAAAATTGTTCTGCAGCCATCGGGCATTACAGCAATGGCTGCGTCAATTTTTTTCTGAGTGTCTTGAGCTTGGAGTACTAATAGCGGGTCTTCGTTATTACTGGTGCTTATGCCGTCTAATAAAGAAACGTCTTCGTTTTTGTATTTTTTGGCGCGTGCATATTCATTTATACTGCGGTTATATACCGAACGAAATAAATAAGACTTAAAGGAAGTTTGTAAAATGGTAGCATCTTTCTTTTTCCAAAGATTTATAAAACATGTCTGTACAACATCTTCTGCTACGTCTCTATCCTGAACAATCCGGAAAGAGAATTTGCATAGTTGTTTATAATAGGTTTGGAATAACGCTTCAAAAAAGGCCTCCGGATTTTCTGCAGGCCATTCTTTTTCAGTGTCTTTTATTGATTTGTGTAGACTACTCATTTAACAAGTTTGATCCGGATCAAATACATGTGAGCGGTTATGTAAAGATACGATTCTGTATCATCCAACTCCACATTTGAAGTTGCGACTTTTGCTTTAATAGTACCAATATGCTTCACTGCAGGATTAAAGATCCAAACACCACCAGGACCAGTAGCAAAAATATAGCCCTTGCTATTCATGCACAAACCATCCGGCAATCCCTTTTCAGTTGCAGCTTTTGCTGTAGCATCCATGAATACTTTGCCATTAGATACTTTGCCGTTAGCATCAATATCATACACTGCCCAGATAGCGTTTGCAGGATCAGAATTAGCTACATACAATTTTTTACCATCGTTGGAAACAATGATTCCATTTGGTCTGGTTAAAGAATCAATCAACAATTCAACCGAGCTGTCTGCATTGATTCTATATACACCTTCAACTTTTGTTTCTTTGGCTGAATCTTTTTCCTGTTTCTCTAAACCGTAAGGTGGATCTGTGAAATAATAATTCCCTTTATTATCAGCAAAAATATCATTTGGACTGCTAAAACGTTTTCCATCATATTTATCCGCCAACGTTTTAAATTTAGGTTCTGGTTTATCCAGCGGTGCAAGCATTTCAGCAATTCTTCTATCACCATGCTGACAAAGAACAAGATTTCCTTTTTGGTTCAGAATTAAACCATTTGATCCGACTTCACCACCGCGAGGGACGTCGCTTGTGTAGCCGGAAGGTTTTAAATATACTTGAATGGAGTCTTTTGCTGTCCAGCTAAAAATGGTGTTCTGCGGAGCATCCGAGAAAATAAGTTTTTGTTGATCTTTTAGCCAGCAGGGTCCTTCAGACCACATAAATCCTTCGCCCAGGATTTCTGCTTTACTATTTTTTTCAACTAGTTTTTCAACTTCCGGGTCGAGTACTTCAATAAAAGTCAATGTATCAGCGGTTGTTAATGTATTAAATTCCTGAACAGATGGTTTGTTTTCGTTGCAAGAAAATAAACCCAAAACAATAATGGGTAGCAGCAGATTAAAATTTTTCATTCTAAAGAAATAATTGTACTAAAATTGAAAGCTGTCAGAAACCATGTTGAGGATAGTTTCTAACAGCTAAAATAGACATTTTATTTTGATTGTCTGAAAGTTAAAAGGATAAGTTTACAACTTGAAAAGCAATTGCGGAAATTAGGCGGATTGAATAAGCACACCTGTCATTGCAATAGAACCGTTTGTTGTAATGTCATTGAAAAAGGAGATCGTATCTTTTTTAGTTTTTAAGCCTAAGGCATAAAGTAATGGCAAATAATGTTCAGGTGTTGGAATAGCGTATTTGCTGTTTTCTAATGTTGAATAATTTATAAGCGCGCTATAATCATCACTTTTTGTTATGATAGATTTAACCGATGTATTAAATGCATTTGCCCAATCAAAGCCTGAGTCATCCCATTTTATCATGCGCAAATTGTGTACAATATTGCCGCTGCCAATGATCAATACGCCACGTTTTCTTAATTCGTATAGATCCTGTGCAAGTGCAAATTGTTCTTCAGGTTTTTTTCGAACGTCCAAACTCATCTGGTACACAGGGATATTAGCAGCAGGATACATGGGCATTAATATCGACCATGTTCCATGATCAAGTCCCCAGGATTGGTCTTCATGCACTTCCCATTTAGACAGAAGTTCAGCTGTAGATTTTGCCAATTCCGGCGAACCGGGTGCAGGATATTGTGCCTCGTGTAATTCTTTTGGAAAGCCACCGAAATCATGTATGGTTGTGGGGTTGGGCATGGCTGTAACTTTGGTCCCGACAGTTTCCCAGTGGGCCGAAACAACCATAATTGCTTTAGGCGTTGGAAGTGTTTTGGCAAGCTCCTTCCATGTTGCATTAAATTTATTTTGTTCAATGGCATTCATTGGACTGCCATGACCAACAAATAATACTGGCATAACAGCTTCCTGGGTAGGTTCACTATCCCAGGCGCGGGCAAATTGATGTATTCCTATCATTGCAGTACCGAACAGAGCGGCGGATTTAATAAATTTTCTTCGTTCCATGTTTGTGCATGTTGAACTTATTTTTTTTCAGCGCTTGACTTGATCGACTTCGATATGTATTTTTCAATGGATTCGTAATCTGTATATCCTTCAGAAAGCTTTGCATAACTTCCGTTTGCTTGCTTTACTAATAGAGTAGGATAACCGGTAACACCCAGCGTCGTTGCACGCTTAAATTCTTCATGTGCTTGTGTTAAATAAACAGAGTCTTTCATCCGGACAAGGAATTGCTCTTTATCAATACCAAACTTCTGTGCGATGTCGGCATAGAGTGTATCATTATTCAGATCTTTGGCTTCTTTATAAAAAGCAGTTTGAATGGCATGTCCATAATAAACAGCACTATCTTTTTTGAATGATTTGTAGACACATAATGCTATGGAAGGTTTTTCAGAGGATGTCACATATGTGCCTTTTTTAAGTAATTCAACATACGGTTCTCCAAATTCAATCCCTGTTCTACGTTCCAGCCTTGGTATTGCTTCTAAGATATAATCGGCCATATTACCGATGGGGGCAACGCGACTCCCCATTACCATACCCCCGCTGATAATTTCTACTTCAACCTGACCATGATAATTTTTTTCAATCTTTTCTACCACTGGTCCAAATCCATAGCACCAGCCACATAAGGCATCATATACATAAAGCAGTTTCATCTTTTCTTCCTTTTGGTCTACTGACTTTTTAATATTACTTGTACCTGTAAATAAAACAGTTATAAGCAAAGCATACAGGATTGATTTTTTCATAATCTTGAATGAACACCAATTTAATTGTTACAACACATAATTTACTTGTTTAATTCCAATATGTTTAATCTCTTTGAGAAACGCCATTATACCCATTCAAAATAATGAATATCAAACATTTACCATCTTTTAGTCGTATAGTAGTGAGTTAATGGCATGTTTATTGGGTAATCAAAAGAATAACAAGTTACATGTTATACGTTTCAGGCATAAAGTAATAATCAAAAGAGGGAATAAAATGAAAAAAAATATCTACTGTTTGTTTTTAGGGGCAGCCATTGTGTTTGCCAGCTGCAGAAAAAAGGCTGATGTTGAAGATCCAGTTATTGCTCCAACAGCAAAGGCAGATGATGCAGCCGCAAGAACAGAATTGAATAATGCCTACGATGATATCGAAACAGTATATAATTCTGATGCCTATTCAGACGCATCTGGTGCATTACGTACATCCTCATCTAACGCTCGTATAGCTGCGGCACCAATATTGCCATGCGGAACGGTAACATTCAACACAAAAAATTTTACGATCGATTATGGTCAAAGTGGCGTAAACTGTGGAGCTAAAGTAATAAGCGGTTCTATTGATGTAACTCTGGTAGAAGGTACCAAATTTTCTGATAAAGATGCTAAGCTGAAAGTTGTATTCACAAATTATGAAGTTCAATATGCACTTTCTAAACAATCTGTTACCTATAACGGTATTGCATACGTAACAAATCAATCGGGTGGAACGTTGTTGAGTTTATTTACAAATACACTCAATGCAAAAGTTATACATACAATACGAGGTGATTTAAGCATCACATATGATACATTAGGTACACCTGCTATTCGTTCATGGAAATCATTCCGCAAAAAAACGTTTGAAAATAAACCAGGAACAGAAACAGGCATAACGTTAACATTAGAAGGAGACACAACCTTAGATGCAAATAATACGCATATTGCAGGCACGTATAATAATGTAACAGAAATTGGCTATAACGTTAATAACGAAAAATTTGTGTGTAATGTAACAACTCCATTTTTCTGGCAAAATTGCGGAGCAACATATGGTGGTCCGTATAAGTTAAAACAAGGATTAGTTGAGTATACAGCATTCTCTTCGAACCCGTATTTAATTGCAAGTGGTTATACGAAATGGAATTGGAGCGCAACTGCAGGATATCGTTTTGATGGCAAAGCAAGTTTGGTATTGGATCAAAGTTGTGGATCAAATGCTTATAAAATTGATGCAGCGCTTACCAATCCAAATACAAATAAAGCGTTGTATTCATCAAGTTCATTTATATTATATTAACTGCTGAACGTTTCAGAATGAAAATCCCGTACCGATCCCGATCCCGATAGCTATCGGGATCGGGATCGGTACGGGATTTTTTATTTCGTTGTGAAACAACGGGCAACTCAATCAACCTTTTTCAAAACAATTTCCGTTCCATTGGCATGCTTTAGTTTTAAGCGATTTGTCAGAAAATAATACGCATATCTTTTGTTGCTGATTAAAGACAAAAATGATGTTTCACCTGTCATTTGCATACATATTTTTAAGGTGCTCGCAGTAGAGCTGAATTGAATTTGATTTTGAATAAAATAAAAACTGCTGGAAAAATCATTACAGCCTGCGAAACCATGAATCTTTCCGCCATCCAGATGAAACTCCAGTGTTGGAAAACCATTTGGATAATCAGTAGCAGAAACTTTTACTTTATTTAAACTGTCCAGCACCCAAATATCATGAATGCGTGGACTACCCAAATAAAATCCGCCACCAGAATAATAAGCTAATTGTTTATCTAACGGATCATTTATAGAAACACGCACACTGAATGGATAATACGTTGAAGAAGTTTCATCTAAAAATGGCCCTTCAAATATACTTAAGGTAATTTGTTTTTTAGAACGGATGGTATCATCTAGAGTTAATTCTTTTTTAGAATAATAACGAACTACAGCAACATCTTGTGCCTGCGATTTTTTTGAAATTAAAAAACGCAATGTGTCAGAATCAGATTTAAACAACAAAATGCTATCGGATTGAATAAATATTTCCCAGTTGGAATTTGTGCCGTAAAAGGTAATATTTTTGTCGTATAAGTCAAGATGCTTGTTAACGCTGTTGTAAGGTGTAGATGAATTTACTGAACCTTCATTTGGAAGAGTTGCTTTTATTAGTGTATCGGCTTTCATTATGGCTGCAAGTTTCTTTTTCTTTCCTGCGCAACCCGAAATAAAAATCATACTGCATATAAAACAACTGAATACTATTTTTACCATAACAAGTTTTGTTAAATGTATTATCAATGTAGAAAGGATTTCGTATCATTACAAGAGAATATTCGTACTTATATATATGAAAAAACCAGAAATACTTGTTTCTATTCCTTCTGACATCGGTGCACAACGTCTTGGCACATCATTATCCCTGGACGCACTTTTAGTTGCTGATGCAGAACGTACAAATCCAGTTTTAAAAAATTTAATAAAAAAAATTCTTGCAAGTAATCCGGATAAAAGAGGAGAGTTTGGTCCTTATGCGCAAGGTAAATACGCAAAACTTTTATCAGAATTAAATAACAATACTGCTAAAGAGGTAAGTGCTATAGTAAAAGATAAATACCCATTGATCATAAGCGGTGATCATAGTAATGCAATTGGCATTATGGCAGGTTTGCGCGAAGCGATTGGCGTAAACAAAAAACTTGGCGTGATTTGGGTAGATGCACATGCAGATCTGCACACACCGTATACAACTCCTTCAGGCAACATACATGGAATGTCCTTATCTGCTTCCATGGGATATGACAATACTGAACTTTCGCGAAGCGATATAGATGCTGGGTTAAAACCGTTTTGGGAAGAATTAAAACATTGCGGAGCTAGTCGATTGACTCCGAAGATTGGTCCGGAGGATATCTTTTTTATTGGCTTACGCGATTTTGAAATTCAGGAATATCATCTCATTCGTGATTACAAATTGAATCACTACAGTCCGTATGATGTAAAAGCAAAAGGTTTAGGACACATACTTGATCTTGCTGTAAACTATTTTACAAATTACGATGCTGTATATGTTTCGTTCGATGTAGATGTGTTAGACACCAGTGTTTCTACCGGAACAGGCACTCCGGTTTACAATGGATTATTATTACCGGAAGCAAAACAGGTTGTGGATACCTTAAAACGATTAAACAACATTCGCATCTGGGAATTCACAGAGATCAATCCGCTGCTTGACAACAACAACAGCATGAGCAAAGCGGTGATAGAGTTGATCGATGTGTTGATGGAAGATTAGCTGTCTGAACCGATATTCGTCGTAGCGGAGAAAACACAAAATCGAAAACACTACCCAAAACAGGCAAGTCTAATCTTTCGATGTGCTATGAACTCTCCAAGGGTTTCAAACCCTTGGAGAGTTCATTTGAGTCTCATGTAGTTGAAATTATTTTTTATTAAATTGCATTTTTACAACTAGCTACTTTTATTATGTTACAAGAACTTTTATTACCGGAAACGGTTTATCATGTCTATACACATGCCAATGGATTTGAAAATCTTTTTAATAGTGAGGAGAACTATCGCTTCTTTTTGAAAAAATACTCACACCATATTTATCCAGTTGCTGAAACATATGCATATTGTCTGATGCCAAACCATTTGCATTTGATGATAAGGATAAGAAGCGAAAAAGAAGTTTTGGAGTTTATACAGATGAAGGAATTAAAAGAGCTAGTAGAAAACGAATGTGTCGGTAAAGAAGAAACTCACCAAGGGTTCCAGAGCCTTGGTGAGTTTTCGAATACTATTAGCAGTAAATTCAGTCATTTATTTAATGATTATACGCAAGCTTTCAATAAGATGTATAACAGGAAAGGGAGCTTATTTATTCCAAATTTTAAACGAAAAAAAGCAAACAATGAAAATTATATGGGAAATTTGATTTGCTACATACACAATAATCCTATTCATCATGGTTTTGTAAAAATCTAACAGATTGGACTTTCTCATCTTTTCATGCATACCTATCTGACAAGCAAACAAACTTAAATAAAAAGTATATGAATGATTGGTTTGGAAAGGAAGAACAGTTTCTTAAATTTCATAAGAATAGTAAACTACCTTATAAACTGATGTTTGAGGAGTAGAATGTTAAATTGAATCTTTCGACAAGCACACGAACTCTCCAAGGGTTTCAAACCCTTGGAGAGTTTACAATCAAAGAAAAACCAGCTAAGAAATAATCAATCACAACTTATTCCATGCCACTCCCCATCTTCCGCGCTGATAACATTTCTCTTTCCATCGAATCAGAAAATATACTATCCAACATTTCTTTCTCTATCCAGCAGGGTGAATGTGTAGTATGGACAGGTCCTTCAGGAAGCGGCAAAACAAGCCTTGCTAAAATCATTGCCGGCCACTGGCAACCTACTACTGGTGAAATTCATTTTTCTTCACCGCATCTGAAAAAAATCATCGTACAGCAGCAGCATGATTTCAGATATGCATTCGAAACGAAGTCGTATTTCGGACAGCGATACGATCGCAACTACAGCGGCACTTTTCCAACGGTAGAAGATATTCTATTAAAAGAAAAACCTGCAGGAAAGGAATTGGAGGAAATCATTACACAATTAAATTTATCCGAAAAACTTCAACAGCCTGTTATTGAATTGTCCAATGGTGAAGGAAAACGTCTTCAGCTTGCGTTGGCACTATTGACTAAACCTGACATTCTGATTCTTGATCAGCCCTTCATTGGCTTGGATACTGCCACGCGCAGTGAGCTGCATGAATTGATTGAAAAAATTAAAGTACAAGGTATTACTGTTGTGTTGATCACTACTGCAGATGAAATCCCTGCATGTACCGATCAGATTTTCTTTTTGGATAAAGGAAGTTTAAAATCACTAAAAAAGGACGAGAAAATACCAGTTGAAGAAACAAGCGATAAATATGAATTTTTAGATTGGGAAAATTTAAAAGAAATATCTGTTTCACCGCACCAGCCGTTCGAAGTTGCTGTGCAAATGAATCATGTGAATATTCGGTTTGATGATAAAGTAATACTGGACGATGTATCCTGGACAGTAAAACGCGGCGAACACTGGGCTTTGCTTGGACATAACGGCTCAGGCAAATCAACTTTGTTAAGCCTGATCAATGCAGATAATCCGCAGGTATATCTGAATGATGTATGGTTGTTTGATCAGAAGCGCGGCAATGGCGAAAGCATTTGGGAGATCAAGAAAAAGATCGGATACGTTTCGCCTGAAATGCACAACCATGTGCTGCGTGGAAGCAGTTACATTCAATCGCAGGCAATGGCAAAAAATGATTATTCGCTGGGTGGGTTTTCTCAGGATAAAACAACGTGTTTTGAAATGGTAAGTTCAGGCTTACATGATCAGGTGGGTTCGTCAACACGCTTAACGACACTTCAACAGAAAACAGTTACATATTGGATGGAAGCGTTGGATGTTCACCCACTAAAGCAAAAACCTTTTTATAAAACGTCTTTAGGTCAGCAGCGCTTATTGATGCTTGCAAGGGCATTGGTAAAAAATCCGCCGGTATTAATTTTAGATGAACCGTGTCAGGGTTTGGATAAGCAGCAAACACACCGCTTCATAAACATTGTAGATGCTATTTGCAAGCACATTGAAAAAACATTGATCTATGTGTCGCATTACAACAGCGAACTGCCACGCTGCATAGAGCATACGCTGGTGTTGGAAAAGGGGAGAGTGAAGTAGGATTAATTTTTTTATCTACCAGGTCGGCTGCTTATACGTAGGCTTCACGTTATACTTCGTTTTCCACTTGTTGTAAACAGAACTATTAATCGTTTCAATAATTTTATAATACGAACCTGCCCAGTAATTGCGTATTCCCGATCCTCCGGGAATACCTTTCATGCGCTCGTGCAGCAATACTTCATTTGTTTGTCTGTTGTAAAAAACAACATGATAATAAGCTTCAGCTGCTGTCCGGTTCATACTTTCAGCAATAAATACCAAACCAATTCCTGCTTTGTCTTCCACCGGATACGTGTTCACAAATGATTGTATATCCTGAATGGTATAGTATGGAGTTATTTTTACTTCAAGAGAATCTACATCTGTTTTCGCATTCAATTTTTTGATCATGTCAATATCCATGTTCACGTGTTTGCGGTGAAGCATACCAGCAATGTTGTATTTATCAGCTTCATCCAGGATCAGATAATTCCATGCAGGAAAATATTTTTCCTTCAATTCTTCTTTTGATACAGGAGTATTTCCGCCAAACTGACCCAACGAGCCAACAATTTTTACATGGGTATAATCAATCCCCATCCAATTGACATGGTAGTCGGTGTTGTAAAAAATGTCCTGAACAGTTTGAGCCTGCAACGAAAGCAAGATCCCGGTAAAGAACGAAGCGCTGAAAGCAAATTTCTTAAGAATATTCATAGTGAATGAATTACGATATTCAAATATAGCAAAATCACCGCACATGCGTAGAGTATTGAATTATAGTTAATTATATGCCATATACATTCAAATTCACATATTATATTGAAAAAACGAAGGGGGCAGGTTAAGCTCCAATGCTCGATTCTTTAAAAGGATTACCGATTTATTTGCTCTTTCCTTTTTAACCTGCCCGAAAAGCCGTAATTTTGAGGCCTAAAATCACCAATCAAAGATATGATTACTGCACCTATTCGCACAACTGTTAGAGATACTCAAATATTTGATTTGATCTCTAAAGAGGCTCACCGTCAAGAAGAAGGCATTGAGTTAATTGCTTCTGAAAACTTCACTTCTAAACAAGTGATGGAAGCAATGGGGAGTGTACTTACAAACAAATATGCTGAAGGCCTTCCGGGTAAACGCTATTATGGAGGTTGTCAGATTGTAGATCAGGTTGAGCAAATTGCTATTGATCGTTTGAAAAAATTATTCGGTGCAGAATGGGCAAACGTTCAGCCGCACTCAGGTGCACAAGCAAACGCTGCGATCATGATTGCGTGTTTAAATCCAGGAGA
>Ga0247817_10002052_pt1 | contig 10394 bp, 6 predicted proteins | sample UWRJL212509R1_FD_178010 | JGI IMG/M metagenome (GOLD analysis project Ga0247817, IMG submission 178010) | Plant litter microbial communities from Arlington Agricultural Research Station in Wisconsin, United States - UWRJ-L212-509R-1 | ecosystem: Environmental > Terrestrial > Plant litter >... | reverse complement strand
TGGCCCGTAGTCGAGGGCAGTTACTTCACCGAGGCCGATGAACAGAACGCCGCCGCCGTGGCGGTGATCGGTCACAAGGTGCGGCAGAAACTGTTGAAGAACGTCGCCAATCCGATCGGCCAGTACATCCTGATCGAAAACGTACCGTTCCAGGTGGTCGGCGTGCTGGCCGAGAAAGGCGCCAGCTCCGGCGACTCCGACAGCGACGACCGCATCGCCATCCCCTACTCGGCGGCCAGCGTACGGTTGTTCGGCACCCATAATCCGGAATACATCGCCATCGCCGCTGCCGATGCGCGCAAGGTCAAGGAAGCGGAACAGGCCATTGAGCAGTTAATGCTGCGCCTGCATAACGGTAAGAAAGATTTCGAGCTGACCAACAACGCCGCGATGATCCAGGCCGAGGCGCGCACGCAAAATACCCTGTCGCTGATGCTTGGTTCGATTGCCGCAATTTCGCTGTTGGTCGGCGGGATCGGCGTGATGAACATCATGCTCATGACCGTGCGTGAACGCACCCGGGAGATCGGCATTCGCATGGCCACCGGTGCACGCCAGCGCGACATCCTGCGCCAGTTTCTGACCGAGGCGGTGATGCTCTCGGTGGTGGGCGGACTCGCCGGCATTGCTCTCGCCCTGATCGTCGGTGGCGTGCTGATCCTCAGCGAAGTGGCTGTCGCCTTTTCCTTGATAGCGGTGCTTGGTGCCTTTGGCTGCGCCTTGGTCACCGGTGTTGTCTTCGGCTTCATGCCGGCCCGCAAAGCTGCCCGACTCGACCCGGTCACGGCCCTTACCAGTGAATGATCGATTTATGAAGCCGCAACTCAGTCTGTTGACCCTCTGCGTGTTGCTCGGCGCGTGCGGCAGTCCCGCTCAGCGTCCGGACAGTGGTATTGCGCCTCCCGCCGCCTGGCAGTCGCCCCACAGCGAAAGCGCGACCCGCAGCAATGTGCAGTGGTGGTCGCAGTTCGGCAGCCCACAGCTGGATCGCCTGGTCGAGCAGGCCAGGGTCGGCAGTTTCGACCTGTCCGCCGCCATGGCCCGGGTGCGCCAGGCGCAGGCGGAAACGGTGGTTGCCGGCGGCTCGCAACTGCCGGAGGTCAAGGCCGGCCTGAACGCCAATCGCCAGAAACTGCTGCGCGGCAATGGCTACAGCCAGTTGGATGCCGACAGTAGTAACAAGGCGGTGGACTACTTCGACGCCAACCTCAGCGCCAGCTACGAGATCGATTTCTGGGGCGGCCAACGGGCGTCTCGCGACAGTGCGCAGTTCGCGTTGCAGGCCAGCGAATTCGATCAGGCGACGGTGGAGTTGACCCTGCTCAGCGGCGTCGCCAACGGCTACGCGCAAACCCTGTCACTGCAGGAGCAACAACGCATCGCCGAGCTCAACCTGGCCAACGCACAGAGCGTGCTGAAACTGGTTCAGACGCGCTATGACTCGGGCTCGGCAACAGCGCTGGAGCTGGCGCAACAGAAGAGCCTGGTGGCCGCGCAACAACGGCAACTGCCACTGGTGCAGCAACAGACGCAGGAGGCGCAGATCAGCCTCGCCGCCCTGCTTGGCCGGCCGGTGCAACAACTGTCCCTGGGGCAGGAACGTTTCGATCAATTGACCTGGCCGACGATCGCGGCCGGGGTACCCAGCGAGCTGATCAGCCGTCGCCCGGACATTGCCCGCGCCGAAGCGCAACTGGCCGCCGCGCAAGCGGACGTCACCATTGCGCGCGCCGCCATGCTTCCTGCCGTGACCCTGAGTGCCGAACTGGGCTCAGGTGCGGATCGCGCGGCGGATATCCTGCGCAGCCCGTTTTACAACCTCACCGCCGGGCTGCTTGCGCCTGTGTTCAACAATGGTCGCCTGGGTGCCGAGCGTGACAAGGCTACGGCCCGTCAGGAGGAGTTGCTGGAAGCGTATCGAGGTTCAATCATCAATGGCTTCGCCGACGTGGAAAAAGCCCTCAACAGCATTCGCGGGCTGGATGAACAGCGGCAGTGGCAAGGGGAAGAATTGAATCAGGCGCAGACGGCGTTCAACATTGCCCAGAGTCGCTATCAGGCCGGGGCCGAGGATTTGCTGACAGTGCTGGAAACACAGCGAACGCTGTACGCGGCGCAGGATTTGAATGTGCAACTGCGGCTGGCGCGGATGCAGGCGAGTATTGCGCTGTACAAGGCGTTGGGTGGGGGGTGGCAGGTTTTGTAGTGTGAGGTGCTTGAATGGGCCTCATCGCGAGCAGGCTCACTCCTACACTGATCTCCAGTGAACACGGAATCTGTGTTCGACACTAGCCACTTGTAGGAGTGAGCCTGCTCGCGATAAGGCCGGCACATCCAACATCAGCGTAGCCTGCCAAACCGCCATCGCTGGCAAGCCAGGCTCCCACAGGTTTATGAGTCGTACATGGAATTTGCGGCTCACTTCAATCCTGTGGGAGCAAAGCTTGCTCGCGATGAACGATAACGCGGTCTCAAGCCTGGCTTTGTCTGGCCTTCAAATGCCGTGCATACCATGGCCGCTGCGGGACTTTGCGGAACAGGTCCGCCAGCTTCTTTTCGTCCTCGCCAAAGGTAATGCGCAACGCCAGCTTCATGGTTTCCGGGTCCATTTCCACCGACTTGCCCGGCTGCAAACCCGGCGTGGTGCTGCAGCCATGGGTGCCCGGCCCCAGCCAGGGATCATCCACTTCGACCCAACGCCCCGGCGCGAACCACGCCACGCCGTTGACCTCCAACCGATTCACCTCGCCCGGATGAAACCGCTCATGAGCCCGAAACCAGTCCTCGAGGCGATCATCGATCCAGCCATGAAAATGCCAGAACACCGGGTTCACGTGGGACGAAAACGGGTCGCCGAGAAAGTCGTTCTCGGCTGCGAACCAGCGCGCGGAAAAGTCCGACGGATCCCGCGCAAACGGCACCGGCTGGCCGTTGGACGGGTCCCGCGGCACCGAGGCCCAGCGCATGTGTAGCCAATCGTGCAGGCCTAACTCTACCTCAGAACCGAACTGGCCCAAGGTCAGCTTCGACAGATAACGCGGATCGCGATAGCGCGATTCCCATACCTGGAAATTGCTGTGGTAGGTCTCGGCGGTTTTGATGTCGGCGACCCACTGCGAGTACTCGGCGTCGTCGTCCGCCAACCAGGTCGGTGGCAACGCGGTGCCGTCGTGATTATCAAAATACGCTGCGAAGCCCACACGATCACGGAGCAGTTCCGGTTGTGGCAACGGGAAGTGCGGCCATGAGGGTAGATCCTGCATCGAGCGCGCCGTACCGAGCATGTGTCGGTGCATGAAGAAAAAGTCCACGCCGGATCCATTGCGATCCTTGCGCGCGCCCCGGGCATCGCGCTCCTTGTCGCGCGGGCCGGGCTGCCAGCCAATGCCGCGCAAGGCATTGCGCTTGTCTTCGGGCAGCGTGTGCCACTTGTCCCGGGAGGCGTGCCAGAGCTGGTGAAACAGGCGGTGTTCCGGGGAAATCAGCCAGGCCAACAGCGGCGCATTAAGGCCCGTGCGCTCCCGGGCTTCGGGAAAGGTGCGTTTGACGGCGATGAACCGATTGTCCTGGGTGGTCAGCATCAGCGGCCGATCCAGGTTGAGCACCCGACCACTGAGCGTGCCGCTGCCGGCATTGCCAAACCCGGCCCACACCTCGTCCAGGGACATGCTGAACTCGTAATCCGGCGTGTCGTGAAGTGCATCGGCGCTGATCAGTCGCCAGCTCAGTTCGGCAGGTTTGGCATCTGCCAGATCGCCCAATACCCGGTAGCGCGGCGCCTCGCTGGCCCGCAACCGCTCGGCGGTGTCGAGAAACCCGATCAAACCGCGACCCTTGTGACCGACGTCGAGGAACACTTCCAGACCGTCCCGAGGCAAGCCTTCGAGACCGGCGTCACGCCCCTCGAAGCGAATCTGCCAGACACCACGCAAGGTGTTCGCCAGATGCTGGCCGGCGACATCCGCCACGTCGAACGAGGCTTCGCCGGGGGTGATCGTCGGATCCGGTTTGCTCCATTCACGATGCCCATAAAAAGCCGCAGGCACGGCGGCACCGGTCAGCGCCAGGCCTGCCATGAACCATCGTCGAGAAATCGTCATTGCCCTACCTGTGTCAGCCATGAAGCAGGCTTTATCCAAGCTAGAACGTTTGTTGCTGCCGTAAATTTAAGAGCATCGCGAGCAAGCTGTGCTCCCACAGGATCGTGGGAGCACTGCAGTCCTTGTGGGAGCAAAGCTTGCTCGCGATGAGGTCCGCAAATTCAACTAAATTTCCAACCTGCAAACTCGTTCTTCCCAGATAGCAAAAGCCCCTGCGCCCGCACCGGGGTGGCGAACCTGACTGAGATGGCAATGACAAAACCACGTTCGAAAAAGGCTCTATACATCGGCCTTCCCCTGGCGCTGGCCATCAGTGCCGGGGCCGGCTTTGCGGCTTGGGATTACTGGTTCAGGGACAACCCCGGTTACCCGGTGAAGGTGATGAAGCAAGCCGATGAGCTGCAGGAGCGCATCCTTTCCTTCGACAGCCACGTCACTGTCCCGCTGGACTTCGGCACCGCCGGCAACGAAGCCGACAAGGACGGCACCGGCCAGTTCGACCTGGTCAAGACCGGGCGCGGTCGTCTGTCCGGCGCAGCCCTGACCATCTTCGGCTGGCCGGAAATCTGGAACGGCGAGAACGCGCCCCACCGCCCCACTGCTGGCTTCGTCGACGAGGCGCGGTTCGAGCAGGAAACCCGCTACAAGATCATCAGCACGATGGTGCGCGACTTCCCCAACCAGGTCGCCATCGCCTACACCCCCGACGACTTCCGGCGCCTGCACGGCGAAGGCAAGTTTGCGATCTTCCTCAGCATGCTCAACGCCTACCCGCTGGGCAACGACCTGAACGCCCTGGACACATGGGCGGCACGGGGCATGCGCATGTTCGGCTTCAGTTACGTGGGCAACAACGCCTGGGCCGACTCCTCCCGCCCGCTGCCGTTTTTCAATGATTCCCGTGATGCCCTTGGCGGCTTGTCGGAGATCGGCCAGCAGGCCGTGCATCGGCTCAATGACCTCGGGGTGATCATCGATGTCTCGCAAATGTCGACCAAGGCACTGGAACAAGTCGCGCAGCTGAGCCGCACGCCGATGGTGGCCTCGCATTCGGCGCCGCGGGCGCTGGTGGACATCCCGCGCAACCTCAGCGACCAGGAAATGCAACTGATCAAGAACAGTGGCGGCGTGGTGCAGATCGTTGGTTTCCCGACCTACATCCGCCCGCTCAGCCAGGCCACTCAGGACAAGCTCAACGCCCTGCGTGCGCGCTTTGACCTGCAACCCTTGCAAGGCCTGGAAATGGCCTTGATGCCGGGCGATCCGATCATCACCGTCTGGTCCGAGCAGCGCTTCGGCGAGTACGCCAGCCAGCTCTACGCGATTGTCGATGAAGAGCCCAAAGCCACACTCAAGGACTATGGCGACGCGATTGACTATGCGGTGAAGAAAATCGGTATCGACCATGTCGGCATCAGTTCCGATTTCAACGACGGCGGTGGTCTCGATGGCTGGAAAGACGTCAGCGAAGCCCGCAACGTGACGGCCGAACTGATCAGCCGCGGCTACAGCGACGCTGACATCGCCAAGCTCTGGGGCGGTAATTTCCTGCGGGTCTGGGACCAGGTGCAGCAGTCGTCGAAACCTGTGGCGAACCACTGATTTTCTCTTTTGCAAAAGCGAACCGAGCTCATGACCAACCGTCGTTCATTCCTCAAGCAGGCCGGCCTCCTTGCTGCGGGCCTGCCCTTGGGTGCCGCTGTGAACCTGCCGGCATTGGCCGCCAATCCAGCGCCTTTGCCGAAGGACAAATGGGCGCAGTTGCGTCAGCTGTTCAATCAGGATCCGGACTACCTGCACTTCGCCAACTTCCTGGTGACGTCGCACCCGAGGCCCGTGCGTGAAGCCATCGACCGGCATCGCGCCAACCTCGATCGCAACCCTGGTCGAGCCATGGACTGGGACCTTGGGGAAACCGAGAAACGCGAACAGGAAGTTCGCGTGTGGGCCGCTCGCTACCTCAAGGCCACCCCTGAACAGATCGCCCTCACCGGCAGCACCACCGAGGGTTTGTCGCTGATCTACGGCGGCATCCATGTGCGCCCGGACCAGGAAATCCTCACCACCGAACACGAACACTACGCGACTAACTACACGCTGGATTACCGCCAACAGAAGGACGGGGTGAAGATCCGCAAGCTCAAGCTGTTCGAAAGCAGTCGCGACATTTCGGAGGATGAAGTACTGGCGTCGATTGCCCAGGGCATTCGCCCGAACACCCGTGTGCTTGGCATGACCTGGGTGCAGTCGGGCAGCGGCGTGAAACTGCCCATCGGCAAAATCGGCAAACTGGTGGAAGAGCTGAACCGCAACCGCGACGACAAAGATCGCATTCTTTACGTGGTTGACGGCGTGCATGGCTTCGGTGTCGAAGACCTCGATTTTCCTGACATGCATTGCGACTTCTTCATCGCCGGCACGCATAAATGGATGTTCGGTCCACGCGGTACCGGGATCATTTGCGCCCGCTCCGCCGAGCTCAAGGACGTGACGCCAACCATCCCGACCTTCTCCGAGGCGACGTCCTTCTCGACCATCATGACCCCCGGCGGCTATCACAGCTTCGAGCATCGCTGGGCTCTGGATGAGGCGTTCAAGCTGCACCTGCAATTGGGCAAGGCCGAGGTGCAGGCACGCATTCATGCGCTGAACACCTATGCGAAAAATCGCCTGCTGGAACAGTCGCAGATCGAACTGGTGACGCCGCAAAGCGCGGCGTTGTCGGCTGGCTTCACCTTCTTCCGGATCAAGGACCGCGACTGCGAAAAAGTCGCCGCGCAGTTGATGGCAAACCGCGTGGTCTGTGATTCGGTGGAGCGCGATGTCGGTCCGGTGATCCGCATTGCACCGGGTTTGCTCAACACTGAACACGAGATTGACCGTTTGATGGTCTTGCTGAGCAAGACAACCTGAAGCCACACACCTGCACACAGGAGCAAAGGCACACAGATACTTGTGGCGAGGGAGTTCACTCCCGCTGGACTGCACAGCAGGCCTCTGCTTTTGATGTAAAGAGCGGGGCCGCTTCGCAGCCCAGCGGGAGTGAACTCCCTCGCCACAATGATTTGTTGCTCATAGACCTGTTTTTCCTTTACTCGAGATGACTCATGAATCGAGATCTGCCGACACTACCGCTTAAGGCGCTCGCCCTCACCGCACTCATGGCCGCTCTTGCACCTGCCACCGCCCTGGCCGCCACTGCGCCACAGCCAGGCAAGGTGTTCAAGGACTGCCGGGACTGCCCGGAAATGGTGGTGCTGCCCGCTGGCACGTTCACCATGGGCACGCCGGATGATGAAGTCGGGCGCGAGCCCGATGAAAGTCCGATGCATGTGGTGACCTTCGCCAAGCCCTTCGCCATGAGCCGCTTCCAGGTCACCGCCGGTGAGTGGGACAGCTACGTGCGCGACAGTGGCGTGACCATCGCCAATGGCGACACAAGGCCCGGTCGCGAGTGCGTCGCCAGCAAACCGCGCTACCCCCAGGGCCCGCGCCAGCCTGCGGTGTGCATGAATTTTGACGACGTGAAAAACTACGTCGCCTGGTTGTCGAAAAAGACCGGGCAGACGTACCGCATGGTCAGCGAAGCCCAGCGCGAATACGCCGCGCGTGGCGGTACCAAGGGACCGTTTCCCTTCCCCTTCGACGAGGGCAAGGAATACAGCATCGCCAAACACGCCAACACCTACGGTCCGGCGGACGGCTATAGCTACAGCTCGCCGGTGGGCAGTTATGCACCGAACGCGTTCGGCATGTACGACATGCATGGCAACGTCTACGAATGGGTCGAAGACTGCGAGCATCCGAACTACGTCGGCGCCCCCACCGACGGCAGCGCATGGGTCGAAGCCAAGTGCGAAGCGGTGCGAATTCGCGGCAACGACTGGGGTGAAGCACCGGTGTTTTCCCGTTCGGGCAATCGCAACAGCCAGTACCCGCAGGAGCGTGGGGACTGGATTGGGTTCCGGATTGTGCGTGACCTCTGAGTCATGGGGCGCCTCCGCCCCGCATGGTCGTAGCACCATGACGTCGTAATGCTGCACCGTCGCAACATCGTAAACCGCCGCCACCTGTAGGAGCTGCCGCAGGCTGCGATCTTTTGATCTTGATTCTAAAAAACAAGATCAAAAGATCGCAGCCTGCGGCAGCTCCTACAGGGGTCGTGTCAATCTGTCCTGCCACCAGTCGGCGCCCCTCTAAATTAAGCCTGCGACCAGACGTTCTACTGGGTATCTGCCTTTACACCCAAGGAACTGTCTTCCATGACCCAGCCTCCCCGTGGCGCCATCGGCGAGTTGTTCGCCTTGCTGAAACCGTTTCGACTCATCGTCGCTGCGTCCATTTTCCTGGGCATGGTCGGCGGTCTGAGCGTCACGGTCTTGCTGGCGACCATCAACAACGCCCTGCATTCGGACACCGGCCTGACCCAAGGCGTGGTCGCGTTGTTCGCGGGGCTGTGCCTGTTGGCGCTGGCCAGTTCGATCTGCTCGGACATCGGCACCAATTACGTCGGCCAGCACATCATCGCGAAGCTGCGTAAACAGTTGGGTGAAAAGGTCCTGTCGGCGCCCATCGAACAGATCGAGCGCTATCGCAGCCACCGCCTGATTCCGGTGCTGACTCACGACGTCGACACCATCAGCGACTTCGCCTTTGCTTTCGCGCCGCTGGCGATTTCGGTCACGGTGACCTTGGGTTGCATGGGTTATCTGGCAATGCTGTCGTGGCCGATGTTCCTGATCATGGTCGCTGCGATCCTGATCGGCACGGCGATCCAGGCCTACGCTCAGAGCAAGGGTGTGCAAGGTTTCATGGCCGCCCGCGACGCCGAAGATGAACTGCAAAAGCACTACAACGCGATTGCCGAAGGTGCCAAGGAACTGCGTATTCATCGCCCGCGCCGCCAACGCATGTTCGTCTCGGGGATCAAGTCCACAGCCGAATTCATCTGCAACACCCAGGTGCGTTCGATCAACACCTTCGTCATCGCCAAGACCTTTGGCTCCATGCTGTTCTTCGTGGTGATCGGCCTGGCCCTGGCACTGCAAACCTACTGGCCGAGCGCTGATAAAACCGTGATGAGCGGCTTTGTGCTGGTGCTGCTGTACATGAAAGGGCCGCTGGAACATTTGATCAGCACCCTGCCGATTGTCAGCCGCGCGCAAATTGCCTTCCGCCGGATCGCCGAACTGTCGGAGCAATTTTCCACCCCCGAACCGCATCTGCTCCTGAGCGATCAGGGCCAGGTCAAACAAGCGGTGCACGAACTGAAACTCGCTGATGTGCGTTTCGCCTTCCCCGCCGCCGAAGGTGCCGCGCCCTTTCAGCTGGGGCCGGTGAACCTGACGATCAAACAAGGCGACATCACCTTTATCGTCGGCGAAAACGGCTGCGGCAAGACCACGCTGATCAAGCTGCTGCTGGGGCTGTACACGCCGCAGCAGGGTGAAATCAGCGTCAATGGCGAGGCGATAGACGCGCAGAACCGCGATGACTACCGCCAGTTGTTCACCACGATTTTTGCTGACTACTACCTGTTCGATGATGTGGTTCAGGGCGACCAACACATTCCTGAAGATGCCAACAAGTACCTGCAACGGCTGGAGATCTCGCACAAGGTCAGCGTCAAGGACGGCAGCTTCACCACCACCGACCTGTCCACCGGCCAGCGAAAACGCCTGGCCCTGGTGAATGCCTGGCTCGAGGAACGTCCGGTGCTGGTGTTCGACGAATGGGCGGCGGACCAGGACCCGACCTTCCGGCGAATCTTCTACACCGAGCTGCTGCCGGACCTGAAGCGCCTGGGCAAGACCATCATCGTGATCTCCCACGATGACCGGTATTTCGATGTAGCGGATCAGTTGGTGCGCATGGAAAGCGGGCGGGTGGTCACAGAGTTGGCCTCGGCCTGACTGCTGAAAATGTGAGCGCTTTTAGTGGCGAGGGAGCTTGCTCCCGCTAGGCTGCGCAGCAGCCCCACTCTTTGCCTAAAAAGCAGGGGCCTGCTGCGCAGTCCAGCGGGAGCAAGCTCCCTCGCCACAATGATCGCGTCATCCTTCCAGTACCTGATGCGACCCCCATGAATTTATTTTTAAAGTTTCTTTCCGGTTTTGTGTCTGCGCCCCGTCTTAATAATCATTCTTATTAACAAAAACGCTGCACAACACTTTTTCAGGAGCTCAGGTACGTAATGCGACCTCTCACACGCCGCACACCTCTCGCGCTGGCCGTACAGCGCCCGACTTTGCATCGCACCCTGTTCACCAGCGTATTGCTGACCGCCACCTTGCTGGG
>Ga0247817_10002050_pt1 | contig 10396 bp, 12 predicted proteins | sample UWRJL212509R1_FD_178010 | JGI IMG/M metagenome (GOLD analysis project Ga0247817, IMG submission 178010) | Plant litter microbial communities from Arlington Agricultural Research Station in Wisconsin, United States - UWRJ-L212-509R-1 | ecosystem: Environmental > Terrestrial > Plant litter >... | reverse complement strand
ATCGCGCTACCAGGGCCAGCGTGGCCCGACGGCGAGCCGGTCGTTCCAGAACTTCGTGCACACCGACGTCAGCGACACCGAGGCCGGGCGCCCCGGCAAGTAGTCGTCGCCCGCCCGTGCCAAATGCAGGAGATTTCTGTGGCACGGGCCGCCGATCGCACCCGAAGTGTGACTCAGCGAGGTTTCTCCTGCATTTGGCACAGGAGGCGGGCGGATGCCGCGGGGCCGGTGTAGCCCGCTAGTAGGCGCCGTCGACCGGGGTCGCTGCTGCGGCGCCGGCCTCCTCGGCCAGCACCTGGCGCGAGCCGGAGACGCCGAGACGGGTCGCGCCGGCGGCGATCATCGCGGCCGCGGTCTCGTACGAGCGGATTCCCCCGCTCGCCTTGACGCCCGCGCGCCCGGCGACGGTCTTCGCCATGAGCGCGACGGCCTCGACCGTGGCGCCGCCCGTCGGGTGGAAGCCCGTCGACGTCTTCACGAAGTCGGCACCGGCCGCGACGGCGGCCTGGCACACGGCGACGATCTCGGCGTCGGTGAGCGCGGCCGACTCGATGATGACCTTGAGGATGCGCGGCGCCGGGATGACCGAGCGCACCGAGGCGATGTCGGCCTCGACCAGGTCGAACCGGCCGGCCTTGGCCGCTCCGACGTCGATCACCATGTCGATCTCGTCGGCGCCGAGCGTGATCGACTCCGCGGCCTCGGCGGTCTTCACCGCGGTGGTGTGCTTGCCCGACGGGAACCCGCAGACCACGGCGACCTTGAGCGTCTCGGGCACGGCCAGCGGCAGCATCGACGGCGAGACGCAGACCGAGAAGGTGCCGAGCTCGACGGCCTCCGCGACGAGCGCGTCGACGTCGGCGGCGGTCGCCTCCGGCTTGAGCAGGGTGTGGTCGATGATGCTGGCGATCGAGGTCATGGTGGTCCTAAGCGTTGGAGGGGAGTGCGGAGAGTTCGTCGAGCTGCCAGACGAGCCAGGGGCTGAAGGCGAACGGCGCGGCCGCGGCGGCGTTGCGCAGGGATTGCGGCTCGACCCATTCGAATTCGGACACTTCGTCGGCGGCGGGAGCCACGGCATCCGTCGTATAGGCGCGGTAGACGGGGCAGATCTCGTTCTCGACGATGCCGGATGCGTCGACGGCCCGATAACGGAAGTCGGGCAGAACGAGTTCGAGTCGCGAGACGGTGATTCCCAGTTCGCGCTCGGCGCGTCGCGTGATCGCGTCTTCCATCGACTCGCCCGGGGCGGGATGGCCGCAGAACGAATTCGTCCAGACTCCCGGCCAGGTGAGTTTGCTCAGCGCGCGCCGCGTGACCAGCACTTCGCCCGCGTCGTTCATAACGTGGCAGGAGAAAGCGAGGTGCAGGGCGGTGTCGTGCGTGTGCACGGCGACCTTGTCGGCGGTGCCGACAGGGTAACCGTCGTCAGACAGGAGTACTACCTGTTCGGTCTGGGTCATGGTCGCGGTATTCTGCTCAAATGAATGGTCCCGACCTGATCGCCGTCTCCATCGAGAGGCAGGCACAGGTCGACGTCGTGCTCGAACGCTTCTTCAGCCTAGCCAAGAACCGCGCCGTTGCCTTCGGTGCGCAGTATGTTCGCCTCTGGGAAACGCTCGAGAGCAACACCATCGGCGGCAAACGCTTCCGCCCGCGCATGGTGATGGGCGCGTACCAGGCGCTCGGCGGCGACGACCTCGAGGCGGCCGCCTACGTGGGGGCCGCGTTCGAGCTGCTGCACACCGCGCTCATCGTGCACGACGACGTGATCGACCGCGACTTCGTGCGCCGTGGCGTCGCCAACATCTCGGGCAGCTACCGCGACGCGGCGCTCGCCGCGGGCAGTTCGGAGAAGGTCGCCGAACACAGCGGCGTCTCGGCGGCCGTCATCGCCGGCGACCTCGCACTGTTCAACTCCTACCGGCTCATCGACCGCAGCGGCGTCTCCGACGTGGTGCGGTCGAGACTGCTCGAAGTGATGGATGACGCGTTGTTCGCGTCTGCCGCCGGCGAACTGATCGACGTCGACTTCTCGATCGCGGCGGAGGTGCCCCGCGTCGACGACATCCTCACCATGGAACGGCTCAAGACGGCCGTCTACTCGTTCGAATGCCCGCTGCAGGCCGGCGCCATCCTTGCCGGAGCGTCGGAAGAGGTCATCCAGACGCTCGGCGACTTCGGCCGCGAGATCGGCATCGCCTACCAGCTCGTCGACGACCTGCTGGGCGTGTTCGGCAAGGAGGCCGAGACCGGCAAGACCACGATCGGCGACCTGCGCGAGGGCAAGCGCACCGTCATGATCTCGTACGCGACCAGCACCGCCGAGTGGGAGTCGATCGCGCCGCTCATCGGCAAACACGACCTCACCCACGACGAGGCCGAGGCGGTGCGCGAGGTGCTGACCTCGTGCGGCGCCCGCTCGTTCGCCGAGGGACTCGCCCGCTACTACGCCAACCGTGCCCTCGCGCGCCTCGCCGAGCCGCACATCCCGCCCGCCCTGCGCATCGAGCTGCACCCCGTCGTGGATGCCGTGCTCGGACGGGTCAAGTGAGCCGCCGCGGCTTGTACGACCGCGTCGCCGAGGAAACCGCGAGTGTCGTCATCCGCCGCTACTCCACGTCGTTCGGGCTCGCGGCCAAGCTGCTCGGTCCCGGTGTGCGCCAGCACGTCGAGAACATCTACGCGCTGGTGCGGGTCGCCGACGAGATCGTCGACGGGGCCGCGGTCGAATCGGGTCTCGACACGGTGGGCGCCGCCCGGCAGCTGAACGAGCTCGAGCGCGAGACCGACGCGGCCGTCGCCGAGGGGTTCAGCTCGAACCTCGTGGTGCACGCGTTCGCGCTCACCGCGCGGGAGACCGGCTTCGGCGTCGAATACACCGCGCCGTTCTTCGAGTCGATGCGCACCGACCTCACCGCGACCGAACACGACGCGGAGAGCTTCGACCGGTACGTCTACGGCTCGGCCGAGGTCGTCGGACTGATGTGCCTGCGCGCGTTCCTCGTGGGCGTGCCGCTCGGCGACGCCGAGAACGAGCGCTTCGTGCTCGGCGCCCGTGCCCTCGGTGCGGCCTTCCAGAAGGTCAATTTCCTGCGCGACCTCGCGGCCGACTTCGAGACCCTCGGCCGCAGCTACTTTCCCGGCGTCAGCGTCGACTCATTCACGGAAGAAGACAAAATCCGCCTCCTCGACGACATCGACGACGACCTGCGCCTCTCGGCCACCGTCATCCCCGACCTCCCCGCCTCGAGCCGCAAGGCCGTCGCCCTCGCCCAGGGGCTCTTCGCCGAGCTCTCGGTGCGCCTGCGCGCCACGCCGGCCGAGCGCCTGCGCACCACGCGCATCCGCGTGCCCAACCCCGTCAAACTGCGCATCGCCACCGGCGCCATGATCGGGATGAAGGCGAAGGCATGAGCCGCGTCATCGTGATCGGCGGCGGCATCAGCGGGCTCGCCTCGGCCGCGCTGCTCGCCCGCGACGGACACACCGTGACCGTGCTCGAGCAGAACGCCGACCTCGGCGGCCGCGCCGGATCGTGGTCGAGCGACGGATTCCGCTTCGACACCGGGCCCTCGTGGTTCCTCATGCCCGAGGTGTTCGACCACTTCTACAGGCTGCTCGGCAGCTCGTCGGACGAGCAGCTCGACCTGGTAACCCTCGACCCCGGTTACCGGGTCTACTTCGAGGGACTCGCCGAGCCCGTCGACATCTCGGCCGACCGCGACGAGAACATCGCGATCTTCGAGTCGATCGAGAAGGGTGCGGGCAAGAAGCTCGCCGCCTACCTCGACTCGGCGCTCGACACCTACGACATGGCGAAGAAGAAGTTTCTCTACACGACCTTCGCCGACCTGCGCCCGCTGCTGACGAAAGACGTGCTCGCGCGAACCGGCAAGCTCGCCAAGCTGCTCACCATGTCGCTGTCGACCTTCGTCGGCAAGACCGTGCGCGACGACCGGTTGCGCAAGATCCTCGGTTTCCCGGCCGTGCTGCTCGGCTCGTCGCCGTACATCACCCCCAGCCTGTACCACCTGATGAGCCACCTCGACCTGAGCGACGGCGTGCTCTACCCGCTCGGCGGATTCACCCGGGTGATCCAGAGCATCGTCGACCTCGCGCGTGACGAGGGCGTGGTCATCACCACCGGCGCATCCGTCTCCCGCATCATCGTGGTCGACGGCACAGCGACCGGCGTCGAGTACGTCGTCGGCGGCGTGACGCGCACCCTCGAGGCCGACATCGTGGTCTCGGCCGCCGACCTGCACCACACCGAGACCCAGCTGCTCGAGCCGGCGCAGCAGAGCTACCCGGCGGCGCACTGGGAGAAGCGTGTGCCCGGACCGAGCGCGCTGCTGCTCTACCTGGGCGTCGACGGCGAGCTGCCCGAGCTCGAGCACCACACCCTGCTCTTCACCGACCGCTGGGAGAAGGGCTTCTCCGACATCTTCGGCACGCCGAGCGCGGTGCCCGATCCCGCGTCGATCTACGTCTGCAAACCGAGCGGTGTGGATCCGGATGTCGCGCCGGAGGGCAGCTCGAACGTGTTCGTGCTCGTGCCGATCCCCGCCGACCCGACCATCGGCAAGGGCGGCGACGCGCGCATCGAGGCGCTCGCCGACACGATCATCGAGCAGATCGCCGAGTGGACGGGCATTCCCGACTTCGCCGCGCGCATCACCGTGCGCCGGGCGGTCGGCCCCGGCGACTTCGCCGACGACCTCAACGCCTGGCGCGGAACCGCGCTCGGCCCGGCGCACATCCTCAAGCAGAGCGCGTTCTTCCGCGAGGGCAACAAGAGCAAGAAGGTCGACGGCCTGTACTACGCGGGCGGCTCGACCATCCCCGGAATCGGCCTGCCGATGTGCCTGATCAGCGCCGAGATCCTCGTGAAGCGGCTGCGCGGCGACACGTCGACCGAGCAGCTGCCCGAACCGCTCGAGGCGACCGTCGCGCGGGCCACCGTCTGATGGGTCTGATCTACCTGGCGGCGCTGCTCGTGGCGCTCACCGGCATGGTGATGCTCGACCGCCGCTTCGGGCTGTTCTTCTGGGTCGACGCGCGTCGCGCGGCGATCGTCACCGTCGTCGGCCTCGTCTTCTTCGTCGTCTGGGACCTCTTCGGCATCGGTCTGGGCATCTTCTTCCGCGGCGAGACGGCGTTTATGACCGGACTGCAGGTTGCGCCCGAGCTGCCCGTCGAAGAGTTGTTCTTCCTCACCCTGCTCGTCTACGTGACGATGAACCTCTACGGCGCCGCGAGAGCGCTCGTGGGCCCGTCGCGCCGCGCCCTCCGACGGGCCGAGCGACCGGGGGAGCACGCATGACCTACTGGGCGCTCAACGCGTTCTTCCTCGGTGCCGTCGCCGTGGTCGCGCTCGCCGCAGTGCTGGCACGGCGCGCACCGCGCTGGAAGCCGCTCGGCCTCGCCGCGGTCGTTCTGCTGGCCACCACCGCCGTCTTCGACAACGTGATGATCGGCATCGGGCTCGTCGCCTACAACCCCGATCTCATCAGCGGCGCCTTCGTCGGCATCGCCCCGCTCGAGGACTTCGCCTACGCGATCGCGGCGGTCGTGCTGCTGCCGTCGCTGTGGCACCTGCTGCCCGCACGCCCTTCGACCAGCTCAAGGAGCGGTTCCACCCATGCTTAAGGCGCTCTTCGTCTCTTCCCGGCCGCTCAGCTGGATCAACACCGCGTTCCCGTTCGCGGCCGCCTACTTCATGACGGTGCGCGAGATCGATCTCGTGTTCGTCGTCGGCACGATCTACTTCCTGATTCCGTACAACCTCGCGATGTACGGCATCAACGACGTGTTCGACTACGAGAGCGACCTACGCAACCCCCGCAAGGGCGGCGTCGAGGGCGCGCTGCTCGACCGCAGCATGCACAAGCCCACGCTGTGGGCGGCGTTGCTCACCAATGTGCCGTTCCTGGTCTTCCTTCTCGTCGTCGGTAACCCCCTCTCCTGGTTAGTGCTGGCGATCAGCGTCTTCGCGGTCATCGCCTACTCGGCGCCCGGCCTGCGCTTCAAGGAACGCCCGTTCGTCGACTCGATCACCTCGAGCACCCACTTCGTCTCCCCGGCAATCTACGGATTCGTTCTCGCCGGCGCGGTCTTCACGCCACAACTGTGGATGCTTCTCGCCGCGTTCTTCCTGTGGGGGCTCGCCTCGCACGCCTTCGGCGCGGTGCAAGACGTCATCGCCGACCGCGAGGCGCAGATCGACTCGATCGCGACGGTCATCGGCGCGCGGGCGACGACCCGGCTCGCGGTTCTCGCCTACTGGTTCGCCGGTGTGCTGCTGTTGTTCACCGACTGGCCCGGCCCGCTCGCCGCGATCCTCGCGCTGCCGTACGTCGTCGTCTGCGCGGTGTTCTGGAACATCACGGATGCCGCGGCCGAGTCGGCCAACCGCGGCTGGAAGAAGTTTCTCGCCCTCAACTTCATCAGCGGCTTCTTCGTGACCATGCTGCTGATCTGGTACGGGTTCGTAACCGCCTAGACCGGTTGCGTGGTGCGCGGTCGCAGCGCACCGGTCGACGGCTCGGCGAGCACGGTCGCCCGCTCCCATCCGTCGACGTAGTGCCCGCGGCCCGCGGCGCGGAACGCGAGCACCGACGCCCCCACACGGCCGGCCGAGGTGCCGAGCAGCGACCGGCTCACCGCGGGAGCCGAGCGCCAGGCGAGCGCGTCGGAGATCAGCTCGCGCAGCGGCACGAGCAGGGCGTCTTCGGCCTTGGCGACGCCGCCGCCGAGCACGATCGCGGCGGGGTCGAGCAGCAGGGTGACCGAGGTCAGTCCGAGGCTCAGGGCACGCAGGCCGTCTGCCCAGACGGTCGCCGCGATCGGGTCGTCCGCCACCCGGTCCGCGATCTGCGCCGCGGTCAGCGGCTCTGTTCCCCCGAGCGCGAGGTAGCGCCTGGCCAGTCCCGCGCCCGACATGTAGACCTCGAGGCAGCCGAGCTGGCCGCACGTGCAGGCCTCCCCGCCCGGGATCGCCGGGATGTGTCCGAGCTCGCCGGCCGACGAGGTCGCTCCGCCGGTCGCCGTGCCCGCGGTGAAGACGGAGGCGGCGACGCCGGTTCCGATAGCGACGAACACCGAGTCGGGGAGGCCCGCCGATGCGCCGAACAGGCCCTCAGCGAGCCCGGCCGAGCGCACGTCGTGTCCGATGTGCACCGGAACCCGGAGGTCGTCCGAGAGCACGGCGCCGAGGGGCAGCCGGGTCCACTCGAGGGTCGAGGCGTAGACCACCACATCGTCGTCGATGATGCCGGGCGTCACGACGCCCGCGCCGACGACGTGGAATCCCGCGTCTTGCGCCTCGGCGGCGAGGTCGGCCAGCAGTGCCCGCACGCGTTGCAGCGCGGCATCGCCCGGTTCGGTCAGCTCGACCGTGCGGGTGAGGAGGGTGCGCCCCATGCGGTCGACGATGGCGCCCTTGAGGTTGGTGCCGCCGATGTCGAGCGCGAGCACGACCTCGTCGAGCACCGCGACCCGCTCACCGTCGCCCACCGCGCCGACGACCGCCCGCACCGTGGCGGGATCGGTCACGAGTGTGCCGTCGCCGCGGGGCGCGGCGACCTGGGCGCGCAGGTGCACCTCGGCGACGCCGGTCGCGTCGACGAGGGCCCGGACGTTCGCGGGACGCACGCCTCCGCCGGCCAGCACAGCCGGCCCGTCTGTCGAGAGGCGAACGAGGTGTGCGAGCACGGCGGCGCCCTCGGCCGCCGTGCCGGGGCCGCCCGACGTGAGCACCCGCTCGACGCCCAGCCCGCGCAGCACCTCGTACGCCGCGACGACGTCGTCGCTGGCATCGATCGCCTTGTGGAACGTCACCGGAACGGGGCCGGCCGCATCGATGAGGAGGCGCATCGCCGCGACATCCACCCGCCCGTCTGTCGTCAGCACGCCGAACACGACGCCGACGGCGACGCCGCACCGCTCGGCCAGCGCGGCGATGGCGCGCAGGTCGCGGCACATGACCTCGAGTTCGGCGGCCGAGTAGACGAAGTCGCCGCCGCGCGGGCGCACCATGATCTGCACACCGATGCGCGACGCCCGGTCGAGCACCAGCTCGATCAGCCCGATGCTCGGCGTCGTGCCGCCTTCGAGCAGGTCGGCGCACAGCTCGACTCGGTCGGCCCCGCCCGCCTCGGCCGTGAGCACGCCGTCGAGGTCGTCGACGCAGATCTCCACGAGCACTGGAAAAGCCATCGGGTGATTCCCCTCGCGAACCGGAACGAAACTGTCTCCGAATTCTCGCACGCAGGGGAGGGGCGCCTAACGCCGGCGGTACGCCTCGAGCGCTTCCCGTTCGTCGGCGGCGGTCAGGTCGGCGTTGATCCGGGCGCCGGCCCACAGGCCTTCGGAGGCCGAGGTGATCACCTGGCCCGCGAGGTTGGTCACGTTGCCGGCCGCCCACACGCCCGGAAGCGACGTGGCGCCCATGGCGTCGGTCTCGACGTGCTGCCCCATGCCCATCGGATGCTCGACGAGCTCGAGCCCGAGGTCGACGAGCAGTCCCGCACGCACCGACATCGGCGCGCCGACGACGAGCGCCTCGAGGGCGCGCACGCTGCCGTCGTCGAGCGTCGCTCCGGCGAGGGCGTCGTCTTCGACGACGAGGGAGGTCACGCGTCCGTGCACGACCTCGATGCCGCGGGCGGCGAGCAGTTCGAGCTCGTCGGCGGCCGGAAGCGGCTGTCCGTTCAGAAGAAGGGTGATCGTCGGGCTCCACTGCCGGAACATCAGGGCCTGGTGCAGGGCCCGCGGCCCGGTGGCGAGCACCCCGATCACCCGGTCGCGCACCTCCCAGCCGTGGCAGTACGGGCAGTGCAGCACGTCGGTGCCCCAGCGTTCGCGCAGCCCCTCCACCTCGGGCAGCTCGTCGACGAGACCCGTGGTCACGAGCAGGCGGCGCCCGGTGACGACCTCGCCGGTCGACAGGGTAACGGCGAAGCCGTCGTCCGTGCGCTCTGCTCCCTCGGCGCGGGCGTCGAAGAAGGCGACCCCGTATGCCGCCGCCTCCTGGCGTCCGAGCCGCAGCAGCTCGGAAGGGCTGGTGCCGTCGCGGGTGAGGAAATTGTGCACGGCGTGCGCGGGCGCGTTGCGCGGCTCGCCGGCGTCGATCACTGCGACCGACCGCCGCGCCCGCCCCAGAGCGGTGGCGCCGCTCAGCCCGGCGGGTCCGCCGCCGACAACAACTACGTCAAAGGTCTCGTTCGTCATGTCTCCATGGTGAGACCGGATTGGCCGAAACGACAAGCTCCGTTGCCGAAGTGGCAAGATGGGGGCCATGGATGACACGACGGACGACGTTCTCGCGGCGGTCGGCCCCCGGCTGCGGGCCCTGCGCCAGCGACGGGGAGTCACGCTCGCCGACCTCGCGGAGACGACCGGCATCTCGGTCAGCACGCTCTCGCGCCTCGAGTCGGGGCAGCGCCGCCCGAACCTCGAACTGCTGTTGCCGTTGGCCAGGGCGCACGGGGTTCCGCTCGACGAACTCGTGGGCGCACCGGCGACGGGCGACCCGCGCATCCACATCCGGCCGATCAAGCGGCACGGCCACATCATCCTGCCGCTGTCGCGTGACGCCGGCGGGCTGCAGGCGTTCAAGCACTTCATCCCGGCCACCGTGCAGCCGGGCGAGCCCGACCAGAGGAGCCACGAGGGCTTCGAGTGGCTCTACATCATCAGGGGCAAGCTGCGTCTGGTGCTGGGCGAGCTCGATCTGATCCTGCCCGCGGGGGAGGCCGCCGAGTTCGACACCCACACGCCGCACTGGTTCGGCCGCGCGGGCGACGAGAGCGTCGAGTTCCTCAGCCTGTTCGGGCGTCAGGGCGAGCGCATGCACGTGCGCGCGAGCACCGAGCGCGCCTGACCCCGCGCTAGCCCTCGAAGCCGAGGTTGCGGGCGACCCGCTCGAGCACGCTCACCGTGGTGCGGTACTCGTCTTCCGCGATGCCGACGGTGCTGCGGGTGCGCTGCTCGCCCACGACGACCTCGAGCCGGGCCAACGCCGCGGCTCCACGGTCGGTGAGTTCGTAGCCGGTCGGGGTGGCGTCGACCCATGCGCTGTCGATGAGTTCGGTGAGGTGCTCGACGGATGACTCGGCTGGCGAGTCATCCGTCGCGGCTTCTAAAAACGGCGCCACCTGCGCGTCGAGCTGCTCGACTCTCGCCGGACCGGCCGCGAGCACGTTGAGCAGCTGCCACTGGCGCCGGGTGATGCCGTGCTCTTCGAGGGTCAGTGCGAACTGCTCGTCGATGAGACGGTCGACGAGCTTGAGCCAGAAACCAATCGGACGATCACTCATGCTGCGACCCTAGGCCCGCCCGGCGCGGTGCGGCTAGTACTTGAAAGCGAGCTCGTCGGGGTACTCGCCGAGAGCGG
>Ga0247817_10002048_pt1 | contig 10398 bp, 6 predicted proteins | sample UWRJL212509R1_FD_178010 | JGI IMG/M metagenome (GOLD analysis project Ga0247817, IMG submission 178010) | Plant litter microbial communities from Arlington Agricultural Research Station in Wisconsin, United States - UWRJ-L212-509R-1 | ecosystem: Environmental > Terrestrial > Plant litter >... | reverse complement strand
CTTATTTTTTTTTAATATTGGAAAATCCAGAACTGCCTTCATTTGAAGACCTTCACCTTTTGTTCTTGTTAGAGCTGTTTTATCATCATAAAGTGCAATATTTAAGATTGGCTCTGAAAATTCCATCGTAAAATAAACGCGCTGATCTGCAGCCCATCCTGTAGAAAAACGATATCCGGAAATTGTATTTTTATTTATTTTTTTAATGTATGTCTTTACGGGTTTGTCCCAGCCTATACCGTCTGCTAAATCTAATAAAACGTGAGCATCTGTGGCTGAATCAAATGTATATCTATGAAAACCAACTCTTTCGCTGGCTGTTAATTCTGCTTTGATTTTGTATTTATCCAGTACAACACTGTAATAACCTGCTTTGCTTACTTCTTTTTTATGAGAGAAGTAAGAACCGTAACCGTTTACCATATCTTCTTTTGTTCCCTTAAAAAGAGGAACTTTTCCAGTAACAGGAAGTACTAAAATATCATTTAAATCTCCTATTCCTGTTCCGCTTAGGTGCGTGTGCGTAAATCCTAAGATGGTATTACTGGCATAATTGTAACCACTGCACCAATCCCATCCTTCAAATATATTTACCGGCCCTAACTGTACAGCTCCAAAAGGAACATTGGCACCCACAAATACATGTCCGTGACCTGCAGAACCAATTAACGGATCTACGTATTTGGTGTAATCTACGTTTGGCTGTTTGACTTTCTTTTCCTGCGAAACAACTGACTGGCTAAAACACAGACTTAAAGTCAAAACTCCACTAATAACTATTCTTTTTAATTCTAAAAACATATTCTTTTTTTTTGAATTGTATGATGTACTAAATACCGCAACGGATAAAACTAATTTACGCAGAAATTACAAAACATAAACATTACCAACAACACATCTACAAAAAAACTTAGAATCTTTGCAACTTAGTACCTTAAAAAAATAAGCCAGACAGTAAACGAATAGCTGCCTGACTTATTTTATTTAACTTTAACTTATTTATCCCACCATATTCTGGTAGTCATCAAATCTAATCCCTGACGCTGAATTGCTTCTTTGTAGTTGTCCGGATTGGTTAAAAGTTCTGACTGATCGTAAATTAACCTTCTCGGAATTGTTCCGTTTGTTTGCCCTAATGGATCATTGACAGGAACTAAAACAGGAAATCCGGTTCTTCTGTATTCTGAAAATGCTTCGAAACCGTTAAACAATAACAGAATCCATTTTTGAGTAATAATCTGCTCTATTTTTTCACTTTCTGTTCCAGCTGATTTAAAAGGGTACGTTGTGATATAGGTGTTGTATTCTGTAGTTGAAACGGCTGGTACTTTATCTCCAAAAATAGTTAAAATGTCCATTGCTGCTTTTACTCCGTTTTCATAATACTGTTGTGCTGTTCCTCCCACATTCCAGTTTTTAACTGCCGCTTCTGCCAATATAAATTGTACTTCAGCATACGAAAGGATTAAAGTAGGTGCGTCATAACGTAATACAGTAGAAGTATTTGGATCTGAGAAAAGTTTCTTGTCTCCACCCGGAAATTCTTTTGCATCGTTAGCAAGACCTTGCTGGCTTGCCGGTGAATTATCACCTGTTGATTCTATTTTAGCATAAATTCTCAAACGTGGATCGTTTGTACTTTGTAGTAAATCAATATAGGTTTTACTGAATTTAATGTTTGAATCTCCTCCATTTAAATCATTTCTAACCCAGGCAGAAGTAATTGGATTGGTTTTTACTCCCGGAGGTCCTGCTTCATGCTCTAAAACCAAACTATCATCATTTGATGTAAATACACCTTTTGCAAATGCTTTTTCTACATATTCTTTTGCTTTTGGCTCATTTACTTTAGACAAACGCATCGCTACTCTAAGCATTAAAGAATTGGCTAGTTTTTTCCATCTTGCAACATCGCTCTGATAATATAAATCTGCATTTCCTGCAAAAGGTTTTCCAGCATCCAGAGCATCTCCGGCTTCGTCTAACTCTTTTAAAAGATCATTGTAAATAGCTTCCTGAGTATCATATTTAGGTGCAAATACACTTCCGTTATATCCTTTTCCTGCTTCAAAATATGGAATATCTCCGTAGGTATCTGTCAATTTCTGAAACAGAAAAACTTTCATAATTCGGCATGCCTGACGCATGTTAGAACTTTCTGGTGTATCCGGAAGAACTGACATTAATTGAAAAATCTGATTCAGTCCCTTACCATACGATTCTCCAAACAAAGCTCCTGAATATTCTGAAGAATAAGCATATTTTGATCCGGCACCCGTTAATGCCGAAAAGTGCTGTACAATTTGTGCTGCGTAGATATTGTTTCCTCTGGTATTAGAAAAATCTTGTCCGTCTACATAAATTTCAGCCAGCGTAAACATCGAATTGATTGCGGGATCTGTCAATGCATTTGGATTCGTATTCATTTCTTCGAATCCTTTGTCGCATGATGCTACTGTCATGGCACTAACAATTGCGATACAAAATATTTTTATGAATTTATTTTTCATCTTTTTTTTATTAGAATTTGACATTAAGCGTTACACCATAGTTTCTTGTCAAAGGCATAGTGGCTCTTTCAAGCCCCTGAGCATTGCTGTTAGAATAATTTGACTCTGGGTCGATGTTTGGCGTATTGCTGTAAATTGTCCATAAATTATGAGCAGAGAAAGCTAAACTAATCGACTGAAATGGTGTTTTTTCGATGTATTCTTTCGGAAAATTATAACCAAACGAAATGGCTCTTAGTTTTACAAAATCGGCATTGTAAACAAAATTTGAGGTTACATCGCTATAACTTCTCCAGTAATCGTAAGCTGAAACAGTTGTGTTTACCGGATTTCCGTCTACATCTACGCCACTTACAGCCACACCGGTTTCACGACCTTCAAGTGTAGTATCTGATAATCCGTAACGTGTTCCTAGTTGGTTGGTAGCAGAATAGATATCTCCTCCAAATTTTGCATCTACAAAAACGGAAAGAGTGAAATTTTTATACGAGAAATCATTTGATAATCCCATTGAAGTTGGAGCAACGCCCTGACCTGCAATAATTAGATCACCTCTCATAAATCTTCCTTGCGAATCCAGAACAACTGTACCGTTAGCATCTCTTAAATAATCGTAGGCTTTTATTACACCAAATGGCTGTCCTTTTTCTAAAACTACAGATGCTCTTGCATCTCTGTTTCCTTCTAATGATTTGGTTGTAATTTTATCTGAAAGACTGATCACTTCACTATCGTTATAAGCAATATTGTAACCAACGTTCCAAGAGAAATTTGGTGTTTTTACTGCCTTTAAGTTTATAGCAAATTCGACTCCCTGATTCAGGATTTCTCCCACGTTTATTTTAGTTGTTCTGTATCCTGAAGTTTGAGAAATATCAGCATCTGTGATATCATTTGTTGTTCTCTTGCTGTAGAATGTTAAATCTGTACTTAATCTGTTGTTGAAAAATGTATTTTCGAAACCAAATTCGATTGTACTTACGTTATATGGTTTTAAAAATTTGTTCGGAACTGTTTCTCCGTTTATTCCCAAAATTGGCTGTCCCAGAGAATTTGTCTGCCCGTCCGGAGCAAGGTATGTTAGCTGTAAAGCATAGGCTTCCGGCAAAGCACCACCTACATTACCCCAACCTGCTCTTAATTTACCGTATGTCATCCATTCTGGTAATTTTAATACTTCTGAATAAATAAAACTGGTACTTACAGATGGATAAAAGGTACTATTGTTAGAAGGATCCAACGTTGAAAACCAATCCTGACGACCTGTTAAACTAAGGTATAAGAAATCTTTGTACCCCAAATCTGCTGAATAGAAAAGAGAGTTGACTTCACTTTCTGAGAAGATTTTTTCTGTTTTTTCAGGCGTTGTATTTCCGTAAAAATATTTAAAAGGTACAATATAATTAACTCCTCTCATTTTGATACCACTGTATCTGTTGTGCTGGCGGTTTGCTCCCACAAAAGCATCTAATGATAGATTGGTTGCCAAATCGCCTTTGTATCCTAAATATCCTGAAGCATTTACCTCTGAACGGGTTTCAACTCTATTATCATAAGCTCCGCCTATTGAATAGTTAATTCCTGTTGGCTCTATTTCAGTTATTTCATAATTGATATCATCGATACCCAGAACAGCTTTAGCATAAATTTTATCTGTAATGTTATAATTTACTTTTGCTGATCCTATAAAACGCTTTCTAAGATCATCATTAAGACTTTCCTGCGTTGCAAAATAAGGATTAGTATGATATAAATTGGTTCCGAAATAATCTGCTTCTCCACCATTCTCATCATAAGCATTACGAAGTGATCTGATATCTGTTCCCGGTGTTAAAAAAGTAACCGGAAAAGAAGCATTCTTTGGAGAGTCATTCAAATAAGGTCGGTTATGACTTTTTTCTGATGCATATTGTGCATTGGCCTCGATACTTATTTTTTCGTTTACTGCTGAATTTAAACTTAATGAAACGTTATTCCTTCCAAAATTAGTTCCCGGCATAATCGATTCGTCTTTCGTGTTTCCAAAAGACAACCTAAAGTTGGTACTTTCGTTTCCGCCAGAAATAGCTACGGTATTACTAAATGAAAAGCCTGTTCTATAAAAGTTTTTTACATTATCTCTTCCGTATGCCTTATAAGGTTGTGTTGATCCGTCGAGAGCCAAAGAAGGTGTTCCGTCATATTTATCTCCCCATGCAAAATAGTAACTATCTCTAAATTCCTGTAAGTTACCAAATCGTGTTGCAACACCATCTATTGGTGCTCCGGCTCCATATTGATCTTGCCATTTTAGAAGCGCCATTGGTGTATTGAACGTAGAATTGGTACTAAAATCGACACCTAATCCAGTGTTGTTTCTTCCTTTCTTTGTGGTAATTAAAATAACACCGTTTGATCCTCTGTATCCATAAAGCGCAGAAGCTGCACTACCTTTTAAAACTGAGATCGTAGCAATATCTTCTGGATTGAAGGAAGACATTCCGTCCCCTTTATCAGCACCACCATACATTCCTGCATTTCCTTGTTGGCTATTATCTATCGGAATTCCATCTACTACATACAAAGGCTGGTTTAATCCAGAAGCTGATGTTGCACCTCGAATAACCACACGGCTTGAACCTGATGGTCCTGAGGTTGGTGCAGAAACGTTAACTCCGGCAATTTTACCCTGAAGCGCATTTCCTAAGTTAATTTCTTTATTTTTTGTTAGTTCTTCTCCTTTAAGTTCTGCTACCGCATACCCTAAACTTTTCTTTTGTTTTTTTACACCAAAAGACGTTACGACAACATCTTTAAGTTCTTGCGCATCTTCTGCCAATTGTACAGATACTTTAGTTTCTGTTTCCTGAAGTACTACTGATTTTGATACAAAACCCATAGAAGATACAGTTAATGTAACTTTACCTTCGGGAACGTTCATCTTAAACCGACCTTCAGCATCTGTCATGGCGCTAAATGGTTTTCCCTGAACTTCTACTGATGCGGCAACAACTCCCTTGTTTTCCGCATCTGTTACTATGCCTGTTATTAATCGATTTTGCGCTACAGCTCCCAGACTGCTAAGCAACACCATTCCTAACACTGCTAATAATCGTTTCATAAGCATTTTTTTTGGTTATTTATTTTTGTTTTTGTTTGTTCTGCGTACTTGGTTTTATAATTAAAAATTTCAGAATGCCGTACCATAGAACATTATTTTGCATTCCGTTATCTATTATTTTAAAAAGCGATTAAAAATCATTAAGCTTATTTTACTAAAACGATTTAGGAAAACAGGTAAAAAAAAACAAATCAATTTGTTCCTTCATTTTTTTGCTTTCTATCTCTATTTTTTTACTGATTCTCTTATAATTAATTCTCCTTTTTTCAGACTCTTTTCGATTATAAAGGTTTCCATATTTATCATCTGATTTGCTAACAACTGAATCGACTTGACGGCAATTTCTTTTATGGGCTGTGCTACTACCGTTATCATTGGCGTGTGAAGCTTAAAACTATCATGATCGTCAAAAACAATGACCGAAATATCCTCTGGTATCTTTTTTTCCATTTTCTTAAAAGCCTGAAGCCCTGCTAATCCCATATAATTTGCTAAAAACAAAACGCCGTCGATTTTCTCATTGTTCTCAAAAAAACCAATTGCTGCGGCCGTCCTCACCTCTTCATTCGTGTGATAATCCATATGATAAACCAGTGATTCGTTATAAATTCCGGCTTCTTTCAGCGCATCCGTGCATCCGTCCTGTCTTAATTTCATCTGCATCATTTCAGATGTATTATTAACAACTGCAATATTTTCACATCCTTTATCGATTAAAAATTTAGCGGCTGAATTCGATGCTTCATAATTATCCATCACTACATGACTTACTTCTTGTCCCGGAAAAAACCTGTCTATTAGTACTACCGGTTTTTTTAATTTTAGAAGATGATCAATACTTTGCTCTAAATTCTTTGTTGGTGTAATAATAAAACCATCAACATTTGCCTGTAGCAAACTTTGAATTAACTCTTCAGAACATTTATCGTCTCCTCCGGTACTGCAATAAAAAACTCTGTAATCGATATTCTTTGCTTCATCCTCAATTACCCTGGCAAGCTCTGCAAAAAACTGATTCGAAATATCTTCGACAATTAAACCTATAGAACGTGTCTTGCCTGTTCTAAGACTGGTTGCAATCATACTCGGTCTATAATTGAGTTTTTTTGCTACCTGTTGCACTTTTTTAATTACAGATGGACTAATTCCCATTTTTTCACCTTTTCCGTTCACTACAAAAGATACTGTCGAAATAGATACTTGTGCCTCTGTGGCGATATCTTTTATGGTAATCTTTTTCATTCAGTTGGGAAAATTTTAGTAAATATGTAAGTCCTGTAACAAATGTATACAAAATAATTACTAAAACGATTTTCCAATTTTATTTTTAAACAAATCTCATTTTTTAAAGCATTAAAGTTAATTATCTCTATCCAAAAACCGAATTTTAATATAAATATTTTACTCAGCCTTCTGTAATAACAGATTTAGTGTAAGAATATTGCAAAGACAAAGCAAAATTTTAACTTTTTAACTTTATCACTTTACAAAAATTTTAACTTTTTCAGATAGGCATAAAAAAAGTCCTGAAAACATTTCGCTCTCAGGACTTTATTAAACAAAGTTTAAATATTTATAACATTACGCTGCGGTGGCAGGTACAACAATTGTTTTATCTTTTGATTTAGCTAATTGATCTACTCTCCATATTAAAAACACGCTAAAAAAGGTAACGACAGCAATTACATAACCTAAAATGTCATAATTCTCTAAAGGCGATGTTTTAGTTTCCTGATGTACAATAAACCCAGCTGCAACTGCTGCTATTCCACCTGCAATTTGCTGAAGTGACGATGTTATCGCCATATAAGCACCGCGATCCTTCATATCAGGAATTGCAGTATTAAGTGTCGTTGCCGGAACCATGCGACTCATGATTCCCATAAACATAATCATAGTAAGCACTACAACTTGCCAAAGCGGGACTGGACCCAAATTGGTATAAACCACTACCATGACTATAGAAAGCAATGATCCTCCTGTAAACAGTTTAAACTTGCTTACTTTATCACTCAATTTACCTATTATCGGCATGATAAAGAGTACTGAAAGTCCGGTAAAGAAAAATACCATTGGCAATTCAAGATGGCTTATATGAATGTTGTTTACTAAAAAAGCGGTTCCAAAAGGCTGTAGCATAAAGCCTCCAACTGAAAGAAAAGCAATTGCCATAAAACCTATCTGGTAATTCTTGTTGCTAAGTGTATCCCACAGATGCAGAAAAGCATTTTTATCGGATTGTAATTCCAGATGTTTGTTTACAGGCTGCATTTGCGTAATAATAGCAATAAGTATAAACACTCCCAAAATGGCAATCATAATAAAAGAAGAATGCCAGCCCCAATTATTCGCAAAATATAAACCAACCGGAATTCCTAAAATCTGGCTGCTGGCATAGGCCATTTGTATGAATCCCATAACGCGTCCACGTTGCTGGATCATAAACAAATCGGTTACGATCGCCAATGAAACAGAACCAATTACGCCTCCAAAAAGTCCTGTCACGATTCTTGCCATAAGCAACGTTTCGTAACTGTTTGCCAACGCACAAAAGAAGGTTCCTATTATAAATCCGGTATAAAAAAAGATAAGCAGTTTTTTTCGGTCAAACTTATCTGCAAAACCTGCTGCTAATAATCCTGAAGCTCCGGCGCTAAAAGCGTAGGCAGAAACGGCAAAACCAAAATTTGCTGTGGTCATGTCCAGTGTTTTCATCAGGATATCACCTAAGGGAGAGATGACCATAAAGTCTAAAATTACCGTAAACTGCAACAGCGCAAGTATGGCAATTAATATTTTTTGATTCAATGTAAAAGCAGGAATCTGTATTGTATTTTTTTCCATATATAAATGTATTTTTTGTTAGTTCAGTTCCTGACACTGGTAACCAAACTGATGAATTAAATTGATAATAGTTTCCGGAAGCAATGTTTCCGAAACAACGCGAAGTACACAATCAACATCTTCACAATCAATACTCCATTCCAGAATATCTTTGTGATTGTCTAATGCATTTTTCATCTCGCAAACAGGATCTAGCTGTCTGATATTTGTTTTAAAAACATGTATGTAATGTAAATCTCTTTCCATGATTTCTAAGGTTTTAATCCTTTTATGGTTGCCTGAAAAGCATCCCTCATAATTTCTGTGGTAAGTTTAAATGGTTTTCCTCCCATACTCTTACCCTCCGTATGAAAGTTTAATAACGTATACAAAGGACCATAAGCAACACTCCAAAAAGCTTCAAAAGCCATTGGCGCCACATCTTTGTTTTCTATTGCATTATCGATAAACCTTTTCATAATAGCTCTAAAAGCCGAAAACTCTTCGATAGAATCTAATATTACTTCAGCATGTGGAGAATGCTTTACGATTTCAAAAAAGGCAACTTCTTTTGGATATAACATGGTAAAACGAGCCCGGTTTTCCCACTGTGTCCATAATCCTTCTGCAAATGACATTTCTGGCGAAAAGCCTTTTACAGTACCCGCAAAAAACTTTAGTGCAATCTTTGCGCCTATTTTTTGTATTAAATCGTCTTTGTCTTTGTAATAAATATATAAAGTCGCTACAGAAACAGAACAAGCCTTAGCTAGCTTATTCATGCTAAATCCCTGAAATCCATCCCTAACGATTTGATCGATGGCATTTTCTATAACTAATTTTTCTTTATCAACATCCCGAATACGCATTTTGAACTATTTTACGGCAAAGATAAAATAATAAATGAATGAACGCTCTTTTATTTATTATTTATTTTTAAAAAAGTTAGTTTAGAAAATTGTTTGCATAAAAAAAAGCCAAATCTGAATAGATTTGGCTTTTGATTTTTATGATTCGCAACTGCTGCAGCTCACAAGACTTGTAACGAGTTCTTTCGAAACACTCTGGCTTCGCTGGTAGTACAAACTCTTAATTCCTAATTGCCAAGCTTCAATTATAAGTCGGTTTACTTCTTTGATTGCTAATTCTGCCGGAATATTTAAATTTAAACTTTGCCCCTGATCTACAAACTTTTGTCTAATAGCAGCTTGTTGTACAATTTCTAACTGACTGATTTCTTTAAAGGTTTTAAAAACATCTTTTTCATGTGCGCTTAGCTGACTCATATGCTGAACGCTTCCGCCATTTAACATAATTTCGCGCCAAACCTCTTCGTTATCTAATCCTTTTTCTTCCAGTAATTTTTTAAGGTATTTATTTTTACGCATAAAATTACCTTTGCTCAATCCGGCTTTGTAATAATTACTGCTAAAAGGCTCTATACCCGGAGAAGTTTGTCCTAAAATTGCAGAAGATGATGTTGTTGGCGCAATAGCCATTGTGGTTGTATTACGTCTTCCGTATCCTTTTAGTAATTCTGGCTCTCCATATATTCGGGCTAAATCCTGACTGGCTTTGTCTGCTTTCTCACTAATATTTTTAAAGATTTCTGTAGTCTTTAATTTGGCTTCCATTCCTTCAAACGGAATCATATTTTTTTGCAGGTACGAATGCCATCCTAATACACCAAGTCCTAACGCACGGTGTCTTTTAGCAAAACGATTGGCTGCTCCGAGATAATAATTACCTTCCGTTTTTTCTATAAATTCCTGTAAAACAGCATCCAAAAAGAAGATTGCTAATTTTACTGCTTCTGTATCTTTCCACTCTTCATAAAGTTCCAGATTCATAGAGGAAAGACAGCAAATAAACGATTCATCCTTATCTGACGGCAACATAATTTCGCTGCATAAGTTGCTGGCGTTAATGCGTAGATTTTGATCTTTGTAAACTTGGGGTTTGTTC
>Ga0247817_10002046_pt1 | contig 10401 bp, 11 predicted proteins | sample UWRJL212509R1_FD_178010 | JGI IMG/M metagenome (GOLD analysis project Ga0247817, IMG submission 178010) | Plant litter microbial communities from Arlington Agricultural Research Station in Wisconsin, United States - UWRJ-L212-509R-1 | ecosystem: Environmental > Terrestrial > Plant litter >... | reverse complement strand
CTTTTCATCGAGTGCGTTTAGGTACGCAGGAAGTGTCGCAACAAGTGTCTTACCCTCACCTGTTTTCATTTCGGCAACACTACCTTCATGCAGCACCATACCACCAACAAGTTGGACGTCGAAGTGACGCATACCAAGGACACGGTTACTTGCTTCACGTACAAGCGCAAAAGCATCAGGCAAGATAGTATCGAGTGATTCACCCTTGTTCTTGAGGCGTTTTTTTAGAACTTCTGTCTGCTTTTTAAGATCATTTTTAGAAAGTTTCTTATATTTTTCTTCAAGTGAGTTAATAGCGACAACTTTCTTTTGTAGTCGCTTTAACGTCTTTGCTTGAGGATCACCAAAAATTTTGGTGAGCGCACCTTGCCTACTAATCATTACGTTATACCCCGCCTTTCAGGAAATTCTTCAGTCATTTGCTCTTTCGTATTATTATACGATCTTACGGGGTAGTTAACAAGGATTTTAGACAATGATTATAGCTGTTCTGGTACCTGATTTGTCTTGAATCGACTCAGAGCCCGTCGATTGCCAACATGAGTAATTGTTTCCTGCTTATATTTGCGCAGTTGATTAATAAGTTTCGCTTCGACAATGTCGATTGCTGCGAACATATTGACGGTCGAATCCTTCGCCGTCAGCCGCTTCTCGGGAACGTTGATGATGATCTCGGCTTCGTATTTATTGCCATGGTCACGATTGACTTGCTTTAATTTGACATCTGCCGTCACGCTTTTTCTTGCGTGTCGAGGTAAGTACCTGTCTAACTTTGCTATCTTTCGCATGACATACTTTTTTACCGATTCACTGGTATTGTATTTAACGCCTGTGATATCAATTGATCCTATCATCTCGCCCTCCGTTTCCGTCAGTTGTTGATAGTCTTATTATACGCCTATCTACTGAGAGTGTCCTTATATATTTCAAGCGCCTAGTATCTGCTTATGTTTTATGTTTCAATAATGATATGAAAGTGGGCACTTTTTATTCTCGGTCATTTCGCAAGATTAATGGCTTCACCATCGTAGAGCTGCTTATAGTTATTGTAGTTATTGGTATATTGGCGGCAATTACTATCGTGGCGTACAACGGTATACAAAATAAGGCGAACGACACTGTCGTACAAGCAGATTTAGCGAACTTAAAGAAGAAGATAGAAAACTTCAATGCTCTCAATAACTCCTACCCAGGACCTAATATAAACACAGAAATTGAGTCATTAAAGTTTGTTGCTTCAAAAGGCTCATACGCAACTTCGCCTCAGACATCATATAACGTAAACTATTGCTATAACACTACGGGTTCGGCTTATGCGGCTTTTGCTTTTAGCAAGTCAGGTAAATTTTATCGAATCAGCAACACAGACGGAGGTGTCGTAAACTGGACAGGAACCTGGGGAGCTGCAGGCAGTCAATGCACATCTTTTTCAGCAGCCTTGACTGTTAATTTCGGCGGGTACAACGCTCCCGACACAACCACTGGACCATGGCGAGCATGGACGGGTGGAAATTAGTTTAAAGGATTTCGCGTCCACCCATATACGGCTGAAGGACAGCAGGAACTCGAAGTGTGCCATCAGGGTTTTGATAATGCTCGATGATTGCAACGAGCGAACGTGCAAGAGACACAGCCGTTCCATTAAGTGTATGTAGCACCTCAACCTTACCATCATCTTTTCGGACACGGATGTTAAGATTGCGAGCCTGGAAGTCGGTACAGTTCGACGCACTCGTCAATTCGCGGTACATAGCATCAACTGGAGACCAATACTCGATGTCGTACTTCTTGGTCGCAGGTGCACCAAGATCGCCACTCGCAATGTTAATAACGTGATATGGAACGCCTATCGACTGCCAGATCTCTTCTTCAATCGCTAGGATTCTTTCGTGTACTTCGACACTTTGTTCGGGTGTAGTAAAAGCATACATCTCAAGTTTGTTGAATTGGTGGACGCGGAAGAGCCCGCGAGCAAACTTACCATATGTCCCGGCTTCTTTTCTAAAAGATGGGCTATACCCTACGTAAAATAATGGCAATTGTGATTCGTCTAAGATCTCGTCAGCGTGATAGCCAGTAATTGGAATCTCGGCAGTTGCAACCAATGTCAGATCTTCACCTTCTATGTAATAGGAGTCGTTCTGCTCGCTGGTACGAGGCGCAAAGCCAGTTCCCGTTGCCGTGCGAGTATTCACCATTGCAGGAACAGTCAGATACGTAAATCCCTTTGAGAGTACGAGATTTAGTGCATACTGCGTAATCGCATTTTCCAGTAGCGCGAGGTCACCTTTCAAGTAGTAGAACTTTGCACCAGCAACTTTCGCACCACGCTCAAAATCTACCCAATCACGCGCAACGGCGAAATCAAGATGATCAATCGCACCAGAATTTTGTTCACCCCATTTTTTAATCTCAACACTATCCTCTTCCCCACCAATTGGCACACCTTCTTGAAGAATGTTTGGGATTTGGTTAATTGCCTCAAAAAATTCTTTTTCTAAAGGGATCGCCTTGGCCTCAATCTCTTTTAGCTCGTCTTTAATACCTCGTGCGCGTTCAACTAACTCATCAGCTGGTTTGCCCGCACCCATACTAGAAGCGATCTTGTTTCGCTCTTCGCGAAGGACATCAAGGCTCTGCCCAACCGTTCGAACTTCTTCATCAAGCTTTAAGAGTGCTGCGATATCAACAGTGTAGCCCTTTTTCTGGGCGTGATCTTGTACAAGTTCAGGATTTTCTCGGATAAAACGGATATCTAACATACGACAATTATATAACAGATCTCAGCAGATCCCTATTCAGTACGGAGTGCTTCAATTGGGTCAAGCCGAGACGCTTTTCGAGCTGGGAAGATACCCGCAGCAACAGAGATTAACATTAAGCCAATTACCACAATTGCAATTTGGATCGGATCAAACTTCAATAAATAGATGTTTCCAAGTTTTAGTGCGTCTGTGATGAACGGGTTAGCAATCGTTCCTACGATAAACGCAAGGCCAGAGCCAATTGCGCCACCAAGGAAACCAACCCAGGCTGCTTCGAACTTGAACAGTCGTCCCACGTCGCGGGCGCTCATACCCAAGGCTTTCATTAAACCAATCTGCTGAGTACGCTCAAGGACACTAATGTACTGCGTATTAATGATGCCAAATACAGAGGTCAAAACGGCTAAAGCACCAAATCCAAGCAAGATTCCAAGTAGCACATTAATAAATGTGTTCACTGTTCCTAGTACATCGGCAGCTGTTTGTGCGTCGTAGCCTTTGTCGTTAAGAATAGTCTTGATTGCTTCGGCCTGAGAAGCATCTTTTACTCGTACCGCAGCCAGGAAGAACTGACCATATGCCGATGTTCCTTCGTTAATGTAGGTATACATCTCTTTCGCTGCGTCGCTTGATATCAGCAGCGACCCTTGTGACCTAAAGGCAAGCCCAGATGCATCACTGACACCCTTTACCGTATAGACAAAGTCTTTTGTCTCGGGTTGTGCAGCAAAAGTAGTCGAAAGCTTTGTTGCGTTAATCTCAATCTTCTTCCCCACTGCATCTGCTGCGTTTGCGAATCCGAGTACTTCAACGTAGTCTTCCGTTAAAATGATCTCGTCATCTTTGAGATTGCCACTAACCGAACCGGCTTTGAAGTCTAATGTCACACTTGGACTAAACGTGCTGATTGTTGCGACGAACTTCTTTTTGCCTTCAGCTGTAATGTAATTTACAGATGGTGCATAGTTAGGCGTGACACTCTCGACACCATCAATTTTCAGCATGTCTTCAATGTCTTTATTGGTGATCGTTGGAAGACTTCCACCAAATCCATCAGTGGTCATTCCCGCCGCATCAGGTGAGTATTCTTGAATAGAAGTTGTAACAGGTACTTTCTTAGTTAAAGAAATCTCGTTCACATCAGTATTTGCTTTTACGATGGCATCAGTATACTCGCGACCACCTTGCCCACCAGCCAGGCTGAGGGTAATTGTGAACGCACCCACACCAATTGCAAGGCTTGTCAGTAGTGTTCGAGCTTTTGCTTGCCGTAAGCTTCGTCCAGCGCGTCGAATAGTATCAGAAATTTTCATTATGCAGCTCCTCCGTCATGGCGTTCATTCGTGGCTTCAAGTAGCTCTTCCTCTTCGCCTGGTTCGAGTAGCTTCTCTTCGTCTTTTGCTTTTAAGGTAGTCTTTTTGAATCCTGTAATTGAAGCGATCTTGCCGTCAACAATAACGACTTGTGCATCACACTTATCTGCAAGTTCTTGGTCGTGCGTCACGACGATCAGTGTCGCATTGTTCTTTTTTGAATAATTAAATAAGAAGTCTTCAACAATTCCACCCGTTGTAGAGTCAAGGTTTCCTGTTGGTTCGTCAGCGAACAAAATTTCTGGTTCATTCACAATTGCGCGCGCAATCGCGAGGCGTTGTTTTTGTCCACCAGAAAGTGTCGATGCTTTTTTGCGAATTTTATCCGTTAGTTCGACTGCTGCAAGTGCAGCTTCTACCTTTGCGCGACGTTGCCCACGTGGAACACCAGCAATCTCTAACGGCAAGACAACGTTGTCGTAACATGTTTCATTTGGCTGAATAAAGAAGCTTTGAAAGATAAAGCTCATCTTCGATGCGCGAAAGGCGTCAATCTTGCGCTGCTTTAGCGTAAGAATATTCTCGCCATCAATAATAACCTCGCCAACCTCAGGACGATCAAGTCCGCTGATTGCGTGCATTAACGTCGATTTACCCGACCCTGACTTACCAATAATCGCAACAGTTGTTCCTGTAGGAATCGTAAAGTTAATATCGTCTAGCGCAAGGAAAGCATTCTGCTTCTTCCCATAAGTTTTCGTGACACCCTTAATCTCAATCATATGTACCTACTATAGCAATAAAATGCGCTAATGGTTAGGGGTTGGACGAATACTTTGTCCTTTCGCCAACCAACTCACCACCGCAATATAAAATAGCCGCCAGCTTTTTTGTATCCTGCGTAACTCGACTACGTCTCAGACATACTCGGATAGCAAGAAAACTGGCGGTTATTTTATTTGGGTGGTTCACAGGTTGGTTCAAGTGCCAAAGTATTCGGCAACACTAAGCGATTAGTCGAACTTGATACCTGGATAGATACTTTTCGTTGTTTCGTCATAGTCGTGACGTAATTGAGGGAAAGGAACACCTTCACGGGCAGTAACACCTTCAAAGATCCAGAAAAGTCGTTCGCTGTAGCTAAATCCACAAGTTGGCGGGAAGCCGTATTCAAGCATTTCAACGAAGTCGATATCAAGCATCATTGCTTCATCATCACCTGCTTCGCGCATTTGTTGTTGTTCAAGAAATCGTTCTAGTTGATCAACAGGGTCGTTCAGCTCAGAGAAGTTGTTTCCAAGTTCAGAACCAAGGATTACAGGCTGGAAACGCTGCGTTGTGCGAGGGTCGTCGAGGTTTGTCTTTGCAAGTGGACTGACGAATAGTGGCGTGTTAATAAGCCAAACTGGCCCACCGACATCTTTACGGATGTTCTTCCAAAGTTTGTCGATGCCACGAGCAATGTTATCAGCTTGTTCAACTTCGAGTTTATTCTCTTTGAGTTTCGCTTGAACTTCTTCAAGTGTTGCTTCGTAGATATCAATGCCGTAACGCTTCTTAATTGTCTCGGCGTAATCCCAATGTTCCCATTCCTTATCAAGATCAACGTCAAATTTACCAATCTTAAATTGCAATGTGCCGAATGTTTCTTTCAAAACATACTTCATCATATCTTCTTGGAACTTAATCCCCTCTTTCCAAGACGCGTACGCCCAATAGTATTCAAGCGCAACGTGCTCGGGAAGATGTTCGTGCGTGTAGTCTTCGTTTCTAAAACGTGGACCAAGGTCATATACTTTTTCAAAGCCAGCACCAATCAATCGCTTCAACGGAAGTTCATGACTAATACGAAGATAGAAATCTTCATCGAGTGCGTCCATGTGCGTTACAAATGGGTTCGCATCAGCACCACCTGTGGTGTGTTCAAGAACGGGAATATTTACTTCGATAAAACCGTGATCATCAAGATACTTTCGAGTAGCTTTCCAGAATTTGCTTCGGCGAACGAAACGATCGCGTACTTCTGTATTTACATTCATATCAACGTATCGACGACGCATACGCGCTTCGACATCAGTGAAACCTTCTTGTGCACTTGGCATTGGACGAAGGGTCTTAGACAGAAGACGGAGTTGTTTCGTGAAGACAGACACTTCACCTGTTTTGCTTTTTGCAACAGAGCCTGTCGCTTCAATAAAGTCACCAGTATCAAGTAACGGAAGGTCTTCGATGCCAAGACGGTTGTTAGGAATGTCACGCGCGTCGAGGTCGGCTTCGTTGATATACAACTGTACCGAGCCGCTAAAGTCTTTCACTACAATAAACGCCAACTTACCGAATTTACGAATCGCCGTCACACGCCCAGCAACGGTAACTGTCTCGTTTTCAAGTTTTTCGAAATCAGAGATAACGTCACCTGCATTGTGCGTGCGGTAAGTATCAGCTGGGTACGGGTTAAAACCAATTGTTTTTAGGTCTTCGAGCTTGCGGAGTCGTTCGTCGCGGAAATCTTTGAGTGTTGCCATAATAGATTAGATTATAGCATACTACCCTTCTAATTTCTCTCTTTCGGGCTGTTCTTGAGCCAGCTCAAAACACAGAAATTAGAGACCGAGAATAATTTCTTTAACGATAGGGATTTCAAAAACGCCGTCCGCTGAACCAAAGTGACCCATCCCATCAAATTCAGTAGTATTTGCATCTAAATTAGTTCCGAAGAGTAATCGCTGGCTAAATGGCACGTTTGGGTCGTCCTTTGAATGGATCACGTAGAACTCATCACAGTGACTTTTGACTTTTTCCCAATCCACCGATTCTTCAAAGAAACTGTCGTGTCCCCCATTATAGCCTTCAAATTTCTCACCAAACCCTGCGACAAAAACGCATGCCTTAATTCTTACTCTAGCGTCTAATTTTTCTAGATACTTCAAAATAGTGATGCACCCAAGGCTGTGACCGATAAGATATATTTCATCGTTCACGTTCCCTACTGTGCTCGCTAACTTTGAAACCCAAGCAAGAACCTCAGGGTAATCTGTATTAGGCATCTCTGGCACATTAACAACAAACCCCTCACCCTCAAGCTCTCGCTTCAACCAAGGCTTCCAGTTCGTATCAGGCTTACCCTTAAATCCATGAACAATAATTGCATGCTTCATAGACCTATCATAACAAACAACTATGCTTCGCCGCTATGAGTTAGCACCGTGAATAAACCCATGAGAAAACCGAATAACCCATGTCGAGTTTTCTTGCCTATTCGAGTATGTTTGAGGCTCGCCGAGTTACGCAGAATACAACGAAAACACGACATGGGTTATATCGTGTTTTCGAGTAGGTTTAAGAACGGTGCTAACTCATAGCGACAGAAAATCTAGTTGATTTGAGCGATCTTGTACTTAACAGTACCCTTAGGAGTCGTAATCTCAGCATCATCGCCAACCTTACGTCCGAAAAGTGCCAAACCAATTGGAGATTCGTTACTAATACGACCCTCGAGTGGGTTTGCTTCAACAGGACCAACAATCGTGTAAGTCACAGTTTTAGCGCCAATCTTTAGATCAACTTTGCTTCCAAGGCCGATGAGCCCTTTTCCGTTGCTTTTAATAATTTCAGCATTTCGTAAGATGTCTTCAATTTCAGCGATACGAGTTTCAAGGAGACCTTGTTCTTCGCGGGCTGCGTCATATTCAGCGTTTTCGCTGAGGTCACCGAAATCACGTGCTTCTGCAATCTTGTCAGCAACATCGCCGCGGCGCGCTACTAAAGAAGCAAGCTCGCTTTCGAGTTCCTTCTTACCTTCAAGTGTGATTTGATAGTGTTTCTTCATAATTTCTCTTTCTTCAAATAGGAGCGCTGATTCGCCAAAATCCTGGCTTTTAAGACGTCCTACACCATATATAGCGTAGGACGCCCTCTTTGCATCTCTATTTAGCTTAGTTTAGCAAGCAGATCTTCCGCTGTCAATAGTTCTGATTCGCCTGTTTTTCGGGGGGTAAATTCTAGTTTGTTATCGGCAACCAAGCGTTCGCTAATGGTGACACGATATGGAATCCCAAGAAGTTCTGCATCGGCAAATTTTGCTCCTGCTCGTTCATCGCGATCGTCGTATAATACTTCGATACCTTTTGAGGTCAATTCATCATACAGTGCATCTGCTTTAGATGCAACATCTCCGATACTCACAAGATATACTTTGAACGGCGCGATACTTTCAGGCCAGACAATTCCCTTGTCATCAGAGAACTTCTCAACCACAACACCCATCACACGAGTGATGCCAATACCGTACGATCCAAGGAAGATAGGTACTTTTTTATCGTTCTCGTCGGTGTAGAAAATACCCATTTGCTCTGACTTATCAGTACCAAAGTTAAAGATATTACCCACTTCAGCACTTTTTGTCTCTGTTAACTCATCGCGAGTCACACCAAGCGTCTTCAAAGTTTCGTCGTTGAGAACTTCCTCGTTAACAGCAATCCCCTTCTCGCGGTTGACGTAGATAATATCTTCACCCGCTTCACAAATTGTTTGGAACTCGTGACTAAACTGCGTAAATGCACCACCGCTGGCGAAGGTAACGTACGTATCTTCACCGATGCCAAGGCGATCGTAGACTTTCTTGTAGGCAGCAATTGTCGCCTGGTAAAAGACTTCGTGCTGTTCTGCGTCAGTGCTCAAAGAGTACATATCTTTCATAACAAACTCACGTCCACGCATAATACCGCTCTTTGCACGCACTTCGTTGCGAAGCTTTGTCTGGAACTGGTAGACGTTAGCTGGAAGATCTTTATAACTATTAATGTAGTTCTTCATCATAGTCATGATCGCTTCTTCATGTGACCACGCGAGTCCAACCTCTGTATCATCTTTAAGCTTCGTCTTGAACCAGATATCAACGACGCTATCATCCCAGCGAGTTGTGATGTCCCAATCCTCTTTTGGCTGCAGGTTAGTCATGATCAACTCTTGTCCACCGATGGCGTTCATTTCTTCGCGAACAATTTTTTTAATGTTCTCGATGACACGAAGGCCAAGTGGTGTATATGCATATACACCCGCCATTACTTTGTAAATGAAACCAGCCCGAATCAGAAGTTGCGCGTTTTTCGCGACTTCATCAGCTGGTGCGTTTTTGCTTGTCTTGGTAAATAATTGGGTAACTCTCATAATCTATCTCTCTACTGTAATTTAAAGGAGTGGATTAATAAAGAGGAAGTAGAACGCAATCCCGTTTTTCAGCATGTGCAGCATGATTGACGGCCACAGTCGCCCCGTTGAGACGCGTAGGATACACAGCACGATACTCAGTGCAAAAACATCTACGCCGACGTTCCAGGCAAAGTGAATGAAACCAAACAATAGACTGGTTAAAAGAATTGCTGTCCATAATGGAACATGCTTTCGGAGTTTACCAAGGAGGTATCCACGGAACAAAATCTCTTCAGCGACTGGCGCAACCACAACTAGTGTAATAAAGGCTAATAAGTACTCAAACCCGTGGGTCAGTTGTGTGAAGCCTGTATCTTGTATTTGTTCGGCATTGTAAAACGGTAAGCCAGACGCCAGCGTTGTGAGAATCAACGACAATATAATGTACACAATAAACGCAATTGGCGATAACAAGATATCTGACCAGGTTGGCAGCTGTGTCAGACCTATCTCTTCTCTAGTCGTTCGGTACCGTCTGATGGCCCATGGTACTCCAATAATAATCCCTAGCGACAGTACATAGATAATCGCCGCTGTGACGGCCTGAAAGGTAGATTCGTTCACTGCGTCAAATGAAACGCCAAGCGTTCGTACAAGAACCAGTAGAAGCCCGATAACCACTTGTGCCAGGATAAAGCCTGCAAAGACCCAGACAATCAGTACTATCGCCTTCCAGATCTTGAAATCTTCAGGGGCGCTCAGGAGTTTACTTGAAAAGTTTCGCCACATCGCCAATAGTCACCACCACAATTAGGAGCATTAATACTGTGAAGCCTGTTGCCTGAATCTTCTCTTCGCGCTCCTTGGTCAGTTTCTTTTTACGCAACTTGTAGAGTGCAGTCACAAACCAACGTCCACCATCAAGTGCTGGGATTGGCAGTGTGTTCATCACTGCAAGTGTCAAAGATATAATTGCAGCCAAGAACAATACTTCGCTAGGACCGGCTTTGCTAGCAGCGGGGAAAATTGTTCCTAGGATACCGATTGGACCCGCTACACTATTACCTGCTGTATCAAGGTCGATACTGGCCTGTTTGCGAGTGTTTTCATCAGGACTTAGTTGGAATAGTAGCCCGCCGACAAGATTACCAAGTAATTGTCCTAATCCTTGT
>Ga0247817_10002041_pt1 | contig 10409 bp, 9 predicted proteins | sample UWRJL212509R1_FD_178010 | JGI IMG/M metagenome (GOLD analysis project Ga0247817, IMG submission 178010) | Plant litter microbial communities from Arlington Agricultural Research Station in Wisconsin, United States - UWRJ-L212-509R-1 | ecosystem: Environmental > Terrestrial > Plant litter >... | reverse complement strand
TTGTATGGTTGGACCTAAATACAACCAGCCTGATATTAGTACGTCAACAAAGTTTAGTGAAACATTTACGACAACAATCCCTTCAGATACTACTAAACCATACGAATGGTTTAAGCTATTCAATGATTCAACACTTGTAGATCTTATCAAAGTTGCATTGGATTCAAATTACGATGTACGGATTGCAACAAAGCGTATTGAAGAATCAAGAGCACTGTATGGTATGGCTAAAGCAGATCTATATCCAGCCTTTAATTATAATGGCGGATATCTACATTTCAACCCAACCGATAATGCGCCTGTACCCATTGGTACTACGTATGACTATTTCAGAGCAAATGTAGGCATGTCCTGGGAGATTGATTTTTGGGGTAAAATCAGACACAGTAAAAATCAAGCCTATTACCAGATCTTAGCTTCCGAAGATTCGCGCAAGTCGGTTCAATTGTCGATCATTACCGATGTTGCGAATATGTATTTCAATCTTATTGATCTGGATAATAAAATTACGATCACACAACGTACTGTTGATTCCCGACAAAAAATGTTCGACATCATCAACAACCGATTTAGTTATGGTGATGTTGCAGAAATTGACAAACTTCAATCCGAACAGCAATTAGAAGATGTAAAGTCAATCGTGTATCAATTAGAACGCCAAGTAAAAAATACAGAACGTGCATTGTGTTTGTTATTAGCTCAAACGCCAAGACCTGTTATCAGAGGTAAGATCATCGAAGAACAAGTAGTAAGTCCATACATACCGGAAGGACTTCCCTCCGAGCTTTTATCAAATCGTCCTGATATCCGTGCATCTGAAAAAAAACTTCAGGCACAATATGAAAAGATTGGAATTGCAGTAGCTATGCGCTATCCATCCTTTCAAATCACAGGCTTGTTTGGATTTGTAAGTTCTGATGTAACAGAACTGATCTCTACAGGGTCTATCACGAATTACATCTCAACAACGCTAACGGGTCCTCTTTTCAACTTTGGAAAAAACAAAAGAAGAGTAGAATCTGAAAAGATGAAAATGGAACAACTTGCACTGCAGTATCAGGAAAATTATATACAGGCATTGGTCGAAGTGGAAAACGAGCTTACAAATGTCCGTACGATGAAAGACGAATTACAGCATAGAAAAAATCAAGTTGATGCGGCTACTAAAGTTCTTGAATTATCCAAAGCCCGATACAATAGTGGTTATACCGATTTTATTGAAGTGCTTAATTCCGAACAAACCTTATTCACTGCAGAACTAAGCTATTCAACGTTGATGAAAGAATATCTGAAAGCATATGTAAATTTATATAAAGCTTTCGGCGGCGGATGGTAATGAATTGCATGTAAAACGAACGGTGGTAAAACGTACAAACTTTTATGGTAAACAAATTTTTGATATGTATTTTATTTGCTACTTGTTCCATAAGTAGTTCATTTGCACAATTGCATAAACCTGACAGTTCAAAAAAAGTAAAATTAGCTGCTATTCCTCTTATCAATTTCAATAGAACGATTGGTTTTGGTGCCGGCGCTATGTTATCCGCTTTCTACAAAATGAATGAAAAGGATACAATCTCCCCAACTTCTTCCACTGGTTTGGTAGGTATGTATACTACCAATAAAACGTATTTTCTTGTTTTGTATCAACAAATGTATTTAAATCAAGACAGATGGCGGATCAAAGCTGCTGTCGGAACCGGCAATATAAATTTTCAATACTACCAGGAAATTTCATCAATGGGAACTGGAGGTTTTGTTGATTTTAATACGAATATGAATTTTGCTTACGGCGAAGTAAAACGTAAAGTATATAAGAAATTTTACGCAGGTGGTTTCGGATGCATTTCAATGGCAAAGACAACGTATGATATACCAAACCCTATTACAGGTCAAGACATCGTAGACAAAAGATCGATGAATAATATCGGATATATTTTATCTTATGATACGAGAGATAATCAAATGAATCCGTACAAGGGATTCAAATTTAATTGGAAACATTCTTTTTTTGAAGAATGGCTGGGCAGTGGAAATGATTTTGGAAAGCTCAATCTGGCATTTACCAAATTTTTAACATTGAATGAGAATATAAAAAAGATCCTTGTAATACGTGCAACAACCACGATTTCTTATGGTGATGTTCCTTTTCAGGGACAAAACGTTGTATCCGGTGATGATATTCGTGGATATACAAACGGGCGGTACAGAAACAATGTGCTATATGCTACGCAAGCTGAATACCGTTGGAATTTTTATAAAAAATGGGGTGCAGTAGGTTTCCTTGGAATGGCAACGGTTACAGATAAGGTTACAGATTTAAATGGCATGCCATTTTTACCAGGAGCTGGTCTTGGTATCCGATATAAAATGATTCCGTCAGAACGCATCAATGTAGGTATTGATGTTGCTGCCGGAAAAGATGACTGGGGAATTTATTTCAGAATCGGAGATACATTTAGCAGATAGGTTTTAAGTTTTAAATAATACTTTTTAAGAAAAGGTCGATTAGCAAATCTAATCAACTCTTCTTTTATCATTTAACATTTTTTTCTTTTCATATACAGGAACACCTGCTACGTATGTTGCATCTACTGTTTCTTCATTCCCTAATATGGTTAACACAAACAATGCTTCTTCAATCGATGCTACTCTATTCATACGTTCTTTTAATAAGGGCGTAGCATGTTTGTTCAGCACTACAAAGTCTGCTTCCTTCCCTACTTCTAATGTGCCTATTTTGTCTTCTAAAGACAATGCTCTTGCTCCGCCTAACGTTGCCAGATACAACAACTTCAATGCATCTAATGATACATCGCGTAACTGTGCTACTTTATAAGCTTCGTTTAAGTTGGCAAGCAGTGAAAAACTAGTACCAGCTCCAATGTCACTTCCAATACCAACTTCAACCGGTCGATTCGATTTTTTTGCGTCAGAAATATTGAATAATCCGCTGCCTAAAAATAAATTAGAACTTGGACAATGCGCCAGAGATGTTTCCGTATCGTGACAGCATTGAAATTCATCTTCCGTTAAATGAATACCATGTGCATATACAGCGCGCTTACCGATAAGTCCATAGTGATCATAGATATCCAGATATCCTTTTCGTTCAGGAAATAATTCTTTCGCCCAAATAATTTCCCTGGCATTTTCGGCTATATGCGATTGTACATAGGTAGTAGGATGTTCTTTCCAGAGCTGGCCGGCAGCTGTTAATTGTTCAGGCGTACTTGTTGGCGCAAACCTGGGTGTAATAGCATATTGTAAACGACCTTTATTATGCCATTTTTCAATGAGCTTTTTAGAATCATCGTATCCGCTTTGAGCAGTATCCTGTAAAGCCTTTGGGGCATTCCTATCCATCAATACTTTCCCTGCAATCAATCGAACATTTCTGGATTGGGCTTCTTCAAACAAAGCATCTACCGATTGGGGATATACAGCACAAAATACCAAGGCAGTTGTTGTACCGCTTTTCAGCATTTCATCCATAAAACGTTTGGCTACCTTTTTACAATGTTCGTAGCTGCTGAATTCCTGTTCAGCCGGAAAGGTATATTGTTCGAGCCAATCCAGCAGTTGCTTGCCATAAGAACCTATAATATCAGTCTGCACATAATGTATGTGTGTATCTATAAAGCCCGGCAGAATAATACCAGTAGGATAATGATGAATAGGCATAGTAGCTTCAATCAATTTCATTATTTCTGATGCGCTGCCACATTGAATGATTTTGCCATCTTCAACAACCAGCATTCCATCTTCTATATACTGTAGACACTTTTCAGATGCTTCAAAAAAAGGATCTCCTGTAAGATAAACGAGTGTACCGCGCACTCCTATTTTAGGCTGTTTGATTTTAGCAGATGAAGAATGCATACCCGTAATTATTTATTCGAAGTTAGCAGGAATATTTTTATTAAAATAAAAAAATGGATAATGCACAGCTGACATTATCCATTTTTAATTATTTAGGGGAATGTCTATTATTTCACAAAAACCGTTTTCCAATCTTTTTGCATATCTACTACATTAAAATTGTATTTAGCAGCCCACTTCAAAGAGATGCTATCTTTTTCCTGATACGCAAATTCTCTGGCTGCATCGTTGTGATTTACGAGTAACTGATACGAAGGATATTTACTTCCCTGAGAATAACGAAGCATATATATGTCACCACCTGAACGCTCGTTGCCGCAAGCAAATACCGGTCGTTTACCTATTACTTGCTGAATGTTCACTGGTTTTGTTTCTTTATCGTCAATGCTGAACAATTTACTATCACGTACAATTGCATTGGAATCTGCATTGAATGTATAACCAAAACGAGATCCTATCACTTGTTCCGGAGGAATACCATAATATTCTTCGCTGACAGCGCGCATAAACTCTACAGTTCCGCCAGAAACAATATATGTCTTAAAACCATTTGCCCTTAGATAATTCAAAAGTTCTACTTGTGGCTGATAAACCAGTTTACTAACCGGAACATGCAATGTTGGATGTTTTGCTCCGGCAAAAAATTCTTTTGCCATTGCATCAAATTTTTCTTCGCTCATGCCTGTATGGGTAAGCATTACAAGTTCGATCAATTCCTTCATACCCATGTGGTGTAGGTATACAGTATCTTTGGTAGCAATAGCTTTAAACGGATTTTTCTTTGCAAGGTCAGGCTTCTCTTTTATCATTTCTCCTGCTACAAACATTGCAAACAAACCTTGTATCACGGGTTGTTCGGCCAATAATGTCCCATCGTTATCAAATGTTGCAATACGGTCTTTCACCGGAATAAACTCCGGAGAACCTTCTTTTGTAACCTTCGTTACAAATGCTATAATACTTTCCTTTAAAGGACCATCGTTCCATGAAGGCAGGGGTGTTGAAACAACTGAATCAATACGGATAGAATCTTTTGTTGCAACCGTTTCCTTTTTGTCTTTACAGGAAAAAAAAGAAAGTGTTGCTAAAACACATGCGCTGATTAATAGTGTATTTTTCATTTTATTATTCAATTTAAAAAACTGTTCAAGTTCAACTATTTTATTTTTCAAAATCTAATTTATAAAATTAATAAATGTAGTATGCAAAAATAACAAATATTACAATCCAATTCAGCCGTTTTACTACTTATACAGCAGATTAAAAAACCTCTCCTGCTGTCATATAAAACCCATTCGACTTTTTACCTAGTCCATAATCCATCGCAAGATTCGTACGTGATTTTTTATCCAGCATAATACGCAAGCCTGCCCCAATACCCGGCTTGATGTAATCAAATAAATACACACCATTATCTTTACTGGAAGCCGTAGTAAGGTTCGCAAATATGGCTGCCCCTAACACTTCGGTACATTTTGAGATCGGGAAACGCCACTCAACCTCACTATATAACATTTGCTCTCCTCTGAATCTTCCCTGCGCATAACCACGCCCGGAAAGTCCTTTTGAATCATATCCGATAGCAGGCAGATCCATATATGGAGCATGGCCACTGAGCTGAATATTTGCCCATGCCCATACGGCTAGTACATGTCTGCTCTTTTTTTCCGACAATGAAAAATAATGTTTAAACTCAACCCATAGTATGGTGCTTTTAGCTGAGCTGCCAAGCCAGGTTGTATTAAAGCGCGCATTTATATTTACATAATATCCTTTATATGGATTGATAAGATTGTCTCGCGTATCAACAACGAAATTTGCACTTAGTCCGCTTAAGGTATATTTACTGGTATCAAAACCATATTTTTCCGAGTAAAGATAATGACTCGTATATTTTTCTTCTGCAACATGTAAACTATCATCGTGAATAGAATAATGATGATCGAGGTGATAGCCACTACCAAAGAAAAGTGTATTGCTGGGATTAATTGTTTTAGAAATGATCTGATGCAGCTTTATATAATTATACGAAATCGGCTGTGCACCAACATTACCGTTGGTATTATTTCCATTTATATTTACCTGATATGCAAAAGAAGATGTATCAGGTGCATTTGTTCCTAAACCAAAAGTAGGCTGATTATAGATCATCAAACGTATATCACTTTGCAAAAAGAATCTATTATGCGGAGTATATGCGGATGTTTTCAGCATTAATATAAATTGATTCTTGGTTGTGTATTGTAACGCAAGGTTAGACGAGGACATACGTGTATTTGCAGGACTTCCTACGTAAAATGCAGCAACTCCTCCTACGCCTAGAAAAAATCCTGTAGCAGGGCTTGATCCTAATACAGGTAATAATATTAAAGACGTATTCTTATTCTTTTTTATTTTTGTAGTAGGATTTACACGTTTTTTAAATAATACTTCACTTAAGTTCTTTGGACTACATGCTGCAGTATCTTGTGCATAGCTTTCAATGCCTGTAAAAAACACAACAAGTAAAACGATGATACGGATGAGACGATTTGTATTATTCAAAATCTGTAAATAGATAATATGTAATTCAATAAAAATAAAAGTTGATTTAAATATCCTTTAATTAACTGACAAATGATACTTAATTATGTGTAGTAAGTGGCAACAAACCGTTTTTTATATTGTTACATATTCACTACATAATGCCATTCAACAAAAAACTCATTATAAAGCCTAATTAAGAAAGACCTTATAATGAGTTTGCTTGAATAAGATTTATTTCAGTTAGTTTTTCAATCTAAAGATCAAACCGCCAGACATGTTCATTTGTATGATTGTAGTATATGTAGAAGCACCTGCATATGCACCTCCTGTACCTATACCAACACCAAAACCAACACCTTGAATAGGCGCCCAGAAACCAACGCCAGCTCTGATACCTACTCTATCGCTGATAAAATATTTAATACCTACACCAAAATTTGCTGAAAACTTCCACAAAGAAGAATATCTTGTTGGCACAGGATCGAATAATACTGCTCCAATACCAAGCGTAGCATAAGGCTCTACCTTATCACTTAATAGAACTGTGCGAGTTCCATTAAGCTGAAAATAGTTGACACCGATGTTTCCATATTCGGTTTGAGGACCGTAATTAGGCTTATCTATGATTCTAGAATCCTGATGGTTGTATACCAACTCAGCAAACATACCTTCCCGGATTTCAAAGCCCAAAATACCTCCGTAACAAGGTCCGTCACCTAAGGCTAGTTTTCCGTTTGACCCCGCTACTGAATTATAATATTTATAACTTCCCCAATATTGATATCCACCCGTTGCAGTTAATTCAACACGTTGTGCATAAGAACTGGAAATAGAAATTGCTAGAACTGAAATCAGCACTAAAAAAGTAGAGAAACGTTTTTTCATAAAATTATTTTTTTTTATAAATATTGCTTAAAGATAACCTATTTAATTACCAAGTCAAATGACATAGTGATTGTGAAAACCTTAAATGAGAAGGCTCTTAATTTATTAATAAAACACAAAACATTCTTTCTTTATAACTAAAAGCGCGCACCAAGATAAAGGGCAAACCCAGAAACTGAATAGCCTACATTTCCATCAAAACGACTATTTATAGGAAATTCAGTAACACTGTATTTAATATTTGTAAAGGAGCAGCCAAGGGAAAAATTCTTCAAAATAAAATATTCCATTGTAATTCGGTTATCAATTACCCTGCCGCCGATTCCTTGTATTGTAACACCAAAATACTCCAATGAATACCTTGCCAAAAGCCTTGGTGTTATATAAGCAGAGCCATGTATACCTATTAATACTACGGGTATAAATACCGAAAGATTATTTGAATAAGAGCTTCCATCATTTCGATTCAGTGTTGCGCCAATGTCTACATTCAATACACGCAGTCCAGTTGCCAATCCCAGACTCCATGTTTTATTGTAGAAAATGCTATATCTATATGTAGCACCCATAAAACGAATATTGAAATAGCTGCTTAAATGTGCTCCAGCATGATACGTTGTATCACCATAAGTAATATCCCGATCAATTTCATTTTCACCATGTCTGAAAATAGAAAAATACGTTAATGACAATGCGCTGCGGGGCGACAACTGGGCTAAGGCCTCTGCCCTGAATGAAACTCCTTTACCTTTTAACTTAAAATCATTTTCAACATTTATGGATGTACCTGTAAATTTACCATCAATACGCAATGTTGTTTCAGATACTGGAAAAAATGTACCTCCCGAAATGTAATACTTATAGGTTGGCATTTTAGAATGCTTTAAAGAATCCATCCCAAAGGAATTAAAAGACAAAAGAACTACGCAGAAAAAGAATATTTTTTTCATTGGAATATCAACATTGGTTTACGGTGTTAAATTAACATTAATTTACTAAATGGCTCATATCAATACCAATATTGTTTGGTGTATATAGAATAAATGCTAAATTTGGGCGTAAAATACACATACATTCTTCTACCAATCTTTTTAAATTTATTTTGAGTTATATGAAAAAAATCCCATTTAAAATAATACTTGGATTCATACTGCTAGCACTAGTAGGCTGCTATCCTCAAGAAAACGGTTATGTTGACGACTATGATTTAGTAGCTACAAACTACGATAAAGATTTTACCTTTTCGCAACATAAAACATTTGCCTTACCGGATAGTATTGTACTAATTGATGAGCAAACAACAAAAGATGATGTCGTATTTGTAGAAGACAAAACTGCTACTCTTATCCTAAATCAGATTCGGACAAATCTTTTACAATTAGGCTGGACAGAAGAAGACACAACAACTGCTGATATCATATTACTTCCTTCTGTATTTAAAAATACGACTGTCTATTATTATTATGACTATTCGTATTGGGGTTGGTATTATCCTGGTTATTATCCTGGCTATGGTTGGGGATACCCTGGATACGGCTATCCTTATCCAGCAGCGTCAAGCTATCAAACAGGAACTCTATTCATGCAAATGACATATAGGGAAGGTATCGAAGCCTCAAGTGTTCCGGTTGTATGGACAGGTGTAATAAATGGTTTACTAAATGTAGGCAGCTCAAGTTCTGTTAACAGTAGAATCACATCCACCATCAATCAGGCGTTTAATCAATCTCCATATTTAAAATAAGTTGATAAATGAAAAATACATATATTATTTTATTCCTTTTTATATCTGCAACTACGCAGTCTGTTGCGCAGATAGGAGAAAACTATTTAACTCTGCACTACTCAACCGGAGTTGCTTTAGGAAGTACGAATGATTACATCAGTAAAATGAGCTTTAGAGGAGCCTCTTTTGAATATAAAAGATTTGTTTCTTCTGATGATGTTGCTTTGGGTTTTGATTTTAACTGGAATGTGTTGTATGAAAAAAAGGGACATGATACCTACACAACAGGAACAGCTAGTTTATCTGGCTCACAATTCAGATCATTAAATGTATTGCCATTTATGGCAACTGTTGACTATTTCCTTGCCGATCAAGATCACATGGTTCGCCCATTTGTAGGCTTAGGCCTGGGTCCCGTGCACACGATCGAAAATGTTGACATGGGACTTTACAGATATACAAACAAAGAATGGCACATGGGTTTCAAACCTCAAGTAGGTGTTTGGTATTATTTAAATGAAACAACAAAACTTTCTTTAAGTTCAGAGTTTTTATATGCATTTAAGACAGCTGATACAGCCAAAAGAGAATTACTTACATTTAACATAGGTTTTGCATTCACTCCTTATTAATTAATTTAAAATCGATTACATCTATAAATTTCAAACTAAAATCATGAAAAAAATAACAACGTTTTTGTCTATTGTCTTCTTATCGGCAATGTCATTTTTAGCAACTGCTCAAACAAATGACGAAATGTTTAACTCTGTTTTCAAACAGGAAAAAAGAGCTTACTTTTCTGAAAACATGCATTTAAAAGCTGATGAATTTGATAAATTCTGGACTATTTATGGTTCTTTCGAAAACGACCGTGCTACAATAGGTACAGAGCGTATTAACTTACTTAAAACGTATGTTGAGAAATACCAAACAATGAGCAACGAAGACGCTGATGCATTTATGAAAAAATGGTTGGCTTTAGATAAAACTGAAGATGCTATGCGAGTAAAATATTATGGTAAGTTGAAAAAAGAATTAGGTGCGAAAACTGCAGCTCACTTTTTACAATTAGATGATTACATTCAAACAGCAATTAAATTTGAAATTTTAGATGAACTTCCATTTATCGGAGAGTTTTCTAACTAATTAAATAAAAAGGGAGCTGAATAAGCTCCCTTTTTATTTAAAATATTTCTTATTGTCTGAATAAAATCCCGTTCTCTTATCGTTGTAGAAACGCTTACTTCTCACAACGTTTTTCACCCCATTTATAATTTCATCCTTTTATAAATCGATCAAAATATTTTTCTGTTAAAATTCCCACTTACTATTGAACATATTACGAGCGTGAAAAAAGCGTACACATTTATAGTATTATTATTCTTTTATC
>Ga0247817_10002038_pt1 | contig 10414 bp, 8 predicted proteins | sample UWRJL212509R1_FD_178010 | JGI IMG/M metagenome (GOLD analysis project Ga0247817, IMG submission 178010) | Plant litter microbial communities from Arlington Agricultural Research Station in Wisconsin, United States - UWRJ-L212-509R-1 | ecosystem: Environmental > Terrestrial > Plant litter >... | reverse complement strand
CTTACAGCGCTGCCTAACTCAGCGTCTTCCCATGTCCCTGGCAGAGGCTAGCGTTTTCCACTGCGGCTCTTTTTCTCACGGCCAGATTTCTCGCTTCTTGCTCGGGACGTGTCTCGCTCAGAAGAACTGCCTCGCGGTTGGGAAGTGTCTCCCCGGGGAGACGCCCAGGAGGAGCCGCCTTCTGGGGTGTAACCGGGCTGATAACTGGAACCCCCCTGGTAGTAAGAATCGCCTCCAGGGGTGTAACCGGTCTGAGAACTGGAGCCCCCCTGGTAGTAGCCAGCAGTCTGTCCGCCTGCTGCGCCGGAAAAGGAGGGAATGGACATCGAATCCTGATATCCCTGGACTGCGGCGCAGACTGCATTCCAAACGTCAAGATGCCCGGAATACAGCAGCTGAACAGCTGCGGACATACACCTTATCTTTATCCGAACCACTTCCCCGGCACTATATCCTCTGTCGTATACTAGCGGGTTAAACATTTGTGCAAACGGCGGCCACTTGATCCACTGGGCTATTTCCGATGAGGTAACGTAGCTAGGCATTGTATTAACTGTACAACGTGAGCCTGCAAAGAGGACCGTATTTGGAGCCACATGTAAAAAATAGCCAGCGATCATTGATATTGGACCTAGGTTTCGTTCTTCATCGCGGAGGTCATTAAAAGTTGTTGCTAGCTCCTGGTTGATGTTTTCAATATGTCCCTGGAAAGCTTGTTGCTGAGGCGCGGATAAATCTCCCGGAAATTGCTCTATCTCCCGGATCCGGGCGTGTAAAACTGCAGCCAGAAACACCTGGGGGGTGTAGTTGTGAAGAAAAGCTGCCCGAAACCTTTGTACCGTATGTACGGACCTCTCTTCGCCGTTGTATAACTTCGTAATACGTATTGGAAGGGATCTTAAGATACGTCTAACTTCGGTGAATATTTCTGGATTAATCGTTGACACCCTGTGAACCGAGGTATCCTTCTGGGTGCTCATGCTAAGAGAATAGGGAGCAGGTCGTGTATTAACTTCTCGTCGAATTTACACGCGACTCTGAACTGATACGCACTTTTAAATAAAGGCGGACGTTTGTTGCTGGAATCGGGATGTAGTCTGAAAGACCCTATTACCAGAGAATGGAGGATTGGTAGCAGGAAAGGGATAAGCTAGTAAAAAATATCTTCCGGAAAGACGAGTCTGGAAGCGGTAATGTAGGTGATGTGGCCCCGGAGAATGGAAGGAGAGCTGGTCGAGGGGTTTATATAGGTACCTAGGTACCTATGTATGGCAATTTGAATCCAAAGAGGAACCGGAACCAATCGCAGGGAGCCGAGCAAGAGATCATCCAAAGTCTGCTAGGAGTTTTCCATTCAGTGTTTTATGCGCAGATGGCTGGGGGACATAACATTCCCTCTCGCCCACTTCAAATAAAATATACCAAGCAACAGCACTATTAACTAGGCTCCGGAATTACAAGAAATGCCGAAATTGCCGACTTACCTAAGACCAAAATTTGACAGGATGGAATGCTGCGGATGGAATCTGCGAGTATGGGATATGGCCAATGATGTGGGACTAACAATCTTGAAACCTTGCAATCCTTGGTGCTACGTTGCTTGGACTGGATGAACTGCTGCCGCTGCCGCGCACAAGATGAAGCTGGCTTGAACAGATATGACTTCAAAGAGGTATGGAATCCGTCTCGCTATAGCTAGTCCCGTGACCATGTTACAGGTTGACAAAGATGTGAGGAAAAGGAGGACCGTTGGCTTGGCTTGATACATATGAGTACCTAGGTACAGATGACTGCAGGAACGTAGGCTGATGCTAAAAATCCACAGGATGATCTTTGATGTTTCCATGTTTGTCGTTATAACACAGCGTAGCCACCATTGAGTTCTGGTCGCGCAGTCTTGTCATCTGAAGCCAGCCCCATGAGTGGCAGGAATGCGAGGCACAAAGATGAAAACCTGTCAAACACGTTGATATACACTTTTCGTCTTGTCGCCTTTTGAAAACTTCAAGTTGATCTTGGCTGTAGTGTGTAAAGCCCAGCCGTGCAGGATATGCTGCACAGGAGGCCCTGAGTGGCTCAACAAATCACAAAACGAAAAGAGACAGCTTCCAGTTCACGGAATACAATATGTTAGATACCCACTAAGAAAGTGCCCATGTCAATTTCATTCAATGTTGCAGGTGAATCTACCTAGATTGTGGCGCCAGCGCCCCGCCCTCCTTCTTTGTTGCGTCTTCATGGAAACAAAGGCGATACCCCTGAACAAACACAAGCAGGCAGCAAGAACATGGCACTCCCGTGCAAAGTCACAGTGCCTTTCCCACAAGCACCGCGCAACCGTCTACGCTGCCTTGCGCACCTCCCCGGACAATTTTCCCCTTGTATCCCATCGAAGAAACACAGGGGTTCATCATGCCCCCGCCAGCCTGTACAGTGCCGGTTGAAGCGGGGGTACGCTGTACCGAGGCCGACATGTCCGAAGCTGACGGGGCGCAGGAAGCCCGTGAGCTCCCGCTCGCGCTGAATGTCCTCGCTGAGCGTATCGACGAGTGCTTTTATCTCCTGGCGGGGGATGTTGCCCTCGCGGTACCACACGTTGAAGACGAACAGGCGGAGCAGGCCGACGGGCAAGAGGTTGAACAGGCTGGCGTCGTGCTCGGGCGTCCAGTCCGGGTTTGCGGCGCTGGTGTAGTTGCCCGAAATTGCGTTGCCGCCGATGACGAGAAACTGCAGCTTGGTCAGCGCCTGGAGGCTGCCGATGGTCCCCGGGCTGTGCTCGGCCTCGAGCTCCCGGGGGCACTCGATCATGAGGGTCTTGAGCGTGTGCCGGATCGGGCTGCTGGAGAGAATCTGGCTGATCTCGCGGGGCGTTACGGGAAACCACTCGGGGACGAAGTTAGGGTCTTCCTCCTGGCTGGGCCAGAACCGTCTGAAATCGAGGTAGGTGAGCCACTCGAGCTTCGGGCAGCACTGCATCGCGGCCTTGAAGTCGGCGGCCGTCAGCTTCACGTCGAACAGATCTAGACGTCTGAGGGAGGCGAGCATTTCAACGGGGAAGGAGGCGTCGTCTGGGCCAGCAAGTCCTGGGCGGATGAAGAAGCGCGGATGGGCCACAACCAATTCCGTGATGGGCGCGAGGCGGAAGAAAGGGGAGGTTTCCGCAAGGGATCTTTTACACCCATCACTAAATCCTTCAACCCGCAGACGCTTCAGTTTGAGGTTGTTGGTTAGCTCCGTGTTTCCCGAAAGCATGAGAGATCTGAACTCAAAGTTAAGTCTGCCGGAGCAGTTCAGAATGTCCAGAGCGGTTGCATTGGGAGCAAGTGCAACAACAAGAGAGGCGGCATACCTGCGGAAGCCCCTCCTTCTGACGGAGTTGTTCACATTCACCGGCTCTGGACCGGAGATGGGGGTGTCGGTCCAAATAAGCGGAAACATACTCCCTGCAAGGGGAATTTGGAGGCGGTCTCCGGCGGCCTTGATCAAATCCCGCTCATCCTTGGTAAGGGGCATCTCGTATGTATCCATGCGCAAATTCAAGACAATGGTCCTAACCTCGGCGGCGAGGTCGGGGCGCACGACCATGCTACGAACCAGTCTCAGTAAGGTACCGAGGTGGCCAGTCCCTCCCCTTTTGGTCTCTCCAACCTGGGGGCGGTGGAAGAGAACCGGCTGGACGAGGTTTCTGCAATGGCGTGATGCTAAGGAGAAGTTGCACAGTGCCAGCCGCCGTTGGTGGGCGATCCGGTCGGTGCAGAATGCCAGTTTGTTACCTGCGCTGGCCTCCACGCAGTGTTGGCAGAGGAATTGGAGACACATGAGCTGTATCTCGATGGGCAGAGAGAAGAAGTGACGAGTTGGGCGCTGCGGCGGAAACATGCGAAAGAGCTCAGAGACGCCGGTAGGTCCGGGAGAAGTCTGGGTAGAAGCGTCCGCCATGGGGACGTTCGTGTTGTTGTTAGTGGTGTTGGCCATTGTGGCAGCGGACGAGAAGATCTACAAAGATATTTCTACGGCAAAAGCCTCCAGGGTTTTCACTTTGATGATATCGAGATGAGTAGGTACACCAGCTCTCAACGTGCCCGACCGAGATTGCTGCGAAGCTTATTTGGTTGTTTGGTTTCCTCCATCTTCAGGGTTAAGGTCTCTGTTAATATATAAGTCTGGTCGGTCCAGGGCCATAAGCGAGTTGATGTGTACATTGGCGTTCCACAAAGACAGCAGCCAGGGGCATTAAAGGGAACTGGGTGGTGTATTTCGATAGAGTCTGCCCAGAGAAACAATGCTTTTTTGTTTAGTAGACCTTGGCAAGGATGTCAGGCCGACCAAATCCAAACTGTACAGGCACACTAGGTGCTGTCATGCTGCCCCCTTAACAGCCCTCTTCCGTCTCTGGAAAAGTTCGACTATTGCAAACACCAGGAATACAACGTGCAAGAAACTGGTAACACTGGTCAGCGACAACGGTATTGCGGACCGAAGACAAGAACACTAGACGTACCCCAGTCCCCATGACAATCTGTAAGTCAACCGAAAGCCATCGGCCGCCCTCCGCAGAAGACCATAGTAGGTGACGCAGTCTCTCATCGGAGCGTCCATGTTACAGCCGGGTACATTGATGTTGGCGGTGTATGACGCAAGGAACACCCAAAGATAGCATGCTGCAGCTGCAACGAGCTCGAAAATGGCGAGATAGACAGCAGGGAGCCGCTTTCGGCGTCTTGTCGAGTCGGCCAATGCTACAATCTCCCATATGTCCAGCACCAGCGCGAAGACAGCCTAAAGCACAGAGGTTAGATCGCGAACCACGCGAGCAGAGCAACGCGGGAATAGTCAATTTAAACTCACTGCAACAATCCCGAGCGAAATCTCGCTGCCAAACCCAAATCCCAGGCTCGCCACGTAAAGCCCGGCGGCGATGGTGGCAAGGGCGGCGCCGAGTGCAAGAGCGTGCAGCCCAAGCTGAACTTTGGCGTACCGTGAGGGGAGGCGGGCGCGTCCCATTTGGAGTTTTCGCGGGTGGTGGACCGTGGAAGAACAAAGGGCGTGCGTGTCCTGGCAGAAAATGGGGATGGGGTCCAAGTTTATTGAAGATGGCATGTTGCAATTTTAACCAACCAATGTCACAGTACACGAGCCCCTGAATGCGAGCCTGCGGCACTGTTTAGGCACAATCCCTTTTGGGTCCAGTCTTGCATCAATCACGTCGCAATGACAATTTCCCGAGCCAACCCAGGCACCAACTGAGTGAAAAACGGACTGAACTCGGAGTTTCTTCTGGTCCTTTCCTTAGCAGGACAACAAGTGGCGCACCATGAAGCCAAAGACTTGTTCAAGTTGGACTGGCGCGAAATGTTTTTTTTGTAGTAACAGTGCGAGCCAGCGATTCGAAATAAACGGCAGACAGCATCTCTCCATGGTGTGACCCTGTTAATGAGACATGGCCGACGCTATGTGCTGCTCTAACACCAGGGATGACCTTGTCTGGAGCCAAGACCACTACTTCAGGTAACCAGAAAATTCCAGGCTCCCATACTTAATACGCTGCTTCTCCAAGTAGGCAAACGTCTTGTCCGTCAAGTAGCCTGTGGTCGAAGCGATGAGGCTCTCGACATCTGTGACCAAGGACGGAAGGGGATTGCAAGGCGCCTCGTGAATGCTGACTAGTTATTTGACGGTGATGCTTTTGATCTTCTTGACCAAATACTGGATGCTATACGGGTTAAAGCGTGCCCAGACGACCTTCTGTTCCGCCTGACCCAGCTCGGAAATGATGAAGCCCAGGGTCGTTGAATGGCAGATGCTGGAATCCAGTCCGTCTGCCGGATAGGAAGCACACCAACCATTTCTGACCCTGCAAAACAATCCGCTCCGAAGGGGTATTGCTCTTTGAAGGGCTAAAACCATAATTCGCAAATTTTCAAGAATTTTCCTCACAAGCATCGACCGAAGCGTCGCCGCGTGCTCTAACGAAAGGATTAGAAACAAACATTACGTCGAGTTGATTCGCCAACATCAGGTGGACACTTTGCCAAATATTTCAGGTGAAGACAGTGGCATTTCCTGGGAGCCGATGATTTCAAGCGGGCATCCCGCCTATAGTAGCTCGCCGCTGGAGTTGATCTCCGTGTTCATGATTATATTTCTGACCATCTTTTGCAAAGGGCCCAGGGCTCCATGTTCCCGAGAGACCACAACTGCCTTCCAGGCGGTCCAAGAATCGTCATCAGGACGCGGTTCTTGTAGAGGCGATACAGACAAAACCCACCCCTGGATCCAAGGGACAAGCAGCGAGGTCATGTCGTATTTGTCGGTAAAGGCAAGAATCTCGTACAAGGCATCCAGAGTGACGATCCGCGAGGTAGCCATTCTGAAACGTCCATGTACAATATCGAAAAGAATCGCGGTGGGAATGCCGGAGTCGTCAGGGAGCTCAACCTCCCAGGAATTGATATCAGCGGGCCGCGACTCTTGAAATTAACCATAGAGCATGGCTCTGAAGACAGGGCTCGACCGCGAAAAACTGCGGGAGCAGACAAGGAAAGTCGACTTCCTGGTACCCGATCCCACAACGAGGGTCAGGTCACCGTGGGGGTCGACGGCAATGGTAGCTCCTCCCGCCTCAGATTTGGTAGGATCATTTTCGCCGAGTATTTTGAACGAGCGGGCCGCCATTGTTTGTTGCTGGATGGAAAATTGGATGGCTGTCGTCTGCGCTTGGTAGTGGGCCTGTCCCCAAGAGTGACGTTCGTAGTTGTGCCCTCCAGGCAGAAGGGAGGGGCGAGATGGTGCCGTTTTGGCGTGGCGTGCCTTGAGCTACTCTCGAGCCCTTGTTGTTGTGCCCTAGTGCACTAGGATCAACAGTTGGTGTCTCTGGTAGCTTAGCACTTGTTTTGGCTTTGGACGGCGTGTTGTTGGGATCGGCTCATGATTTAGAGGCGAGGTACTGGAAAGGTTGAACGGCGCGGGTATATGGGATTGGAGAAGCTACCTACCTATATATCCGAACAATCAGTGATGGATCAATCGCAAAAATGTTCCTTCAAGAGCAATATGGCCTTACCGGAGTTTGGTCGATTGAGTAAAGCCGACTGTGATGGTGCCGCGGAGGGACTGGGATAAGTTGAAATCGCATTTCTGGGGCGCGGGGTTGCAGTGGGGGCTGGGACCCAATCGCGTTATCACGTGGATGAGATCAACCAACTCCCAGCCTGGAAACCACCGTGCACACAACACTGAACGCCAGCAGGGGCACGTCCGATGGATCCTCCTCTTCACCGCCGACATCCATGGACGGCAGTCCCATCTTGCCGCCCATTGAACTGTAAAGAGCGTAGACTTCCATTCTCGCGCTTCATGTTTGCTCGGCATCAACAATCTCACTAAGTTTCAGGCGTCGGCGTCCATGTCCTCACTCTGGGTGTTTGTTGTCCATATAACTGTTGGCTCTCACATCAGCGGATACACTGCACTGCCTTAAAGTCTCAAACTCAATGCTTCCTCGATGAATGCCTAGGATCATCTATTGACATTTTATCTTCAAATTCCCAGACAATCCTCCATTTCCTGGGTAATCCCAAACGGTGCCCCGAACGCATCACATCCCATCTCCGACCTCTCTCTGACGTCGCCTGACAAGTCGACATCCCCCAGAAAATAATGACCTCCCACTGCACGATTCCCCTTCTTTGGCTTCACGCCCGAATGGGCCCGGCTTCATGTCGAGCTGCGGTGTTGGGTTTGAAGACTTGGCTTATTGATGTTGTAGAGCGGCTGGATGAACTGTCGGGCTAGGGAGTTGGAAAGGTCAAGTTCCCAAGTTTCGCTCGTTGCTTCTCCATATAACTGAGCGTCGCCTTGGGAACCACACGCGCTTGCAAAGCAGCAGTAATGCGGCTCATGTTGATTTGCAGCTTGGCGGCGGTATTGCAATTATGAGGCTTGGGGGGGAAGGGAGCCCTGTGTATGGACTCCAAGATACGAGAAATCTCTTGGACGCTCGTGTTCCAAGTGTCAAACTCTTCTACCTCGCCCTCCCTCAACCAAACCTGCAGTGACAGATCCTTTAAAGGGACAAGCGCCGAGACCAATAGAGCCAGCAGGGTGGATTGACAGAGCGAGGGCACCGATGGGACTTGATGGTTGTGACAAATGTAATATCCGTGTGCGTCCTCTGGGGATGCTACAGATGTCTGGAGATCGATGATAAATCTCTGCAACAAATCTTTGAGAATGTAGACCAGCAGTTGGGCTCGAACCCGAGACGCATATCCTGGAAGCGAGTAACAAGTCAGTACTTGTGTGCTATGCCTCATCGGTGACGGGACTGCCGGCGGTAGGTTCACTTCTTCTCTTGGGCGTACCAATCAACTTGAAGGGTATCAGGGATACGCCGGCTGTTTCGAGTGCAAGCATCTCCCCAGAGGCAAGTGAAACTAGAATACTGCCCTGCTGATCACATTTGGTCTCCTCGATGATTCGCCAGAGAAAATGTCGCACGATCTCCTCCGCACCGAGCTCCATGGCGACTCCAAGGGCAGGCCAGATGGCCTGATTGTCCTGCAATGGCGGCAGAGACGTCACCCAGCCCTGCACCCAGGGCCGAAGGAGCTTGGTCATGTCGTATTTGTCGGCGACGACTAGAATCTCGTATAATTCCTCAATCTTTCCGCATGTGCTGGAGACATAGACGAAGCGGCTGTGAATGATTTCGAGCAGAGTCTTTGTGGCATCGTGGTTGTCGTCGGGTAGCTTGACCACCCACGGAAGCTGAGATGGATCCTTGGGGCGGGACTCTTGCCACTGGGGATTGCCGTAGAGCATCTGCTTGAAGACGGGACTGGCTCTGGAGAGAGCGCGAGAGCAGACGAGGAATTTGCGGTGCTCCGGTCCAACGACGAGGGTCAAGTCCCCGTCACGATCGATATCGACGCGCCTGGGAGCGACCGGGGCGGCCATGGTTGCGAATGGCAGTTGAGTTGTTGGAGGATTGGGATGGTTGCAAAGTTGGAAGATATGGGAGGGATTTTGCGAGGTAGGGAAATGGGTTTTGTGTAGAGGAAGTGGTTTTGTGAGTATTTGCAGGTGCAAAGAAAGGTGTACGATATTCAGGTCTGGCGAATTTACTTTGCCTTGTCGCTGAGCGCTCCACTTGGAAGCGTACAGGTCAGAGTGCCCAAATCTTCCCGACTTCTACAGCGGCGAGCCGGGATGTTTATATGTGCCGTGTGAGCCGGTGACGGGAATTGAGACCTGTGGACAGAGCAAGCCTTGGCTTATTGACCCTCTTTAAATAGAACCTATTTGCATGTCTCCAGTGGAGACTTGTCGCGGGCGACGGCAGCCACGGAGAAGGGTATTATCTTGGATGCTTGGTGGGATGATGAGTGGGAGATTTTGGTGAAGGTTTCGTGGGATAGTACTGTTGAAGCAGTAGCTTGCTGTGACCAGAGTCTGCAATGATTCTATCATAGCTGTCACGATGAGTGTTTATGTTATTGGGCAGAGGCAAGAACATGCAATTGTTCTTGGGTCAAAGCTCTCACAGATGACGGTGTTGATGTGGTGAATCTCACCGACACCACCGGCCATGTCAACGGTCAGAAAGGGAAGGACATAGTGACACAGATGAGTGCGTTCTTCGAGGCTCGACGTATGTGGACCTCATTGTAAATCTGGTGATCGGCCACGGTCGACGTCTCTGCTCTTATTGTGTAACATGAAAGAACCTGGCTCTGAGGCCCCCGCGGATGGAAGCTGCTTCCTAGGAGAACAGCAATTTCCCTCGAACGGGAATGGGTAACAATATTACTCCCCGCCAACATGAAAACCCTTCTCTGGTTTGCCTTCCCCTCATGGATGCTTCCATGTCCTCCAGCAAGTCACATGCCCGGTTGTCTGGTGGCGCCGTGGAGTCAACAGCAATGACCGTGGTAGTCTCATTGCTGGCCAAAATATGACCCGTCTTTTGAATCTTTGTCCACCCATCACTCTGTCACTTTCCCGTCTACGAAGCCCGTGTCGTTCCCCGTGGCGTTGATGAACCTGGGACGGGACAGTGGGAAACTAAGGGTTAGGGTTATTTATTCTTGTCCTAGGCTCCGTCCAAACAGGAACGAGACGCCAGCAAATGATCTCTTGAAAGCGAGAGGGAAAGGACATCGAGGTCAGGTTGAGAGTCTCTGCCCTCTTTCTCTTTGATTGATTCTGCTGCGTGTCACGAGCGATGAACGTCCGCATTCGGCCAAGCATTCTCCGAACCCCGCGCTGAACCTTCCGCAACAGGCGCCCTTAGGCCCTGAAATCCCCCTCTAACTTCCCAATTCCAACCACCATCTCAGTCGCCAATCACCCCATCAACTCTGAACCCATCCGACCCACAAAATGACAACCCCCTTCGCCCCCTCAACCTGGC
>Ga0247817_10002037_pt1 | contig 10414 bp, 4 predicted proteins | sample UWRJL212509R1_FD_178010 | JGI IMG/M metagenome (GOLD analysis project Ga0247817, IMG submission 178010) | Plant litter microbial communities from Arlington Agricultural Research Station in Wisconsin, United States - UWRJ-L212-509R-1 | ecosystem: Environmental > Terrestrial > Plant litter >... | reverse complement strand
CGACGACATCGCGCCAGTTTCCGCCATCGAGCTGGTACTGGTACTTGGCGACGATGCCGGTGGTCGGCTCGAGGTCGGTGTTGGCGCGGATGTCGTACTGGCCGTTACGGAAGACGACACTCGCCGAACCCTGCGGGGCTCCGGGCGGGCGCTTGCTCTCCGTGGCTCCCGTCGCGCTCGCGGTGCAATAGCTGCCGTTGTCGGAGTAGACGAAGTAGGTGTACGACTCGCCATCGACAGTGTTGGTGTCGACCCAGCCGGAGGCGACGGATGCTCCCCCGCTGCCGTTGGCCTCGTAGGGCTTGCCCGCTCCCGCTGTGCACGCCGGGGTCGGTGCTGTTCCGGTCACGCGGCCGATCGAATAGCTCACGGCGCCGCCGCCGTTGGGGTCGCTGTCGCCCCAGGTGACACGGATGGCACCGTTCGACGTGTCGGGGTTGACAGCGGCGCGCGGCCCCGGCGTCGCAGGAACCGGCGGACCCACGGTGAGCACCGTGCGGCTCGTGCGCCGCCAGTCGGCAGCGCTCAGCACTTGCGCACTGTTGCGGGCATAGACGGAGACCGTGTAGCTGGTGTTGTTGGAGAGGTCGCCGCCCGCACTCGTGGTGAACGGCGAGGTGGCCGTCGTGCTGTAGTTGACGCCCGGTCCCTTGACTTCGACCGTGTACCCAACGACCGGGGTTCCCGGGTTGGGGTCGGGAACTGTGTCCCACGAGACGGTGATCGACTTGCCGTTGGGCGCGTCACTCGGCGTGGTCGGGCCGACGACGACGTTCTCCGGCGCCTTGGGCCGGTAGTCGACCGTGTACGGGTCGCTCGCGGGGCTCGCCTCGGACTCACCGATCGCGTTGGTGGCCGTGACGGTGAAGCGGTACTCGGCACCCACCGTGAGCCCGGTGAGCGAGCAGATGAGTGACGTGCCGCAGTCCTGGCTGAAGGAGCCCTGGCTCGTGCTCGAGACGCGGTAGTTGGTGATCGGCGAGTTGTTGGGCTGGGGCGCGGTGATGCGCAGCTTGAGCTCGCCACCGACGAAGGCGTCGGCCTGGCGCACCGGCTTGGCGGGGGCATCGGGAACGTCCTGCACCGAGATGCGCACGGTGCCCCAGACGTAGCGGTCAGGGTCCCTGGTCGCGTCGCTCACCTGGTACTGCAGGGTCGTGTCGATCGGTTGAGCGGAGTCGGCGATCGTCACGGTGAGGCGCTGGTTGTCGTTGCTTGCGGTGATCGAGACGCCCTCCGGCAGGCTTCCGCCGTCGAGACCGCGCACGTTGACGACACGCAGCGGTCGCCCGGGGAACGGGTTGGTGGCCTGGTCGTTCGCGAGCACGTCGACGACAGTCGTCTCGCCGCGCTTCGTGATGACGCTGTCGGCGACAGGTATGGCGAGCGGGCGCGTCGACGGCACGACCCGCAACTCGATGCGACCGGACTGGCCATCCTGGGCGGCGTCACGCACGCCGAGCGAGATGGCCGTCGTCGAGCCCTTGACCGCGTCGTCGTCGGCGCGCAGTGTGAGCACCTGACCGTTGATCTCGTAGCCGAAGCCGACCGGCGCCGGGTCGCGCACCGAGTACTGCAACTCGTCGACGTCGTCTTCACCGAAGGGGTAGTTGGTGAGGTCGGTGAGGTCGATGACCTTCTCCTGGGCGGGCTCGAACTCGATCACGGCTCCCGTGAAGACCGGCGGCTGGTTGTCTCGCGGCTCGACCTCGATCGGGAGCACGAGGTTGGCGGTGCGTCCCTCGGGGTCGCTCGCCGAAGTGCCATCCGTGACTTCGAATGAAATGGATGCCTGCCCGAAGAACAGGTCGGCAGACGTGAAGCTCAGCGTGTCGTTGTCGACGACGAGGGGATCTCCGTTGGCATGTGTGGCCCGCACGGAGCTCGAGTCGGTCAGGCGCACCTTCTTGCCACCGACCGCGAGAACGTAGTCGTTGAGGTCGAACTCGAGAGTGTCCTCGCTCTTGACGACGAGTCGCGGCGCGCGCTTGTCCAGTTGCGGAAGAGCGTCTTCGTAACCCGGCACCCAGAGGAACGCGTAGGAGCGGATCGACGAGTCGGCGGGGTGGATGACGGCGAACGGGATGATCTGGCGCGCATCGCCGATCGTCACGCGAATGTGCTTGTCGCCGAGCACCTCGGCCGACGAGGCGTACTGCGGCAGGAGCGAGAGACCGAGCTCCTGGCTGTCGCCGTCGGCAAAGAAGACGTTCTGCAGCACGTCGACGTCGACTGTGTCACGGTCGAGCACGTCGGAGAGCGTGAGCACTGTGTCTTGCGCGATCGGGTACGACAGCGGCGCGTCGGAGTCCACCTCGAGCCGGATGAAGTTCGAGCTCGAGCCGCCGAAGTCGTTCTGGATCGTGTAGACGAGCCCGTAGTCGCCCGGTTCCCTCGGGGCGACGATGTCGACGATCGAGCCGTCGACGATGGTCGCCGGGATGTCGCTGTCGTCGAGATAGGCGACGTGGAGGGGGCTGCCGTCGGGGTCGGAGTCGTTGGAGAGCACCTGCACGGAGACCGTGGCTCCCGGCCGCACGCGCACGATGTCTTCGATCGCGACCGGATTGCGGGCGCCGTCGAGCCGCGGACTGATCCCGACGCGCACTGTTCCGGTCGCGCGGGCTCCGAGGGCGTCCATGACCGTATAGGTGAAGGTGTCAGTTCCCGCCGAGTACTCCCCCGCCGTGTAGACGACGAAGGTCGTGCCGACCTCGGTCACGCCACCCTTCTCCGGGTTGGTCTCCTGCCCAAGGAACTGCACGGAGTCGCCATCGGCGTCGATGCCATCGAGCGGGATCTCGACGCGCACCTGCTTGCCGGCGAGCACGCGCGCCGTCACCGTCGCGGGCACCGGAGCGTGGTTGGTCTCCACGTTGGGCTCGCGCACCTGGATGCGCAGCTCGGCCTGGGCTGACTGCCCGTTTTCGGTGAGGATCTCGTACTGCGCGATGAAGTCGCCCGTGTGGTCGGGAGCGAGGTAGCGGAGGGTGTCGCCCGACGCGAAGAGCAGGCCGGAGTCGTCGCCGAGCCCCTCGACGAGCACGGGGTTGAGCCTGATCGGCTCGCCGTCGGGCTGCTCGTCGTTGGCCATGACAGGGATCGTGATGGCGTCACCGACCCGCACCGTCGCCTTGTCGTCGCGCGCGATCGGTGGTTGCGACCGGGTCGGCGGGGCGACCTCGATGACGGTGATGGTTCCCTCGGCTTCGGCGAGGCCATTGCTCACGCGGTACTTCACGACGACCGCGTCGTCGAGCGGGCCGGTGAGGGTGACGCGCACGAGGCGCTGCTCGAGCACATCGGCGCGCACGTTGGACTGGCGGGGGATGTCGGTGATCCCGGTGACGAGCAGCACGCCGCCGGCGGGGTCGATGTCCGTCGCCGCGACGTCGACATTGCGGCTCGACTGCGTCGTCACAAACACCGTCTTGGGCACGGTGATCGGGGTCGTGTTGGAGTCCGGCGGTGCAGCGACATCCACGCGAACGAGGCCCGTCGCTGTCGACTCGTCGTCGGTCACGACGTACTCGAGGTAGAAGGTGCGCACCTGGTCGCTCGAGAAACGGAAGGTGCCGGTCTCGTAGCTCGGCGTGATCGTCACGCCCGGTTGCGCCTGCACGGCGTTGAGTCGCAGTTCGCCGCTGCCGCCGCGCACGTGCTCGAGCGGCGAAATCGTGGCCTCCTGGCCCGAGTAGGCGAGCACCACAAAGGGGTCGGCGATGATCGGAATGTCTCCGCGGTCGCGCACCGTGACCGCGAGGGTTCCTGCGCCCTCTGCCGAGCCGTCCGACACCACCAGCGCAACCGACTTGAACGCCCCACCCGAGCCCGAGTCTGTAAACATGACAGCGCCCTCGGGCTTGGAGCTCACTGCGTCCGGCGCAGGCACTGTCGCGGAGGCGAGGTAGAAGGGATCGCCATCGGGGTCGACCCAGTCGCCGAGCACTGTCGTGGTGACCGAGCCGCCCTCCTCGACGAGGGCGGTCGAGGTGCGCACCTGGCGCGGGGCGGCGTTCTCGCCGGAGTCGCGGATCGCCACGCGCACCGTCGCGGTGTCGGTCGCGCCGCGCCCGTCGCTGATCGTGTACGTGAACGTCACCGAACCTCGCGCGCCATCGGCGAGAGTCAGCTGCAGTTGCTGGCGTGAGTCGATGACGTCGATGCGCCCGACAGCGGGGTCGATGGATGACACGGTGTTGATGACGAGCACGTCACCGTTCGGGTCGTAATCGTTGAGTAGCACGGGCAGCATGCTCGTGCGCCCCGGCCGCGCACCGAGCTCGTCGTCGACGGCGACCGGCGGAAGCTGGTTCTTCTCGGTGACGGGAGGCGTGTTCTCCTCGTTCTCCTCGACGATGTTCTGGTCTTGCTCGACCTCGATGAGGTCATCCCAGTTGTCGATGAGCTCGCCGTTGGACTGCACTGCCCACGACGATCCTCCGTCGGCGTCGTTGAGTACTGTGCGGCCCTGATTGACCTTGAACTCGACGGTGACTCCCGACGGCATGCCCTCGAGCGCGAGAGTCGAGCCGGCCGCGGCACCGCCGCGGCAGTGCCGCCAGCCGATCGAGTTCGGCCACGCGGCGAACTCGCACTCCCCCACGACAACGGGCGCTGCGGGTGCACCGGAGCCTTCCGTCGTGACGAGCGCAGGCAGTCCGCCGTCGAGCGGCACCCGGATGAGGCCCGCGGAGTACGCCACGAGCACGCTCGATCCGGTGGAACTCGCGCGCTGCAACCGCGGGTTGCTGCCGTCGCCCATGTACTCGCCGAGCTCCACGAGGCGGCCGCCGATGTCGAGTCGGTCAGCCTGGGTGTCGAGCACGATCCAGGTTCCGGCGACCGAGGTGATCTCCGCCTGCCCTGCCGCCGTCGAGAGCTCGCTCGACCCGGTGCTCTGCACGTCGGCCTGCTGCGCTGCATCCACGCGATAGACCTGCCCGGCAGTCGAGGAGAAGGCGTAGAGGATGCCCGAGTCGTCGACGCTTACGACGGAGTCCGCACCGAGGTTGATCGGGGCTTCCTGGGTGGCGTCGAAACCCGCGAGTTCGGAGACCGGCAGGATCCACAGCTCGCCGGTTCCCTGCGCGTAGATGACGACGTTGTCGCCCGCGAGGAACACCTGCGGCTGGTTGGGCGGCAGCGGAACGCTTTCGACGATCTCGGAGGTCGCTGCATTCACGACATCGATCGTCGCGTCGCTGCGGTTGAACAGCAGAACCGTCGAACCGTTCTGCACGACGTCGAGGTCGGAGCCGTCACTCGCGACGACGGTGTTCAGCTCGAGCACCTCGGTGTTGGCGCGACCGACGAACTGCTCGCCACCGTTCGCGACCCACACCGACGCGTCGTTGAGGTCGGTGCGCTGCGCCGTGTATCCGCCCGAGAACAGGGCGACGGTCGTGACGAGGGCGACGACGAGAGACGCACTCGTCGCCGTGACTGCCAGGGACTTGTGCGCCGCGAGCCAGCGCCTGATCACGAGGCCACCATCAGTCGGGAACGTCCACGCACTTGGGGTTGCTCGGCTCCCCGAGCTTGCCGTCGCGGCTCACGCGCACCGTGATGCAGATGTGGTCGCCCGCGCCCGCGTCGACGACGAAGCTCGGCTGGTTCTGCACGCTCTGGCCGCCGCCGTTGACCGCCACCTGGTAGGCGTCGGTCGTCGCGAGCCCAGGGTCGTTCCACTCGAAGGCGATGGACTCACCGCTGATCTGCGCGGTGATGTCGGAGACGATCGGGATGTCTGTCGAATTGGCCCTGATGAGCACGAGAGTCGCGATGGCCGCGAGGGTGATGACGAGAACGGATGCAGCGACGAGCGCCCACCCGAAGAACTGCACCCGGCGGCTCTGCGGCGCGTTCGACGAGCTGGACTGCCGCGTTCCCGTCTCGCGCACGAGCGTGCCGACGGCGTTGTAGTCGGCGACGGTTGCTGCAGTGCGGCGGCGCCTCCGACGATTGGCCGCGGAGGGCACCGCACTCGCAATGCCACGGATGCGCGTCTTGTCTTCGAGGTCTGCGACTGTCGCAAGCGCCCAGTCATCCATCGCCACTTCGACGGCGGTCTGCGGAACGCCGAGCTCGGTCTCGACCGACTGCAGTTCGTGGATGAGTTCGAGAACGCTCGCCTGGCGGTTGTCGGGCTTGCGCGACATCGCCTTGGCGAGGGCGCGCTCGAGGCTCGTCGGAACATCGCTGCGGCCGATCGGCTCGGGCTTGGCGCGGTTGATGCGACCGACGAGGTCGCTCGAGGAGTTGGACTGGCCCGGGATCTCGAACGGCGAGCGGCCCGCGAGCAGCGAGTAGACGGTCGCGGCGAACGACCACACCTCGCTCTGGATCGTGCCTGCCGTCTCGTCCATGAGCACTTCGGGCGCGGACCACGGGATCGACATGCCGACGGCCTGCTGCTCGTCGGACTCGCTGAGCGTCGCGGCGATACCGAAGTCGGACAGCACAGGGTGACCGTAGGCGGTCATGAGGATGTTCGAGGGCTTGATGTCGCGGTGCAGCACGCCGGCGCGGTGTGCTGTCTCGATGGCGCTGCCGATCTTGACGGCGATGCGCAGCACCTCGGCGACCGGGATGCGCTCGCTGCGGTAGCGCTGGCTCAGGGCCGCGCTGCACAGCTCCATGACGAGGTACGGGCGGCCATCGGATGACACGCTCGCTTGGTACACCGTCAGGATCGAGGGGTGCGCACTCAACTGGGCCATGAGGTTGGCCTCAGCCTGGAACATCTGCCGCACCTGCTCGTTGACGACCTCCGCGAGCATGACCTTGACCGCCACCTGGCGGCGCGGCATGTTCTGCTCGTAGAGGAACACGTCGGCGAACCCACCGGAGCCGAGCACGTGCATGTGCGAGAACCCGGGAAGGGTCGGGGGTTGCGAAGGCAGGCGCCGCGCCACGAATACCCCCCTATGCCGTGAAAACAGGTCTCCCTATTGTAGGCAGCAGTTTGTCATCCTGAACTGGGCTTTGCCCGGTGTCCCGCGTTCGTGTAGGCCTCGTCCTCGACACCCTCGACAACTTCGAGCACGATGACCGTCACATTGTCGCGTCCGCCGGAGGCCAGGGCGGCGTCCACGAGGGCGCTCGCGGTCTCCGCGACGCTGAGTCCAGCGGCCAGGTGCAGGCGGATCCGGGCGTCGACGACCTCACCGGTGAGCCCGTCGGAGCAGATGACGAGCCGGAGTCCCGTGCGGGCGGGGACCATCCAGTAGTCCGGCATCGGGCGGGCCTGGAATCCGACCGCCCTCGTGATGACGTTGCCTTCCGGGTGGTTGATCGCCTGCGCGGGCGTGATGATGCCGGCATCCACGAGCTCCTGCACGAGGGAGTGGTCGACAGTCACTTGCGCGAGCTCATTGCCCTCGAAGGCGTAGACCCTGCTGTCGCCGATGTTGAAGACCGCGAAGTACGGATCGCCACCGACGAGGGTGAGCACCGCGCCGGTGACGGTTGTTCCGACGCCGAGCTCCGAGCCATCGGAGACGATCTCGATGTCCTGCGTCGCGCGGTCGAGTGCCCGTTCGATCTGTGCGGTCTGCACGTAGTCGGCCGGCATGAGTTCTGCGAGTCGCGTGACGACGGCGTCACTCGCCCGGTCGCCGGCGAGGTGCCCGCCCATGCCGTCAGCAACGGCGAAGATCGGGGATGCCGCGATCAGGGAGTCCTCGTTGGCCTTGCGCTTGCGGCCCACATCGGTGACACCGGCCCAGGCGAGCCGCAGAAACTGGTCGGGACGCCCGGGGATCGCTGTCGCACTCGTGCCGCGGCCGACGCCGAGTTCTGTCATTCGGTCGCTCCCGTGTAGCGCAGGCGCTCGGCGAGAATCTCGATGAGGTTGCCGTCCCCGATGTCGATGAAGGTGCCCGGGGTCACGACGACCGACTCGCCCTGGCGCATCTTGCGCGGCGGGTTGCCGGGAATGACCACGACAGAGCCGTTGGTAGAGCGCAGGTCGGTCACGATGACGTTCGAGCCGCGCTGGCGCAGCTCGAGATGCGTCTTCGAGACCTCAGAGGTGGGTGACGAGACTGTGACGAGGCGTGGATGCTGCGCCTGCGCGATGCGCGGAAGCACCGGCTTGCGGCCGACGAAGACGACGCCGTCGAGGGCGATCGGGGGTGAGTCGAACCCGATGCGGAACGCGTACGTCGGCGCCGGCGTTGCCACCACGTCGAGCGCTGCCGGCCAGGAGGGCGAGGGCCACGCGGGCTCCTGCAGGGGCTGCCCCTCGAAAAACTCCGGTTCGATCGGAACCGTCGAGGTGCTGCTGATCACCGTGTCATCCAGATCGGGTGCGGCGTGCTGGACGACTTCCGCGGCCTTTCGGGCCGCGAGGGTGTCGTCAAAATCGGGATGCACGGAGACAGCCTATTCGCGTGCCCCCACTAGTGGGGCACGCGACCCAGTAATCAGCGTCAGCCGATGAAACTCATGACGTGCTTGACGCGTGTGTAGTCCTCGAAGCCGTACGACGAGAGGTCCTTGCCGTAGCCGGAGTGCTTGAAGCCACCGTGCGGCATCTCGGCGACGAGCGGAATGTGCGTGTTGATCCAGACGCATCCGAAGTCGAGGTTCTTGGCCATGCGCATCGCGCGCGAGTGGTCCTTGGTCCAGACGCTCGACGACAGGCCGTACTGCACGTCGTTGGCCCACCGGGTGGCCTGCGCCTCGTCGGTGAACTTCTGCACGGTGATGACCGGGCCGAAGATCTCGCGCTGCACAGCTTCATCCGTCTGCAGCAGGCCGGAGACGATCGTCGCCTCGTGGAAGTAGCCGGTCGTGCCCTGCCGCTTTCCGCCGAGCTCAATGACCGCGTTGGAGGGCAGTCGCTCGATGAAACCTTCGACCTGAGCGAGCTGGTTCGCGTTGTTGACCGGTCCGAACAGGATGCCCTCCTCGCTCGGAGCTCCCGTCTTCGCGTTCTCCGCGGCGTAGGCGGCGAGCGCCGCGACGAACTCGTCATGGATGCTCTCCTGCACGAGCACGCGAGTGGCGGCCGTGCAGTCCTGGCCGGCGTTGAAGTATCCGGCGATCGCGATTCCCTCGACGGCCGCGGCGATGTCGGCGTCTTCGAAGACCACGACGGGCGCCTTGCCGCCGAGTTCGAGGTGCACTCGCTTGAGATCGCTGGATGCCGCCTTCGCGACCTCCATGCCGGCGCGAACCGACCCGGTGATCGAGACCATCTGGGGCGTCTTGTGATCGATCATCGCGGCGCCGGTCGTGCGGTCGCCCGTGATGACGTTGAGCACGCCCTTGGGCAGGAACTCCGCTGCGACCTCGGCGAGGAAGAGTGTGGATGACGGCGTCGTGTCGCTCGGCTTGAGCACCGTGGTGTTGCCCGCGGCGATGGCGGGAGCGAACTTCCACACCGCCATGTTGAGCGGGTAGTTCCACGGCGTGACCTGGCCGATGACGCCGATCGGCTCGCGACGGATCGTGGAGGTGTGGTCCTTCATGTACTCGGCGCTCGCCATGCCGCTGAGGTGACGCGCTTCACCCGCGAAGAAGCGGATCTGGTCGACCGAGAGCATGATCTCGTCGTCAACGAGGCTCGCGCGCGGCTTGCCGGTGTCCTTCGACTCGAGGTCGGCGAACTCCTCAGCCCGCGCCTCCATGGCATCCGCGATGCGGAACAGGGCGAGCTGGCGCTCGGCCGGAGTCGTCTCGCTCCACTCCTCGAAAGCTGCGGAAGCGGCCGAGAACGCGGCATCCACGTCTGCTGCCGTCGAGACGGGGGAACTCGCGTAGGTCGCCTCCGTCGCCGGGTCGATCACATCGAAAGCCGACTCGGCCTTCGCGTCGACGTACTCACCATTGATGAAGTTGCGCAGTTCGCTCATGCACCCAACATACCGAAGAGACCCGCGGTGTTCCACGGTTCTTCCTGCGGATTTCGTCAGTATCGATGGCCCACAGATGCGGATTCGCTTGTGAGGGCTCCTGAAGGCTGACAGAATCAACCCATGAGCACTCCAGGTCGCGCACCCGCGAAGCCCGTGCAGCTCGACAACGTCTCCAAGGCGATCATCGAACAGCTGCAGACGGATGGCCGTCGCTCCTACGCCGAGATCGGCAAGGCCGTCGGCCTCAGTGAGGCTGCAGTGCGCCAGCGCGTGCAGAAACTCACCGACTCCGGCGTCATGCAGGTCGTCGCCGTCACCGACCCGATGCAGCTCGGCTTCTACCGCCAGGCGATGATCGGCATCCGGGTCTCCGGCGACACGACGGTGGTTGCGGAGCAGCTCGGCTCGCTCTCTGCCGTCGACTACATAGTCCTCACGGCGGGCAGCTTCGACATCATGGTCGAGGTCGTCTGCGAGAACGATGACGACCTCATCGACCTGCTCAACAAGAAGATCCGCGCCATCGACGGCGTGGCATCCACCGAGAC
>Ga0247817_10002033_pt1 | contig 10425 bp, 10 predicted proteins | sample UWRJL212509R1_FD_178010 | JGI IMG/M metagenome (GOLD analysis project Ga0247817, IMG submission 178010) | Plant litter microbial communities from Arlington Agricultural Research Station in Wisconsin, United States - UWRJ-L212-509R-1 | ecosystem: Environmental > Terrestrial > Plant litter >... | reverse complement strand
GCTTGACTTTGCCGGTGTTACTGTGATAGGGATTATTAATGCCGATAGCATGCTTAAATTTCCTGATTATCGTGCAAACGAGCGCAGTTACCAGTTGCTGGCGCAGGTGAGTGGCAGGGCAGGGCGCAGGGGCAAGCAAGGCAAAGTGGTGATACAAACTTATGATGTTAAGCACCGGGTAATTAAACAGGTAATTGAAAACGATTACCGCGACCTCTATTTTACCGAAATGGAGGAACGCAAAGCCTTTAACTATCCGCCGTTTTACCGGGTTATCAATCTGGATATAAAGCATAAAGACCCCGAGATATTGTACAACCAAGCTGCTTACCTGGCCACTGAGCTACGCAAAAACTTTGGCGACAGGGTAGTAGGTCCGGAGACTCCGTTGGTTAGCCGCATCCGCAACTACTACATTAAATCCATTTTGTTAAAGTTTGAAAAGGATGGGGTATCGGTAAACAAAGTAAAGGCAACCATTCGCGATGTCATAACGCAGTTTCAAACTACCAAACTAAGCAAAGGCAGTATTGTACAGCCTGATGTGGATCCGTATTAGAAAATAAAAAAATGTCATTTACGACGAGCAGCGTAGGGTTGAGCGATGGCGTGAGGAGAAATCCTTTCGAATATGCACTTTACTGTCGCTTAGAAAGGATTTCTCTGTCGCCCATCCGCACTTCCTCTCCCTTCGCTTCTTCGAATGACAACTGTCTTATGTAAAAAAACGTCATCGGGAGCGACAGCGTGGCGATCTCCTGCGGACATTCCCGGTGGATATTAGTGCACATAACCGTCACCCGTTGATCAGCTTAAAGAGATAGCCACGCTATCGCTCGCTATGACGAATTGTTAAAATATTTACCTCTTCTTTATCTCCACCAATTTTATCTCAGGTATCATCTGCCCCCAACCGCACTGAAATTTTGTTGTTAATGTTTCGTAACGAACACTCACTTTTAGATCAGTTTCTTTAAACTGATCGGCAAGGTTGGTGGGGCTGTAGCTGGTATCGCCAATTCTTATCACCCATCCGCAGCCATCGGCGGCAACGGCGCCTGCATTTATAACGGTAGCATCAGTAAATACGGGTTTATCCGTTTTTTTGCAAGCCGAAAAGCTTACCGCGAAAAGTAAAGCGGTTAGTAATAGTTTAAAGTTTAAGGTATTTTTCATGGTTGGTTTTTATTGATGAAACGTGGCCTAACAACATTGTGCTACATGGGCCGGCAGATTAATTTAATAATTTTATAACGAAACCTGGCTGCGAGTTTTAGTTGATGTTTAATACTTTAGCGGCAATTAAAATTAAAACTGACCGTTTTTAAATAATGCGCCGCATTGTCTACATACTATTTTCGGTACTGGTGGTCTGCCACGGTGCTGCCAGAGCCCAGCAGAAGAGACCTGTAATGGCCTTTGCCAGCGATACGCAGGAGCCCATGTGGGTTGAGAAGATCTTCCTGAAGTCTGACCATAACCTGGAGGCTACGCAGATGATCTTTAAGGAAGTGAGCGAACGCCGCCCCAAAGCGTTTTTTATTTTAGGCGATGTGGTATCATCAGGAAAGAAACCCGGTGCCTGGAAAAACATAGATCTGTATTTGGGTAAGGCTGCGAAAGATTCTGTGCCGGTTTTTGCTACCCTGGGCAACCACGATGTAATGTTCAATGCCCAAAAAGGCATGCGAAATTTTAAAACCCGCTTCCCCACATACGAGCCTACGGGTTATACCGTAATTACAGATTCGGTAGCGGTTGTGCTGCTCAACTCCAATTTCGGCGCGCTAAGCACAGAAGATATAACCAAACAAAACGCCTGGTACAAACAAAAACTGAAAGATCTTGATGCCGATGCATCTATAAAATTGGTTATAGTGGGCTGTCACCATTCACCTTATACCAACAGTAAAATTGTTAAGCCATCGCCGTTGGTTCAGCAGTATTTTGTGGAGCCGTTTCTGGCTTCGGCTAAATGCACGCTGTTTATTTCGGGGCACTCACATAACTACGAGCAGTTTAAAGTAAAAGGCAAAGACTTTGTGGTGATAGGCGGCGGCGGTGGCCTGCACCAGGACGTAAGAGCCAATAACGACGTTATGCACGACGTAGCTGCCGACTACAAACCGATTTTTCATTACCTGGAAGTGACTCGCCAAGGCAACAAGCTGGAAGTTTTATCGCGCAAGCTTGCATCTGATTTTAAGAGCTTTGCGGATGGGAGAAAGTTTGAGGTGAAGTAAAATTTCGAAAAATTTTTGTCCCAAAACTGTCCCATTTTGTCCCAAAAAAGTGTAAACTTTTTGGTTTTTCAATTATTTGATTATCAATAGATTATAAAGGTTCTACAGCTAAATTTACTGACTTATAAGTAGTCCCAAAAAAATGATAATATTTTGAGTTAAGTTATTAGTTATCAAATATTTGAATATTTTTAACATCAAAAATAAAAAGTGTTTTTATCTTTTTTTGGGACACCGCCAATTGTTAAAAAAATGATTGAGGCAGACAATCAGCCACATAATTAAAACTGGTTTGCAGTCGGGTTAAAATGCGGCAAATCGTGTTAACTTTGCTGTATAATGGCATATAAATACGTTGATAATTACCGGGAGCAGGGAGCACGCAAAAAGCTGGTTGATGAGCTGAAAAAGAAGGGCATTGAAGACCGCCAGGTGTTAGAGGCCATAGGTAAAGTACCCCGCCATTATTTTTTCGACGAAACTTTCTGGAGCCAGGCTTACAAAGACATCGCCTTCCCCATAGGCGAGGGCCAAACCATATCCCAACCCTACACCGTAGCGTATCAAACAGAATTGCTGCACATTAACAAAAACGACAAAGTGCTGGAAATTGGCACCGGCTCCGGCTATCAAACCTGCGTGCTGATAGAGGTAGGCGCCAAAGTATACACCATAGAGCGCCAGGAGAAACTTTACGAACGCACCAAGCAGGTATTACCACACATAGGCTACCGCGCCCGCTTTTTCTGTGGCGACGGCTCAAAAGGCATAGCACTGCACGCCCCTTACGACAAGATCATTGTAACCGCCGGCGCACCTACCGTACCCGATATATTATTAGGTCAGCTTAAAATTGGAGGCATACTGGTTATCCCGGTTGGCGATGCCGAATCGCAAAAGATGGTCACCATCCTAAAAACCGGCGAGCACGACTACGAGAAACACGTGCTGGATACCTTCAGGTTTGTACCGCTGGTAGGGGAGAGAGCGTGGTAGAGGGGATTTCGAATTTCGGATTTTCGATTTCGAATTTTAAGGTCTCATCGGTGTAAATAAATCCGAAATTGAAAATCCGAAATCCGATATCAGTCTACCTTTTCATCGCCCTATCCATCTCAACTTTTGTATCGCGTTCTTTCATGGTTTCGCGTTTATCAAATGTTTTCTTGCCTTGTGCCAGGGCTATCTCCAGCTTGGCAAACCCCCGCTCGCTGATGAAGAGGGCAAGGGGTACTATGGTTAGTCCTTTTTCTTCGCCGCGGGTTAGTAGCTTTTTTAATTCTTTTTTGTTGAGGAGCAGCACACGGTCGCGTTTGGCTTCGTGGTTATAGAATGATCCGAAGGAATATTCAGAAATATGCAGGTTGCGTACATAAAGCTGCCCGCCAATAAATGTGCAAAAGGCATCGTTAATGTTAGCTTTGCCATCTCGGATGGATTTTATCTCAGTACCCAGCAGTTGTATACCGGCTGTGTATTTATCCAGTATATGGTATTCAAAATAAGCTTTCTTATTCTTTATGTAAACTTTATCCTCACTCATTGCGCTGCAAACTTAGTGTTTTTAGAGATTAGTTGACTAGTTGATTAGAGACTGGTTGACTAGATGTAAGTTATTTATTGATTTGAATTTTTAGATCTTGATTGATATGCAGAAAATTAACTAGTCTCTAATCACTGATCAACTAGTCAACTAGCCCAACGGCTTTACCACCAATACCGGCACATCAATCAGGTGGCGCACTTTGTTAACTGTGGTGCCAAATATCAGATCTTTTAGCGCCTTGTGGCCATGCGAACCCATTACCACAAAATCAATCTTTTCCTCGTTTACAATTTTACTGATGGATTTTGCCGCCATGCCGAAGCCCACTTTGGCTTGCGCATTGTAGCCCAGTTTTTGCAAAGCAGCAACGTATTGGTTAATGTTATCTACGTCACTTTGCGTTTCGTGGTCCATTACCTCAACGCCGTTGTATTGCGCGCCTGCCGTTTCAACTACGTGTATCAGGGTGTAGAGAGCTTTGTTACCACCCTGCATAATGCCGTGACGGATGGTGTTGGTATCGTTTTTTGAAAAGTCGATAGCTATACCAATGTGATGATACTCTATCGCGTCCAGATCATTTATCACCGTAGCAATACCATGCGGAATGAAGATGGGATTGTCCTTGTGTTTAAACAGTAACGGTCGTAGAAAGACGTATACAAGCAAACTTGCTATACCTAATACCGAAGGGATCACCAAAGCGTAGATCCAAATCAGCGTACCACCTGATGATTCGCTAATCCAGCTGTAGATCTGCTCGTAAACTAATTTGCCGTTAAGGCCTACAATTACAACGGCGCTTGACCAGGCACCTGTTTTGGCCCATTTGCCTATAGCAAATTTGCCCATCTTCTTCGTATCACTGGTAAAGTGTATAAGCGGTATAACCGCGAAACCCAGCTGCAAACTTAACACCACCTGACTTAAAATAATCAGCTTACCCAAGCCATCTTCGCCATAATATAATATGGTAAATACTGCCGGCACAATAGCTAATATCCTTGTTAGCAAACGGCGCAGCCAGGGCTCAACACGCAGATTAATGTGGCCCTCCATAATTATTTGCCCGGCCAGCGTACCTGTTATGGTAGAGCTTTGGCCTGCCGCTATCAGCGCCACGGCAAACAACACAGGTGCCGTTCTGCCGAAGATGTGCTCCAGTAATTTGTAGGCATCTTGTATCTCGGCTATTTCAAAATAGCCGTTTTTGTAGAATGCGCTTGCGGCCAGCATCAAAATAGCAGCGTTCACTAAAAATGCCAGGTTCAGTGCTATAACCGTATCAAAAAAGTTGAATTTTATGGCTGTTTTTATGCCGTCGTCAGTACGTACTATCTGCCGGGTTTGCACCAATGATGAGTGCAGGTACAGGTTATGCGGCATTACTGTAGCCCCGATAATACCTATGGCTATGTACAGCGCGTTTCCCGATAAATTGCCCGGCACAAAACCCTTGGCCACCTCCACAACATCAGGCTGCACAATAAACATTTCTATCAGGAAAGACAGCCCCACAATAAATATCATAGAAACTATAAACCCCTCCAGTTTGCGCATGCCTTTGTTCATTAAAAACAGCATAAGCAGGGTATCTGTAATGGTAAGCGATACGCCCCATATCAGTGGCAGGTTAAACAGTAGCTGCAAACCTATCGCCATACCTATAATTTCAGCCAGATCGCAGGCTATAATGGCGAGTTGCGCCAGTATGTACAAAAAGAAGTTCACTATCGGCGGATAGGTGTTTCTTGATGCCTGCGCCAGATCAAGCCCACGCACTATGCCCAACCGAGCACTTAATGATTGTAGTAGTAGTGCTATCAAGTTCGAGGCCAGCAACACCCATATCAGGCTGTAGCCAAAGGCACTACCACCGGCAATATCGGTAGCCCAGTTGCCTGGGTCCATATAACCAACGCTAACCAAATACGCCGGACCAATGAAAGCCAAGATCTTTCGCCAGCCTGTTTTGTTGGCGGTTTGCACCGAGCTGTGCACATTGGCTAAGGATTCTTTTCCGCTGCTCATATAGCTATCAATAAGTTGCCCGCTACCTCGCGGCTTATGTTAACGTTTTTTCCATCCATATTTAAAACCACTGAGCGGTCGTAATCAATTACTTCTGCAACTGTTATTTTTTTGCCGATGACGAGTTGCAGTTTTTCAAGGTATTGCAAAAAGGTAGGGGAATGATCTCGCACGCCCGACACTATCCCACAAGTATTTATGCCAAGCTCGGCCACGCTTATCAATTGATTTTTTTTGATGTTGCCGTTTCTGTCGGGTATTGGGTCGCCGTGCGGGTCGTTTTTGGGGTAGCCCATAAATTTATCCAGCCGGTCAATCAGTTCCATAGATGATATATGCTCCATTTCTTCGGCCATATCGTGTACCTCATCCCATCTAAAGTGTAGTTTCTCCACCAAAAAATATTCCCAAAGACGATGTTTTCTGATTATGCTGACTGCTATTTTCTCTCCCGTAGGCGTTAAGCTAACCCCCTGATATTTGGCGTAATTAATAAGCAGCTTATCGGCCAGTTTCTTTAACATATCAGTAACAGAGGCCGCTTTTGTGCACAGCGCAGCAGCTATTTGATTGGTGCTTACGTTGGCGTTATTTAACGACAAATGGTAGATCGCTTTTAAATAATTCTCTTCGGCTAACGTATTCATTTAAGCAAATCTAATTAAAAATTTAGACTTGTCTAAAAAAATGGTAAAGAATTTTATTCTTTTATTGGGTTTTTTAAAAAATATAATTTTGTAAATTGGACAAAAATTGTCGTCATGGCCGCAGAATTAGATAAGATTGACCTACAGATACTTAAAATTTTACAGGAAAACGGAAGGATAACCAACCTTCAGCTATCTAACGAAATTGGACTTTCGCCCGCGCCCACCCTTGAACGTGTGCGGAAACTGGAGAATGCGGGCTACATTAAAAGTTATCACGCACTAGTTGACGAAGAGAAGCTGGGTTTGGGTATTAAAACGTTTATTCAGATTTCGCTGGACTTTCATCAGAAAAATACTATCCAAACTTTTATAGACGAGATAAAGAATATAAAGGAAATTACAGAGTGCCACCACGTAACCGGCCAATGCGATTTTGTGCTGAAAGTTTACGTACGCGACATAAAATCGTACGAGCAACTCATCATGGAAAAAATAAGCCGCATTAGCGTGGTTAAAACGTTCCAAACCATGATGATTATGAGCACTAGCAAGAAGGAGCCTATTGTTCCGCTGGAGTATTAATTATTGAATTACTGAGTTGTTGAATTATTGAATTAAAATCAATCAATAATTCAGTAATTCAATAATTCATCCTTAACTAATCTGCCAATCTATTCCTTTCCCTCCCTTACTCTCCAAATATGCATTCGTTTTTGAAAACGGCTTAGAGCCATAGAAATTACCTTTTATCACCGCCATGGGCGATGGGTGGCTTGATTTGATCACCAGGTGTTTGGTTTCGTCTATCAACACACTTTTTGATTGCGCGTAGGCTCCCCAGAGTATAAATACAACACCTGCTTTTTTATCTGATGTGGTTTTGATAACCGTATCTGTAAATTGTTCCCAGCCCTTTTTCTGGTGAGATGCGGCTTCGCCGGCGCGTACGGTTAGGGTTGCGTTTAGTAGCAGCACACCTTGCTCGGCCCAGTGGGTCAGATCTCCGCTGCGCGGGATAATAAAGCCCGGGATATCGGTAGCCAATTCTTTATAAATATTTTGCAGGGATGGGGGGGTAGCTATTCCTTTTTGCACAGAAAATGACAAACCATGTGCCTGATTAGCACCGTGATATGGATCCTGACCGATAATAACTACTTTAACGTCATCAAAAGGTGTTTTCCAGAATGCGTTAAAAATATCAGCGCCTTTTGGGTAAATGGTTTTGCCGGCCAGCTTCTCTTCTTTTAAAAACTGTTTAAGTTTAAGCATGTAATCTTTTTCAAATTCATTGCCTAAAACCGCTAACCACGATTGCTCTAATTCTACCGCCATAAATGTTTATCCAACTGTTGATTTACAGTGCAAATAAACGGATATTTGCACTCTGATTTTTAACAGGATTAAAAGAAAGTTATGTCAAATATTATACGGCTTATTGTAGCCTGCACGGTTTTAGGCGGATCAATAGCACTTTGCGTTTTTGGTTTCTGGGGATGGGGCATACCAGTGTTCTTTATCGGCTTGATTATACTGCTTACCTTCTTCTTTAACGAGAACATGCTGGTAGCCCAATATTTTCTGCGCAAGGAGAACCTGGATAAAGCCGATCTGTGGTTGAACAAAATAACCGACTACGAAAAGCAACTGCACAAAAACCAGCATGGTTATTACAATTTGCTTATCGGGTTGATCGAGTCGCGTAAAACGCCGATGAAGGCCGAGAAGTACTTTAAAAAGGCTTTGTCTTTGGGTATGACGATGTCGCACAACATCGCGTTAGCAAAAATTAGCCTGGCGGGTATATCTATGGCAAAGCGCAACAAGCGCGAAGCACAAATGTATTTGTCAGAAGCTACAAAAGATGATAAAAATAAACTGCTTGCTGATCAGATAAAAATGATGAAAGGCCAATTGGCCCAAATGGATAAGCAACAAGTAGTAAAAGGCTTTCGCCCGCAGTATTAAGGCTTAGGTATTAGTGTAAAATTAAATAGGCTTTAAAACCCAAAAGTTTTAAAGCCTATTTTTCTTCAATTGAACCAAAGTAACCAGGTTCTGATCTGCTGAAGTCTGCTCTTGATGTGTAACGCTCTGTTACTTCGGCCTCTGCAGCCGGATCTGCAACTTCAACCATTTTTAACAAACTTCTGATAAACGACAGGTTAAAATTTTGCCTGTTTAGTTTTATCAGATATTCGTTCTCCGTGATTTCTAAAATAGAGTTAGTCATAACTTTTCTAATAAATGTGTTTTGTAAAAATAAGTAACACATTCAATGCCAAAGTTTTGATAATCTTATTATTCTATTAAAGAATTGTTAACAACTAATGTTAATTATTGGTTAGGTGGCTTGCTTGAGTAGCAAGTATCATGTTATTTGTCATTGCGAGGTACGAAGCAATCGCGAACTTTGCGTACGAACTTTTCTCCGTGCGATTGCTTCGTGCCTCGCAATGACAATGATTTAATTGGTAGCTTGTCGAAGGTCGGCGCGTAAAGGCCTGCCCGCCATAGTTCGACAGACTCACCATGACACCCCACGCCCAATGCATTACTCAAACCAAACCATCACCTCTTCTTTAGTAGGCATGGTGATATCCAGTTTTAACTTTTTACGCATACCGCCAAGGTCATTAAACACCTTGTTAGGGTTACCTGCCTTTAGCTCTTCAACGGTATTAAAGCCCATTTTATTCAATACAGGTACCCACTCTGCAGGGATGCCAATATTGATAAAGTCATCAGCAGTAGTAACTTTGGCTTTCTTTTCCGGCCGCATTTGCGGGAAAAACAACACTTCCTGTATAGTGCTTTGGTTGGTCATCAGCATAACCAAACGGTCAATACCAATACCCAGGCCTGATGTTGGAGGCATGCCATATTCTAACGCGCGTAAAAAGTCATCATCCATGGCCATAGCTTCATCATCGCCTCTGCCGGCCAGGATCAATTGCTCTTCTAAACGTTCACGCTGATCTATCGGGTCGTTCAATTCTGAGTATGCGTTAGCAATTTCTTTTCCGTTAACAAACAACTCAAAACGTTCTACCAAACCCTCTTTTGTGCGGTGCTTTTTAGCGAGCGGGGTCATTTCAATAGGGTAGTCGGTTATAAAGGTGGGCTGTATCAGGCTAGCTTCAACTTTTGCGCTAAAGATCTCGTCAATCAGTTTGCCTTTACCCATGGTACCGTCAACTTCAATACCCAGCTCCGCGCAAGTTTCACGAAGCCCTGCCTCGTCCATAGCAGATACATCAATACCTGTATATTTCAAGATAGAATCATACATTGATAAGCGAGTATACGGCCCGGCGAAGTTGATCTCGTTACCACCCACCTGTACAGCGGCAATGCCGTGCACGGCGCGGGTAACCTGCTCCAGGCAGCGCTCTACCATATCCATCATCCATATATAATCTTTGTAGGCTACATAGATCTCCATGGCGGTAAACTCCGGGTTGTGGGTGCGGTCCATACCCTCGTTACGGAACATCTTTCCAAACTCGTAAACACCATCAAAACCTGCAACTATCAACCGTTTTAAATAAAGCTCGTTAGCTATGCGTAAATACAAAGGCATATCCAACGTGTTGTGGTGCGTATTGAACGGACGGGCCGCAGCGCCACCATGTATAGCCTGAAGGATAGGTGTTTCCACTTCCATCCATCCCTGCTCATTAAAGAAATTGCGCATGGCGCTGATAACTTTTGAGCGTTTGATGAAGATCTGCTTAAAATCAGGATTAACCGTTAAATCAACATAACGCTGGCGGTAACGCATTTCCGGGTCGGTAAAACCATCGTGAATTTTGCCGTCCTCATCGCGCTTAACAACGGGAAGTGGTTTTAATGATTTTGCCAGTATGGTTAACTCTTCGGTATGTACAGAGATCTCACCGGTTTGGGTGGTGAAAACGAAGCCTTTAACCCCTACATAGTCGCCAATGTCCAG
>Ga0247817_10002032_pt1 | contig 10428 bp, 16 predicted proteins | sample UWRJL212509R1_FD_178010 | JGI IMG/M metagenome (GOLD analysis project Ga0247817, IMG submission 178010) | Plant litter microbial communities from Arlington Agricultural Research Station in Wisconsin, United States - UWRJ-L212-509R-1 | ecosystem: Environmental > Terrestrial > Plant litter >... | reverse complement strand
AAGCGCGGCTTTCACGCCACCAAAACCCCCACCAACGACAACTACATGCATTCACCACTCCCTTTTCTTGTTATGTTTATGGTAACAGGGAAGAGCGCAAGCGTAAAGACTAATACCCCTATGTGAAGACGTATAGACTATTTGACGTTCAATCTGTTACAATTGTGGAGCTTAGGGGTATAGTACAGCGGTTAGTGCGTAGGTCTCCAAAACCTGAAACCGTGGTTCGATTCCACGTACCCCTGCCAAGTAAAACGACGAACATTTTGTTCGTCTTTTTTCTTGCCCGCGTAGCGTGAAATTGTGCACACGGTTTGCGAATTGCTTTAGCAATACGCTTAACCGTGGTTCGAACACAAGGAGCAAGTTAAATGTGTTTACATATTTAGCAGCGACGCAGCGGCGAAGCATTCCACATTACATTGTCTCTATATGGTTCTTTTAAATAATATATAAACACAGCTATATATAGCAGCCTTTTGTTTAGTCAGGTGTAGAGTATAATAGTTCTAATATTCAGCACTACTTAAGGTTAAATATGGCTACGACAATCATACAATCCTTCAACGAATACTCAAAAAATCTTGAGATTACAAACCTGCAAACTTCTACAGTTGCTAATTGTAGGAGGAATGTTACAACTAAAATAGGGAAAGTCTTAAGTTTGCACCCCGAAGAGTCAAAGGTGATTGGCTCATGGGCTAGAAATACACTTGCTCGCAGGTTGAGCGAAGGAGACGTTGATGTGATGGTGGTCTTGCACTACGGAAATAATATTGGCTGGACTGGAAACGATGGGGTAGTAAAATGTCTAGATAAGTTCAAAGAAATATTGCAAAAAGCATATCCTTCAACCCCGATGAGAAGAGACGTCAACTGTATAACGATGCAGCTGAGTCAATTTAGGCTTGATGTCGTACCTTCTTTTAAGTTCACTGGCTCTAATGGAGGAGGTGACTATTATGTAATACCAGACTCGAAAAGAAACCAATGGATTCCAACTGACCCCTTTGCGTTTGCTAGTTTAATGACTAATGTAAATACTGTAATGAAGGGTGATTTTAAACCGTTAATTAAAATGGTTAAAGGCTGGAATAGAGAAAATGGTTGGCCGATTAGGAGTCTACATCTTGAAGCTATGATGTATCACCACTTTAATAATTATATTCAAACATACACAATGGACTCAATGTTGAAAGTCTTCTTTGCAAATTTACCTTCGTACCTAAGTGCTCCATGCTTCGAACCTATAAAAAATGACCGACTCGATGATTACTTAGACTCAAGCTCTACAAGAACAAGAATATCTGCTTATAATAAGGCAAAGAAGGCTGCAGAACTTTCACACAATGCATTTTCGTGGAAATCGATAAGTCCGGAAAAGTCTATTAAAATATGGAAAATACTATTAGGAGAGTTCTACCCAAATTATGGTTAAAATAAATCAGAATGCGAAACGAGGAGAAGAGTTGAATCAACTTTCAAGGTTGCTATTCGATAATGCGGCTATTAAATGGTACTTGGCATTTATTCTCGATTTAGTCGTAGGTGGTGTTTCAGCAATCTTTGCTTTAATCAATGGAGTTCCAGATAATATTAAATTAGCTAGTGCGTGTCTTACGGTAGTTCTGGCGATTGTCGCATATATTTTAAGGCAGAAGTTTGAAAGTCAATATGATATGGCGGAAACAATGAGAAGGCAATCGGTACTAACCGAAGGTTTAGGATATCCAATTAAAATCCTAATGTTTAGCGAGTGGAGTAGAAGAGCTGGTCGAAAAATTCGTAGAAAGTTTAAATTAGTTGAGAGAAATGTAGACTATTATGTCACTAAGAAAAAGCCTAGTCCTTCCAGGCTTTTAGAAATGACCCAAGAGTCTGCATTTTGGACAAGGTTTTTGTATAGTAGGCTTCTGGAGCTCTCGTGGATTATTCTTATTCTATTTATATTAATTGTTACTGTTGTTATCATGTCGCTTCTGCTCGGTACGGCACCTAATTCAATTAAGCCTACATTGTCCTATGCTGTATTCTTGATAATACCGATTCTTATTACAACAAATGTCATTGGCTGGATTCTTAAATTAAAGAGGTTAATTTTATCAATATCCGAGATAGAGGCTAATATTGAAAGCTTGCTTGAGATGACTCAACCCGACGAGGCTTCAGTCCTAAGGCTTGTGTTTGAGTATAACTGCCAGGTGGTTGCAGGTTTCCCAATTCCTAATTTTATTTTTAATTCTGAATACAACAAGATTCAAGATGAATGGAATAGGCTGCACTAATGTCAAAATCCGTCAACGAAGCATTTGATATATATGCTAAAAACTTGATACCATCTAAGGCTGATCGTAAAAAAGCTTCTTCTCACCGTGATTCGATTGAAACAAAATTAAAAAGTGAATTTGGTTTGTACCGTATGTACGAAAGCGGTTCCTGGAAACATGGTACAGGGGTAGTTGGATTTAGCGATGTTGATTATTTTATTTCGCTAAAGACAGCTAAGCCTTTGTACGGTTCATCTGCATTGGCTTCTGTAAAAACTGCTATGCAAGAAAGATTTCCTACTACGACAGTTAGGGTGTCAACGCCGGCGGTTGTCCTTGATTTTGGCAATGGCTATGAAAGAGTAGAGCTTATTCCCGCTTATCCTAGTTACACTCTAGAAAATAATGATATTGGTTATAGTATTCCTGGTGTTCGTGAAAACTGGATGGAGTCATCACCAGAATCTCATTTAAAATATGTCAATAAGTGTAATCAACAAAAGAATGTAAAGGGTGGGGCCAAAAAACTTGCCCGACTTGTAAAGGCGTGGAAATATTTAAATGACGTACCAATTTCTTCATTTTATTTAGAGATGAGAGCGTCTAAGTACATGACAACGCAGTCATCTGTTATCCTTGCTGTTGATATGAAAATTTTTCTTTCTAGAATTCTAACTGAAGAACTTTCGGCTATGAATGACCCTACGGGTAATACTGGTCGTATCTATCCGTGTTCAAGCGATTCTAAGCATGCCGAAGCGATGTCTAAGCTTAAAACTGCAGTCACTAGAGCGGAAAAAGCGGTCGCGGCTAATAAGGATGGCAAAGTTAGCGAAGCGTTTTTATACTGGAACCTTATTTTCTCTGGTACTTTTCCAAATCAGTCTTAAATAGTAATTAGCTCGCCTAATAGAGACACGCAACGTTTCGTAGGCTGTAGGATTGCATGATAAGTAGATTTCACTAAACCATGTGGTATTTTTATCTTTTTCAAGCAATAATGTTTATATATGTTTTGGGAAAATTTCTGGCCAAATTTTATATCTACTTTGATAGGTGTGTTTGTAGCAGGGATTTTATCTGCACTCACTATTTTATGGCAGATAAAAAAACAAAATACCTCGATTTATATCTCAACTCTTAAAACGTTACTTGTAGAAGTGGCTGATAATAAAAAAACCATGCTTGAAGGCGAAAAGTTTAAGTTGATTATGGGCGACATAAAACATGAATTACTTATGACGGAATTCTCAAAAATTGCTCTTGACGGTGCGTTATCATCAGAGAGGTTGAATCACATAAACAGCGATAAAATTACAAACAAACTCTTAATGCATTCGAAAAAAATTTACATGCATAATATTACTGAAGCAATGATAATATCAAATTTAGGTATATTCACGTCAGACAAACCGGAATTTCTAAACTGGTTGATTGAAAATTTAAACGAAAAACAGTTACTGCTAACGGTTGATTTTGACATGATAATTGATGCCCTGACTGTGGAAATTTTGAAATATGATAAAACTACTCATATAAATTAAGAGTTCGAAGCTCGTCCACTAGGGGCTGCCAAGCATAAGCATTATAGAAAAGTCTCCATTCCGGAGCCTTTTTGCTATGATTAAAACATGCAAAACGACAACAATGATTCTATGCCCGATCCAATTGATTTTATTCCAGGTCAAAAAATGGATTCATCCTCTAGTATTTCAAGTAATACTCAGCAGTTAACATCACCAGCTCCGGTTAAAAAGAAGAGATCTATTGTAATAAATGTTCTAACAATAATCCTTTTGATACCACTTATCATCGTTGCATACGTCGTCATTTCAATAGTTTCGTTTTCAGCGTCTCATGGACAACAACTGGGACGATTGGAAGATGATACCGTAAGCACATTCAGAACTTCCGGCTTTGCACCTACTACGTACGATTGTCACGATGTTGAATTCAGGAATACCTGTTACTTTACACTAGCCACTAATGACAGCAAGGTAGATTCCTTTCTTGTGAATCAAGGTTTTTCGAAAGATAGAACGTTTGGAAAAGGATATATAAAAGATGAGTTGTACATTGAAAACTACAATGGTTCATATTCTTCTTACTATTATTCGAAATAGTTCGAAGCTCATCCGCATATAACTACTAAACATAAACTTTATCGCCGTTGAACTGAAGGCTTCTTGCTATAGTTAATATATGACCGACAAAAAAGAATCAATCCTCCTCACCCGCGGAATCTCTAACCTTGTTTCATTCGGCAACGGCGGCCGCACAACGGCTAACAACCCGTATATGTATATGGTGGGGGACATCTCCGAGACTAACCTTCGTGAGGTGAAGGGTATCTACGCTTTTTCTCTTCCTTTTAAAACAGAGCTGCATCTTATCGGTATTCCTGCTGGCGAGACAGGCAAGGCCTGGTTGGCGAGCAGCAATATGGAGCCAGTTATTCTTGAAGGCGATTACCAAACGTACTTCTCTCTTTATGCAGAAGAAGGCCAGCAATCTTTAAGCCGTTACCACCTCGACCCTCAAGCGATGGTGTTTAACATCGATTTCTGTAAAGAGTTTCATTGGGAAATTATTAATAATACGCTGTACTTTTTAGACGAAGGGCTGCTGCCATCACTTGCTATTGCCGACGAATTTATACGCCTCATCAAACCTGCCTTTCCGCAAGTCACCTCAATAGGTGATGCCAAACTCTTTGTTACTCAAGTAGGCGAAGAGCTAAACGACTTCTACCTAAAGCTACAATGTCCAGTTTGCAAAGCAGAGTTAAAAGAAGGTAAACAATGGTTGGCGTGCCCAGAGGGGCATGGATATTTAATTCAAGGTAGCGATATGTTGGATGTGCGCAAAGACAGTACTCACATTATTAAAGAACTTTCTGAAGTATTTGGTAGGCCACCAAAAGTAATTTCAGTGGTAACTGATGCGAAACACGGTGAGCTATTTTGCCCGCATTGTGAGCACGTCATGCATCAGACTCGGTACCAGATAACAGACGTTATACTGGACGTCTGTTCTTACTGCCCTTATCGATGGATTGATGGTAATGAGCTTGATGCAGTACTTGGCAAGTATCGGCATGAGTCGTATGAGTAGTGACTCGGAACATATATGTTAGAGGTTACTACATAACCTCTGTTTAAACAGGCTATCGGAAAGTAATCTGAGTTGTTAATATTAAACTATGTCAAAAAAAGTTAATTCAACAAAAATGACAAAGAAGCAAATTGAAAATACGGTCAGAGGAGTCCTCTATACCGTACTTATAATCCTTGGACTAGCCATCGCCTATATTTACTGGTTCGGTGCTGCCTTTTCATTATGTGGAATCTCTGGATGTTCAGGAGGAGGGTTTGGTGTAAGCTATAACCCTGAAGCTGTAAAAAGTGCTTTATTATGGAGTGGTATTGTTGCGGCAGCTGCGCCTCTTCTCATCTTCTTTATCTCTAAATTTAAATGGTGGTGGCTTGTTATTGCTTTAGTTACTCTTGTTGCCACACCGCTCATAGGAGCTACGTTAATCGGAGCTGGACTCGATGGTTATCCTAAAAATCGTATTAACAATAGTTCTAATTCTTCGTCTGGTGGCGTAAAGTATTAGTGTTTTAGATAGGTCAGTAAAATAGCCCACCAATTGTGAACATTGACTTTTCATGCTACTTATGCTATAATGTATACGTACTTGTGAGAACTACTCCGAGCAAGGATTTGCAACTTCACATCCGTCTCTATTGATTGGAACGCCATGACACTCCAGCACCCTGGATACACCGTCCTAAGCCGTCTCCGCAATGGAGAAACGGTCGAAATCGACAACTCGGGCATCTTTGTTAAGGAGATTCCTGGAGAATTCCAGCCCGGCGACGATTATGTCGGAGCACGAAACACGGTCAACCTGTTGACTGTCGTTCGCATCGAGCGAGGCTGGGTCGTTCCCCGTGAGGACGCCTACCTCTTCGATATCGACGAGTGCGTCAAGGTCGAGATTGTCGACTGCTAAATCCTATACGCTGCCCGAGAGCGTTAAATCTCGGGCAACAACCAGAGTTATTTATTGTGAATAGATAGTTGTGACTGTTGAATATAGGTTCGTCTTTTTTGATATACTATTCTCATAAACAAGGAGTCAATCGATGATTGAATTTAGTGGTCTTAACTTATTAGCAATCGCTGCCGCATGGATATTTAGTGTCGTATTAGGCTCATTCTGGTACTCACCAGCAGGTTTTGGAAAACTATGGTCAACCCTCAGCGGAGTCGATATGATGAAGACTCCGAAAGAAGAGACTTCACGAGCTATTGTTTTTGTTGTTGTGAGTAGTTTGTTGCAGGCGTTTGCACTCGCACTTATTTTGAATAGCCTGAACGTTAGCGGGGTAGGCGAGGGTATTGTTGCTTCACTTGTTTTATGGTTTGGATTTACAGCGCTAACAACTGTTGGCAATACTTTATATCAACGTCAAAGCTGGAAATTCTGGTGGCTGAATGCAAGTTTCTTCTTGGTTACGATGGTTGTTAATGGCATTATCTTGTCAATTTGGAATTAAATGGAAAACCCTGACCACCGTATATTCTCAATCAGTGTAGCGAGTGTCTATCTACACTACATTACGAAGGCTGAGCGTAAAGGCCGAACCAAATTAGAGGTTGATGAAATTATTCGCTGGTTAACAGGGTATAGTCAGGCTGAACTTGAGGCTGAGCTAAACAATCAAACTGATTTTAAAACGTTCTTCGCTAATGCACCTAAAATGAACCCCTCTCGTTCACTTATTACCGGAGTCATCTGTGGTGTACGAGTAGAGGACATACAGCAGCCAACTATGCGTGAGATACGCTACTTAGATAAACTCGTCGATGAATTAGCTAAAGGCAAAGCGATGGATAAAATACTGAGAGCATAGAAATGCTTTTTGTTATAATAGGTGCATGGAAAAAGTAGAACTCGTCGACGAACTTATTATCAGGCTTGAGCAGCTGCAAGAAATAATGCAGATTACTGAAGACAACGTATCAATAGATAACGTGCTGTTACAGGCCATCGTTAACCATGCCAACGAAACAACCCTACACGCCGTTATACACGACGTTGAGCAGATGATTAAGCTCAAAGATAGTGACCTAAGCTACTAATGGTATAATAAAGGTACTGATTACCTTGAACTCTTCAAACTGATCACCAACTATTCTCAATAACTCTTAACAGAAGGAGTCCTATGGACGACAAGAATAATAGCGGTGCTCAGGACGTGCTGGCTAAAATAGAAACTTTTAACGATATGTATCGCGATGTTGCGAAACGGCTGCACGAGCTGATTTTGGCCACTGCACCAAACTTACAGCCGCGCCTATGGTACGGCATGCCAGGCTACGCACTGAAAAGCGATGGGCCGGTTGTTGTGTTCTTTAGGCAAGACAAATATATTAGTTTTGGCTTAACTGAGAGTACGAACCTTACGGAACTTGGAAGCCCGGAAGAGGGGCTTGTGGAAGTTGCTTGGTACCTTAGTAAGCTTGATGTAGCAGCGGAAGTAAAGATCGCTGACATCGTTCGAAAAATAGTTGCCTAATTGCCTTGAATAATACAGTTAGCCTTCATGATGGAGGCTTATTGTATGTTAAACACTAATACAGTATACTTTGAACATGAAAACATTTGAACGTCTCTCAGCCAAACAACTTTTCCCAGCCGAATTCGATGAAACCACTCTAAAACTCATGAATGCCGAAGGTTCTATGCCCGACGATAAGATCGGCATAAACACCAGCTTTGTTCCACTGCTAAAAGCCTCTCGTGTCGTTCAGCGGACAATTGATACGTTTGGAAACAACCTTCACAATTCATTGGACGAAGATTTCATGTTAAAAGCCCCAACACCTGCACAAAAGGCACTTATAGAACTTCGCAAGGCGCGTGATACGTTCAATTCACTCGTGCCAGACAGTAGTTCGACACCTACGCCATTTGAAGCTGAAATTCAAACGTATACCAATATAGCGAATAACGCAGTAGCTGACCGGGTAAAAAAGATTGGTTCAATTATCGGCTCAAGAAACGACCTGTATGTTAGCGGCCCGACTGATGCAAAACATACCCTCGCTGCTAGGTTAGTGGATATGGCATCAATTACAGACGAAGAGACTGGATTATTGCATGACGAGGTTGTCGTTGAAGGGAAGAATGGTTCGATTGGATTGCTTCCCCGACCATCTCGGCTTATTGGGATTCACGCACTGCACGCTATAAACCCTGCTGATAAAGTGCTGGTCATGACGAAGCCTTGGAATATGAGCAAGAAGGACAGAGAGCGAACGAAGGAGATATACCAAGGGATATATAGCCAAGTCTAGTAGCTTAGTTAACCTTCTAACTAATTAAGAACGAGATTTAGGATTATTGTTCCTAAAATGCTCAGTACGATAATATAACACATGAGAAACCCCACCTCCGGTAAACGGACGTGGGGTTATCTCTTCAGGTGGAAATTATGGCGAGCGGTACTACTTGACGGTGACGCCAATCACACCGAACGGGTTGCAGCTGTCCAACTGCTCCTGTGTGGGGTGGCCACTGGTTGTTTGGACGAAGATGGCCGACATGATGCAGGCGTTTCCGTTCTGCTTCAATGCCATGATGTCTTCGTCCTCCAGGCCGATGGCGTAGACGTCGCCGACTTGCACTACGGAAGCCTCGCCGTTCTCGGTGAAAGGTCCGTAAGGAGCCATTCCGCTGATGGAAACAACCGTTGCGTTAACGGCGATTTCGGACAGCGGCGGCTTTACGCCTTCACGAGCAACTACCGGAGGTAGTGACCAGCGAGGGTCGACGGCTGCCTGGTTCGGGTCGTTCGGGCCTCCTCCAATCGGAGCATTCCCTTGGGCGTAGGAGCCCTCATTCGGAGACTTCGGTGTAGCCGGAACGTCGCTCGCAGTAAGCGAGGGAGTAGGCATCACCGGAGTCGGCATGACGATTGAACCGTTGAGGAAGATGAAGGACAGGGTGAAAACGGCACCTAAAAGGAAGGGCTTGCGCATGTTTAATCCATTCTGAAGAGGTTCAAGTCGTATTCACTCCTTATGGAGTAAAACTCGACATAAGGCATGTGTGACTATAATACTATTTTAGCATAAACGGTATAAAAAGTCAATGGTTCACCCTTAAGGTCCGTGGGTATATAATAGAGTTAGTTATGTGAGTACTCACACTGTGTTTCCACTTGCAGACTATATACAATTTCAGTTCTCCGTCGCGTACAACAGATAAACGGTCTGTCGGTGCCACCGGATAGCTTCATACAATAAAATCCGTTACAGCTAAACAATCTCGTTTTAGTTGTTTTTTATTTTAAAACTATGGAGTAATGATATGTATAAAAGCAATGATGTAAACACTTGGAACGAATACCTAGAAACAACAAGCCGTGGCGGTGCGCCGGTGAAGTTAGACAGAATTTTGAAGCGACGCATGAAGGCGTTTTTGCGGGCACGGAGGCTTGATTCAAATGTTGATATAATGCAAATAAAGTGATATAGTATGCACACTTAGAAATAAGCGTACTTTGTTATTCACCTTCAATTAAAACTTGAGTGGTGACCGTGAAAGATAATCGATGGAGAAGTCAACATGAGTAAATACCCCACGGCAGAAGACCTTGCGAAGACGCTACTACTGTACCGGCTTGGCGAGGTGCTCAAGAAAACCAGCTACGAAAAACAGGCCGAGGTTCCGGCCGGCTCTTGGCCGACCGAAGTCCTGAGCTTCAGCGACGTCGAATTCCTTTCGAAGCTTGGCGTCGAGTGGCACTCCCAGCCTCGACGCAACGGAATCACCAACCTGCTTGGTGAAGAGTTCGTCGACATGAACAACCAAGGTGTCAGCCTGGAGGTTCACAAAGAACACATGCGAACCTCGATCGTGTTCGTCTCTCTCGTCAACTAACCGTTAAATCGGCTATAACCCGGCAGGGCTTTAGACTTTGGTCTTTAGCCCGCCGGGTTTATTTTTATTAAGAGATATAGCAACTAACGCCACACCGCCTACGCTTGCAAATACCCTTCAATTCCGCCATAAATAGTACTACCGTTTCAAGATAGTGAGTGGGTGAGAGATGAGCGCTAAAAAGCGCGTTAAGAAAGAGCTCGA
>Ga0247817_10002031_pt1 | contig 10429 bp, 10 predicted proteins | sample UWRJL212509R1_FD_178010 | JGI IMG/M metagenome (GOLD analysis project Ga0247817, IMG submission 178010) | Plant litter microbial communities from Arlington Agricultural Research Station in Wisconsin, United States - UWRJ-L212-509R-1 | ecosystem: Environmental > Terrestrial > Plant litter >... | reverse complement strand
ATCGCGATTCGCGAGGGCAAAGTGGTCGGGGAGATGCGCGGGATGCGACTCCAACCATCGCTCGACCATACGCTTCACACCGATCGACTCGGTGGTTTTCGCGGCCTGGCGTGTGTCCGTCGCGGGGGACTCTCACCCTCCGGCATAACGGAACTGCTTCACCGTAACTCCGGCCGCCGGGAGAATGCGAAGTTGCGTTCTCCCGGCAAACCTGCAACAAGAGAGCCCTTTTCGACGCAGGTTCCTTGCGTCACCCCGGGCGTGTCGGGCTCGCCGATCAGCCCTGACGCGCCTTGAGGCGGGGGTTGATCTTGTTGATCACGAAGGTGCGTCCGCGGCGCCGAACGACCTGTGAACCGGGCTGGTTCTTGAGGGATTTGAGTGAGTTGCGAACCTTCATGGTGGTCTCCATTTCGAGGGTGGACGAAATCATCGGCTCCTTAATGAGAACCAATATCAATTAGGATAGCTCTCGCGGGACGGCCCCGCTGGGATGGACACGAATGCAGAACCCCGCGAATGAACTCACGATCACGCTGCTGATCGGCGGCACAGCCGACTCGCCGACGGGCAGCGTGACGAGGGCGCTCGTCGCCTCGCCAGTCGCGCCTTCAGCAGCTGCCCCGGTCGCCGACGAACACGACTCGTTCGCCCTCGACCTCGCCGAGCGCCTCGGCGATCACGCCGCAAACGGGCAACGTGGTGCGGCGGTGGTGGAGTTGCATCCGTCGGTCGACCTCACGGAGACCGCGCTCGTGCTCGACGCCGTCTTTGGAGAACTCGCTACCGATGGGACCCCCGTCGGCCTCGGCGAGATCATCGTCGTCGTGAGCGCGGTGAGCGCTCGCGCCGAACTCTTCGACACCGTGGCGGGCGACGTCGACTTTGAGACGCCAGAGCGGCTTGCCACCCGGATCGAGCTCGCGACCGTTGTCGTCGTCACCGACTGCCATCTGGTGTCGCGGGCGCACCTGCGCGAGGTGCTCGGGCTCATCGAGAAGCTTGCGCCGCGTGCGCCGAGACTGCTCTCGAGCGGCCGCATCGACCCCGCGGCCCTGGCGAGGCACGCAAGGGGCGATCGGCGCCTCGGCATCGGACGATCGGCCGGGTGGATGCGTGAGCTCAGTGGGCGCGGTGAGCTTCCGACCAGCATTTCCGGTATTTCGACGATGATCTTCGACGACCCGAGGCCATTCCATCCGCTTCGGTTGGCCGAGATCATCGAGACGTGTGGCGAACGGGACATCGTCGGTCAGATTCTGCGCTCTCGCGGCTTCATCCGGCTCGCTTCGAGACCCGACACGGTCGGTTCCTGGGCGAGTGCCGGCCCCGCGCTGACAATCGAATCGACGTCGATGTCGAGCTGGAGTTCCGACTCACCGACCGGACAACAGCTCGTGTTCTACGGCAAGGGTCTGCAGCACGAAACGCTCGTGAATCTTCTGAGCGCCGCGCTGCTCGCCGACGACGAATTCATTGCCGGCCCGATGGAGTGGGCGACCTACGTTGACCCGTTCCCGGTCTGGCACGATGCCGAGGCCGAACACTGAAGGGTGAAGGTGCGCTCTAGCCGCGCGACTCCGCTGGCACGCGAACCATGCCCTCCTGGGCGACGCTCGCCACCAATGCGCCGTCGCGCGTGTAGATCCGGCCGAGGGAGAGCCCCCGACCGCCGCGGGCGTTCGGCGACTCCTGCACGTAGAGCAACCACTCGTCGACGCGCGCCGGACGGTGCCACCACATCGCGTGGTCGAGGCTCGCGGCCTTGAGGCCAGGGGTGGCCCAGGCCAGACCGTGGCCACGCATGATCGGCTCGAGAATCGAGTAGTCGCTCGCGTAGGCGAGCGCCGCACGATGCAGGTTCGGGTCGTCGGGAAGGGGGCCGACCGCCTTGAGCCAAACGGCCTGGTGCGGCACCTGCTCACCCTCTACGGCGAAGTACAACGGCCCTTCGACGTGCCGCATGTCGAACGGACGCTCGGTAGCCCAGTTGCGGGCGACCGGGTGGTCGATCCCGGCGAGCACCTCCGCAGCTGACTTCAGCGTCTCGGGCTGCGGGATGCCCTCCGGCATTGCCCGCTGGTGCTCGAGCCCCTCGTCTTCGTCCTGGAACGACGCGATCATCGACAGGATCGGCAGGCCGTCCTGGTAGGCCTGGGTGCGCCGGGTCGAGAATGAACGCCCGTCGTGAATGCGGTCGACCGAGAACGTGATCGGCTTGTCGACGTTGCCCGGGCGCAGGAAGTATCCGTGCATGGAGTGGACGAAGCGGTCCTCCGCGATCGTGCGCATCGCTGCGACAAGTGACTGCGCGAGCACCTGCCCTCCGAAGACCCGCCCGAGCGGCATCCACTGGCTTGGCCCGGTGAAAATGTCTTCACTCGTTCGCGCGCCGGTGTCGGTTAGATCGAGAGCGGTCAGAAGACCGTGGAGTGGGTCGCTCATGCCCTGTAGTTTAGAACCCGTATGAGCACCTTCACGCTTCCCGATCCCCTCGCACTCGGCGACCTTGCCACCTACCTCGGTCGCGCGGGTCGCGTTGAGGACGGCTCCGTTCGCCTGATCGCCGGGGGCGGAGTGCTCGCCGTCTACGTCGCCGTGTTCTATCCCGTCGGCCTGCTCGACGAGAGCCCGACCATCCTCGGACTCCGCACGTTCTCGATCGGCGGGGCAGCCGACGGCAGCGCGGAGGAGTTCGACGTCGTTGTTCCGGTCGGGTCGCTTTTGACGCGTCTCGAGAGACTCAAAGACGAGTCCACGGATGTAACGGCCGAAGTCATCGTCACTCTGCCCATGCAGGTCAACACCGTCACCTGGGCTGCGATTTCACCGCCACGCGGCGGCTGGGCTCCGCTCGAGCCCACCGCTGCCGGGCTGCTCGAACGGGTAGCTAAAGAGGGCATCGACGAGGTCGCGACCGCGATTCCGACCGGCACGGGCGAGCAGATCGTCCACCGCGTGCGCTCCGAAGTCTGGGGTCGTCCGATCCGCGGGCTCGAACACGTACCGGCTGGTGCGGGTTTCGCAGCCATGAGCCTCGGCTTTCTCGGTGACGACGACGCGGCGGTCAAGCTCTTCGAAACGGGCCCGTGGACTCGGCTCACCACCACGCGCGGTCACGTTCTCGTGAAGCGTCGCGCCTGGTCCCTTTCTCGCTAGACGACTGTTGCGTAGATGACTGGCACGCCAGGTGATCGTGCCTCGCGGTAGCCGCGGTCTCGGCTCGTCGTTCAACGGGCTCTGGTTCGCCACCGGAACCGCGAATCTCGGCGACGGCATCGTGCTGTTCTCGCTTCCGCTGCTCGCGCTCTCGGCCGGGGCGAGTGACGGCCTCGTCGCGCTGACGATCACCCTCGCCACGATTGCCTGGCCGCTATTCGGCATTCACGGCGGGTGGTTCGTCGACCGGGTCGGCGCGACGCGCATTTTGCGGGGAGCCAACCTGGTGCGCGGCCTCGCGCTACTCGGCCTCGCGGTCGCCGTCGCTTTCGGGGCGCTGAGCTTCTGGCTCGTGGCATCCGTTGCCGTGCTCTACGGAATCGCGGAAGTGCTCGTCGACACGGCCCTCGTCTCGACCGTCGCGAGCACGGTGATCCCCGCCCAGCGCGGTCGCGCGAACGCCCGCATCGAGGCGACCATCAACGTCGCCAACCAGTTTCTCGGCTCACCGATCGCCGGTGCGCTGATCGTTCTCGGCAACGTGTTCGCCGTGGCGGCGGGAGGCGTGCTCTACCTGCTTGCGCTCGTCGGCGTCGGATTCGTGCGACGCGTCTCGGTAGCCGAGGCCGTCGAGGTGCCCGACAACCGCATCCGCGCAGGCATGAGCTTTCTCTGGAAGAACCTCACGCTGCGCTGGCTCACCGTCATCAACGCCGGCATGAACCTGGTCTGGGGCATGTGGGAAGCGGTGATCGTGCTCTACATCGTTGCGCCCGGGCCGCTCGGTCACACGCCGTTCGAGTTCGGTCTTCTGCTGGCGGGGATGGCGGTCGGCGGTCTCGCCGCAAGTCTCGTGTTCCCGTGGCTGCGCACGCGACTCGGCATCGCGGTGCTGCTGTCGGTCGACGTCATCGGCACGGCGCTGTTGCCGCTTGCCCCGGCCCTTGGACTCGGCTTCTGGTGGGTGCTTGCCGCGGCAGCTCTCGCCGCCGCGGGAAGCAGCACCTGGCGCATCCTGATGTCGACAATCCGCCAGCACCAGACCCCGGAATACCTGCTCGGCCGGGTCTATTCGGCGTCACGCGTCGTGAGCTGGGGTGCCGTGCCGGTCGGGGCCGCCCTCGCGAGTGTGCTCGTGACGGTCTTCGGCCTGCCCGGCGTCTTCACGGTGGCGACCGGCATCGCCATTGTCGTCATCGTGGGCTTTGTGGTGTTCGCGGTTCGGCATCCGCTGACCGGGGCCGATGGCGAGCCGGTCAGCAGTGCTCGTTAGCAGTGCTCGTTAGCAGTACTCGCTAATACATCACCGAGATTTCTTCCATCACGACGGTGATCGCGGCGAGCGACTTCACCATCACGATGATGAAGTACAGCACGTAGGCCGCGAGGTAGACCCAGAGCACGAGCATGCCGGAGCCGGTGCGACGCTTGATGACCACCGAGCGACCGATCGCGTAGACGATCGCGCTGAGGAAGGTCCAGGCCCAGTGGAACGGGCGCGGAACGCCCGCCTTCTTGAGGGCGCGGTAGTCGAGAAAGGCGAAGAGCGCCGAGAGCAGGTACGACGCCCAACCGGCGGCGAGCAGGGCGAGATAGCCCGGTGATAACGTGGGAATCGGGTTGGTCGTGGTGGGCTGCTGAAGGCTCTCGAGCATGTAACCGTTGAAGTCGAAGAGCACGAATCCGATAATGGGCGGAATCAGCATCGCGGTGAAAACCCAGATGAACGGCGTGTAGGGGCTCGTACCCTCGGGCGCCCTGAGCTGCTGGCTTGGAGCGTGTGACGGCTGGTACTGCGCCTGGTATGGCGCGGACGCCGCGGCTGCCTGCTGGGTCGCCGAGAGCGGCTCTTCCGGTCGTTGTACCGAGTCGGCGTACTGCTCGGTCCAGGCGGTGCCGTCCCACCAGCGGGTGCGCGGTGTTCCTGAGGGGTCGGGGTACCAGCCGGCGGGGATCTGCGGGGTGTCGGGATTCGTCATGGGCGTTCCTTTACTCGGGGTGATCGGTCGGCGGAATGGGCGAGCTTAGCTGAAGGGGGTCTGCATGAGTTCGTTGACGGAGGCGATTCAAGATTCGCCATTGGAAGTCCTTTGAGCCTGCGAGCAGCAGCCGTCAGGGAGTGGTTTCGATGATCTCGGCAAATTCAGGCAGGAGCACGATGATCGCCCAGATGAAGACAAGAACGAAGTGCGCGACGATGAGCGCGATGTTCAGCACCATCGGTCGCAGCCCGCTTCCCGTGCGTCGGCGAACGATGATCGAGCGACCGACGACGTATACCGGAGCGCTGAAAAAGACGAAGAAGATGTACGCCCAGTGGAACGGGCCCGGAACCCCCGCGGCCTTCAGCGCACGGTAGTCGAGCACAGCGAACAGGATCGATAGGGCGATGACGAGGTACTGCACGGCATTCGTTGCGACCTCGCCCGGGTAGAACAGCGGGGCCTCAGGGTCGTCGAGCATCGCCGTGGTCTCGGCGAGTCCGCCGGAGATGAAGAACACGAAGTTGGCGATGATGTTGAGCACCGGCAGTGCCGCGAGAACCCAGATGAACGAGGTGTACGGCGACGTCCCCTCCGGTGCTGTGAGCGCTGTGGCCGCCTGGTAGGGCGCGAGTTGCGAGACCGGCTGGCCGTAGGGCGCCGGCGCTGCGTAGGGGTCGGGCCGCACGGCCGACTCGAACTGGTCGGTCCACGCCGAGCCGTCCCACCAGCGCGCTCGCGTCGAACCCTCGGGGTCGGGGTACCAGCCGGCGGGAATCGCGGTGCTTCCGGTGTTCGACATAATTCTCCCGGTGGTCGATGGAACCTGACTTCTCTGAGGAAAGTTTAGAGGTTCGAGGTCGGGCTGCTTACAAGCGCGCGACGGCCCGTCCGGCTTCGCGGCCGCTGAACAGGCATCCGCCGAGGAAAGTGCCCTCGAGCGAGCGGTAGCCGTGTACTCCGCCGCCGCCGAATCCGCTCGCTTCGCCCGCGGCGAACAGCCCGGGAATCGGCGTACCGTCGGTGCGCAGCGCCTGCCCGTCGAGGTTCGTCTCGATTCCGCCAAGGCTCTTCCTCGTGAGGATGTGCAGCTTGACCGCGATGAGTGGGCCGGCCTTCGGATCCAGCAGGCGGTGCGGCGACGCAACCCGGATGAGCTTGTCTCCCCGGTAGTGCCTGGCCTGGCGGATCGCGTTGACCTGGGCGTCTTTCGAGAAGTCGTTGGTGAGCTGCCGGTCTCGCCCCTCGACCTCGAGCCTGACGCGATCGGTGTCGATCGTGACATCCGGGCTCAGTCGCTGCATTCCGGCGAGCAACTCGTCGAGAGTGTCGGCGACAACAAAGTCGACGCCCTTCTTCTTGAAAGCTTCGACCGGTTCGGTCGCACCCTTTCCCAGCCGCTGGCGCGCGAGTTCGCGCACGCTCCTGCCGGTCAGGTCGGGATTCTGCTCGCTGCCAGAGAGCGCGAACTCCTTCTCGATGATCTTCTGCGTGAGAATGAACCACGAGTGGTCGTGGCCCGTCGTGCGCAAGTGCTCGAGTGTGCCGAGTGTGTCGAATCCGGGGAACAGCGGGCCGGGAAGGCGCGTACCGGTTGCGTCGAGCCAGAGACTCGACGGACCGGGAAGAATCCGGATGCCGTGGCTGGCCCAGACCGGATCAAAGTTCGTGATGCCCTCGACGTAGTGCCACATGCGGTCGCCGTTGATGAGGTGCGCTCCTGCCCGCTCGCTGATGCCGAGCATGCGCCCGTCGACGTGGGCCGGCACGCCGCTGAGCATGTGTGCCGGCGGCTCACCGAGGCGCTTCGGCCACTGCTTGCGCACCTGGTCGTGATTGCCGCCGATTCCGCCGGACGTGACGATGGTTGCACCGGCGTGGATCTCGAAGTCGCCGACCTCGGTGCGGTTGCTCGGCTGCCCGCGATCGGCGTCGCTCGGCGCGAGCACGGCACCCTGCGCCCCGACGACAGCACCGCCCTTGGTGATCAGTCCGTCGACGCGGTGGCGGAACTTCAGGGTGACGAGTCCTTTCGCGACGCCCTCCCGCACGGCCTTCTCAAACGGTTCGACGACGCCGGGGCCGGTGCCCCAGGTGATGTGGAAGCGGGGGACGGAGTTGCCGTGGCCGATGGAGCCGTAGCCGCCGCGCTCTGCCCAGCCGACCACGGGGAAGAAGCTGACGCCGCGCTCTTTCAGCCAGGCGCGCTTCTCGCCGGCGGCAAATTTCAGGTACGCCTCGGCCCACTGGCGGGGCCAGTTGTCGTCTTCGCGATCGAAGCCCGCTGCGCCGAACCAGTCCTGGCGGGCGAGTTCGTACGAATCCGTGATGCCCATGCGGCGCTGCTCGGGGGAGTCGATGAGAAACAGCCCGCCAAATGACCACCAGGCCTGTCCGCCGAAACTGGCCTCGGGCTCCTGCTCGAGCACGATGACCTTCTTGCCGGCCGCAACCAGTTCGGCGGTGGCCACGAGGCCAGCGAGACCGGCTCCGATGACGATCGCCGCTGCGTCATCAACTGGCGTGGACTGGGTAACGCGATCGGGCATCCGAGACTCCAATGTCGTGGCTTGCTCAGATAGTAGTCACTCGCGGGTCAGTAGCGGTGGAAGATTCGCTGGATTTCGTCGCGGTCGCGCGTGACAGTGAGGGCGAGGCAGGCGAGCAGTCGAGCTCGCTGCGGGTTCTGGTCGTCGACGGCGACCCAGGTGTTGGCGGCGTCCGCGCTCGCTCCGACGCGGGTGACGTGGCCGCTGCCGGTGCGGGTCGCCCGCACGACAAGAGTGCCTGCGGCACGGGCGGCCTCGAGGGCGGCAACGATACGGGTGGCGACCGTGCCGTTGCCGAAGCCGGCGTGCACGATGACGTCGTAGCGGCCGAGGTCGTCGACGAGTGCGGCATCGAGACCGGAGTGCGCGAGCAGGATGGCCGCGGTCGGCAGCGACTCGATGCTCTCGACGTGGAACTCGGTGGCGGACGTGTGCGGGCGGGCAACGCTCCGGTAGAAGCTGGCTCGGCCGTCGACGACGGCGCCGAGTGGTCCGTAGGCCGATTCGAACGAGTCGACCCGAAGGCTCGACGACTTCGAGACGTCGCGCGCGGTGTGGATCTCGTCGTTCATCACCACGAGTACCCCTTGTCCGCTCGCGGCCGGGGAGGCTGCGACGGTGACGGCCGCGAAGATGTTGCGCGGTCCGTCGGGACTGAGCGCGGTCGGCGGGCGCATCGAACCGACAAGCACAACCGGTTTGTCGGAGTCGAGCACGAGGTGCAGAAAGTAGGCGGTCTCTTCGAGCGTGTCGGTGCCGTGCGTGATGACAACGCCGTCGACGCTGTCGTCGGAGAGGATCACGGCAACGCGCTTCGCGAGGCCGAGCAGCAGGTCGTCGGTGAGGTCGGCCGAGTCGATCTGCGCGAACTGCTCGCCGGTCACGGTCGCAATGCTCGCGAGCTCTGGGAGGGCGCCGAGCAGCTCGGTGACGCCCGTGGTGCCGGCGCGGTAACCGGTGGGGTCGGTGGAGGATGCCGCGGAACCGGCGATGGTTCCGCCCATCGCAACGACGGTGACGCGCGGCAGGGAGCTCATGCTGCAAGCCTAGGGGCCAGCTTCTTCACCGGCCGAACGATCAGGCGCGTCCGCGGATGCGACGGCTGAGCGCCTCGGCGGCGCTGCGGGTCGCCCGGCCGAGACGCGCAAGCTCGCGATCGTCAATGGCCGCCGTGCGGAAGGTCAGGGCAACGGCCGCGGCCGGGTAGCCGTTGTGGTCGAGCGAGGCGGCCGCCACCGACGAGTAGTCGAGATCGATGTCGCCTCGCTCGATGGCCCAGCCGCGTTCGCGCGTCTCAGTGAGGATCGCCGCGAGTGCGCCCGGGGTGCGCGGACCAGGGCCGGTGCGGGTGACGAGGGCGGTGGCATCCGGGTAGATGGCCGTGACCTGCGCTGGGTCGAGCGCCGCGAGCATGGCGCGACCGGTCGCGGTGAGGTGCGCGGGAAGGCGAACCCCAATGCTCGTGACGACCGCCGGGGCGCGTGCGGCCGAGATCTTGAGCGCGTAGACAACGTCGGAGTGGTTGAGGAGTCCGAGGTGGGCGACGACCGGCAACCGGGTTTCCGCGACGAGGCGCTCGAGCACCGGTTCGGCAAAGCGAGCGAGGGCGTTCGATGCGCGCACGGACGAACCTAGGTCGGCGACGAGCGGGCTGAGTGCGTAGGCCTGGTTCTCGGGGGAGTGCACGAGAAAGCCTTCGTCCTGCAGCACGCGAAGCAGGTGATAGGTCGTGGAGCGCGGGAGGTCGAGGTCGCGCGCGACGGTCGATGCACGTACCGGGCCGCCGTGGCCGGCGAGGTAGGTGATGATCTGGAGGGTCTGCCGGGCGGCTGGTACAGCGGTCACTGTTCACCTCGAATCAGATCGTCTGGAATACCAGACAGAATAGCGCGGCATCGAGGGGTGGCATCCGTTGCCGGACGCTTCAATAGGGCCATGGAGACTATTGCTGTGGGTATCGGTGGCCTGTCGTTCGCGGAGGTTGTCGCGGTCGCACGCCACGGGGCGCCGATCGAACTGACCGAGGAGTCGCTCGAAGCGATTCGGCAGAGCAGCGCGGTGATCGCGCACCTCGCTCACGACGAGAACCCGCACTACGGCATCTCGACCGGGTTCGGAGCCCTCGCCAACAAGAAGATCCCGCTTGACAAGCGCGAGCAGCTGCAGCGGTCACTCATCCGCAGCCACGCTGCCGGCTCGGGGCCGGAAGTCGAGCGCGAGGTTGTTCGCGCGCTCATGCTGCTTCGTCTCTCGACCCTCGCGACCGGGCGAACCGGGGTGCAGCCGATCGTTCCGCAGACCTATGCCGCAATGCTCAACGCCGGAATCACCCCGGTCGTCTACGAGTACGGGAGCCTTGGCTGCTCCGGCGACCTCGCCCCGCTCGCGCACTGTGCGCTAGCCGCGATTGGTGAGGGCTCGGTGCGTGACAAGTCGGGCGCGCTCGTGCCGGCCGCGACGGCGCTCGCCGCGGCGGGCATCGCGCCGCTCGTGCTCACCGAGAAGGCCGGGCTCTCGCTCATCAACGGAACCGACGGCATGCTCGGCATGCTGGTGCTCGCTCTGCACGACCTCGCGGCGCTCACCGACACCGCCGACCTGGCGGCCGCCCTCAGCGTCGAGGGACTCACCGGCACGGATGCCGTTTTCGCCGCCGACCTGCACGCGCTTCGCCCGCACCCCGGGCAGCAGGTTTCAGCGGCGAACATGCGTGCGGTTCTCGCCGGGTCTCCCATGCTC
>Ga0247817_10002030_pt1 | contig 10431 bp, 1 predicted proteins | sample UWRJL212509R1_FD_178010 | JGI IMG/M metagenome (GOLD analysis project Ga0247817, IMG submission 178010) | Plant litter microbial communities from Arlington Agricultural Research Station in Wisconsin, United States - UWRJ-L212-509R-1 | ecosystem: Environmental > Terrestrial > Plant litter >... | reverse complement strand
CCATACGCCAATCGCTTCCTCCATATCCGAATAAGGCCGTATTATTAGGCCCAAGCTGGCTTAAGCTCCTTCTTGTTTAACGCTGCGCCATTTAGAAAGGGCTTTTAGCCATACGTTACATAACTGTATTCGTTAGTAAGTCGGAGGGGGGGGGGTTCCTGCACACCCCCTGTTCCTGCACAGGTGTTACAACCCGCACCCAAGGTGGGTTAGACTGCAAGGCAGTACGCTGCGGGGTTGTTGACAGCGAGGGAACAAAGGTTACGCAAGGTCCAGACAGGGGGGGTTTACTGTCCGTACAGGGTGTTCTGCAAAGAGCTTGAGTAGGGGGCTTGTAAGATTGCAGACGTAAACATAATATTGCTTGCGTAAGGAACAAGAACAGTTCCTTACTTAAAGTACGAGCCTGCCTATCTATATATAATAACTATCTACGCCGTAAAGGCGGTATCCCGATATCCCGAAGCTCCGGCGCCTCGGGATAGTCCCGGTGTCCCGAAGGCTCGGGACCTCGGGACAGACCTAACTGGTTAGCGGGAACCTTAGACCACCTGGCCCACTTCAAGCACTCCCTTAGTCCAATTAGTCTAACGTCTTCCTGCCCCGCAGGTGCCTTAGGTACTTGCGTCCAATGTCATAACCTGGGTTATGGCAAGTCTTTAGTATATTTAAAACAAAAATAGATATTAAAAGCCGATACTTAGTAGGAACTTAGGGATCTTACTAATTCTATAGATTAATCATACGGTAATAATCTCTTAATACCTTATTCGTAGGTTTTTTATAAACTTTAGAGCTATTTATCCCTTTTATACAATTCTCTAAGCCCTTCTCTTTCCCCCCGCGAAAGAACTCCTTAAGGCTCTTCTTTTTCGGCATCGTAAAAGCGGGTATAGTATAACGCTACCAGAAGGGAGATAGAAGAGGGAACAAGATATAGAAAAGTGTTACGGTACCGACTAAGGACTAGGTAAATAAACTTAATATTGTACGAAGAGAGGAAGAAGTAAAGCTTTATATCTCTCACTAGATATAGATTTTGTATACGACGTATTATATAACTACGCGATATATTATATAACCGCTTACGGTCCGCTACCAGTTTAGTACCGTAATAGTACCCCCGTCTTTAAAATAGTAGTTAACCTTAACTACTATAAACTAAGATAAAACTCTAACCTTTTCTTTATATCTATTTAAGTCTTCTAGTAACGGTTCGTTAGTAGGTCGTCGCTTAGTTACTCCTTCTTTAATAACGGTTCTTTCTTTAAAATACCCTTAAACGGGATTACTACGCGCGTTTTATCTATCCGTATAACTTATACCCTTATATAAATTTTCCTAAGGTATAAAAAAAGCGCTTTCCTTCCTTTTCCCGAAAATTTTCTCTTCTCTTTAGCTCTCGCTCCCCTTTTTTTCGTAACCGGTTCGCTACCGTCTCTTTATTCTCGATTTTCTTTATATCCTTTATTCGTAAGGCTATCGTTTTACGTCGTTTAACAAAATGGTTCTATTCCAAAAAAAAGTATACTTTACCCTATACTTAACTTTATAAAAAAAATACTCCCGATGTAAATCGAACTTACTACCTCTCGCCTTTATATCGCTGTTACTACCTTACTAGTACTGTAAAACCTTTATCGGTAGTATCGAACTTTAATTATAGGCGGGGATAAAAAGCTAGCCGTAAAAGCTCGCTCCTACTACTCTTCCTTTCTTTATCGTACTAATTATTCTATCCGGTACCTTAAAATTACTACCTATTACATCGCTAAGTATCGTAGGTATCTCCTAATTACTGCTAGTCTTTACTACTAACTAATAACCTTCGACTAGATACCTAAAGTAAGAGCTCCGGTTTATAGTAAAACTATAACTACTACGGTAAAGCGGCTTATCCTTTCGAAAGAATAGGCCTAGGTAATTCGGTATTACTTTTAAGGAGGCCTAAATATACTTGTAAAGCTTCTCGATAATAAGGAACTTTTGGCTATCGTCGAGGACGGCTATATCTTATCTGGGATAAAGGGTAATAAACTAAAATAGGGATTTTCGAAGGAGGTAAGACGCCTTTACAAGGTAGATAATGTTGTAAAGGTCTGGATCGACTAGGTGATTCGGATAAGGAAGTTTGTAAAGGAGTATTAATTAAACCTGCTTCGCGTTAATAAGTATATTATTATATTAAAGGATACCTAGTATAATATTTAATTATACTATACCTAATTATATTATACCTGATTATACTATGCTTGATTATATTATGCCTGATTATATTATACTTAATTGTATTATGCTTGGTTGTACTATACCTAATTATATTATACTCCGATTATCTCCTTATTTTTGTAAAGCTTTATACTGGAAGCTATATTATAATAGTAAGGTCTAGGGGGCGGACTAGCTCCGTTTCTATCTTTAGGTATTATTTATAATTAATAAAAAACGGGAAAAGGCTTATTATTTTTAAGATATAATTATTTAAAACGAACTTTATTAAGGAAAGTTACTTAACCTAATTATCTTGATAATAGCTATAGTAAGTTTAAACGTATTATTTTATAACGTTATTAATCTTTTCCGTTTAGTTATTAATCTCGAGGTAAAACGTTATCGAATAGTAAAAGGAGATACTAAAACGACGATTAAACTCTTTTTAAAAGGTTAAGATAAACTACGTACCTCGGTTAGAGATAATTATATCTAGTATATCGTAAAGTTTATAAATGTAAGTAACGAAGGCGTTAGCGAAGGTTAATATATCCGTTTATAAAACAGGGACGAAGTATCTTATCTTCGTAAGGCGGTTTACTATAATAAGGTAATACTCGTAGGTAACGCTACTCTGTACGTACTTCGGTAATAGTCTGACGTAGTCGACGGAGATATCCGTTTAGAGCTTAATAGGAACGGGGAGGGGTTTTAAAAACCCCGGAGGAGAGTTTCGCGAGTCCTTCGTCCGTATATATATATAGTAACCCTTTATAAATTACTCTATATCGTTTAATAGAATGGTTTTATTCCAAAAAAAAAGTATACTCTATCCTATACTTAGCTTTATAAAAAAAAAAATACTCCTAACGTAAATCGAATTTACTACCTTTCGCTTTTATATTATTATTATATACCTTACCAGCTACCAACCGCCCTGCCGTTACATACTATACTAGCGCTAACTACGAAACCTTTATTAGTAGTACTTAAACCTTAATTATAAAAGGGGATAAAAAGGGCTAGCCGTAGGAGCTCGCTTCTACTACTCTTTCTTCCTTTATCGTACCGATTATTCTATCCGGTACTTTAAAATTACTATCTATTATATCGCCTAGTAAATATCGTAGGTATCTCGTAATTACTACTAATCTTTATTACTAACTACCTTTAACTAAATACCCGAAGTAAAAGCTCCGGTTTAGGACGATACTATAGTAACTATTATAGTAAAGCGACTAGTTCTTTCGAAAGAATAAGCCTAGGTAGTTTGGTATTACCTTTAAGGAGGCCCGAATATACCCGTCGAGCTCCTCGATAACGAGGAACTTTTAGCTGTCGTTAAGGACGGCTATATCCTATCTGGGATAAAGATAAAGAGTAATAAACTAGAGGAGGGATTTCCGGAGGGAGTAAGGCGTCTTTACGAGGTAGATAATACTATAAAGGTCTGGATCGACTAGGTAATCCGAATAAGGAAGTTCGTAGAGACGTATTAATTAGATAATTAAATCTTTCGTACTAATAAGTATATTACTATATCTGTATTAAAGGATACTTAGTATAATACTTAATTATACTATACCTAACTATACTATATTTAACTGTATTATACTTAACTATATTATACCCGACTATACTATACTTAATTGTATTATGCCTGATTATATTATGCCCTGATTGTCTCGATTATTTTTGTAAAGCCTTGTACTGGAAATTACTTTATATTACGGGATATTTAGAGCTAATAGTACGTTTATCGAAGGAGGTCGTATATCTTAAAACGGCTAGGGTAGCTCGTTAACGAACTATTATAAGTTTAATAAAGAGCTTAAAGGTAAGCGTCGCTCTTTTTAGGGACGAATAACTGGTTATTAATAAAGATCTAGTTATTAACGAGCTTATAGTCCGTTATAATAGCTTATACTATATAGGTTATAAGCTAGGGGAATCGCTTTATATTAGAGTTTTAAAAGGCGGCTATAACTACTTATATAGTAGTTAACTTAGTATAAGCTTTAATAATATACGCATCGATTAGTAGCGAAACGTCGAGGGCTTAAAGGTAGGCTGGGCTGGTATTATCCCGCTTTTATCAGTTAGGGAGGAGGAGGATCTGTTAGTAATTTAAGATATATTCGTTAGTAAAGTCCGTAGTATTTATTAACGTATCTTTTATCTTCCTTAATAAGGCGTCGGGTACTATAATATACTTCCCTACTTTATAAGTAATCTAATACTTAAAATCGCTTAAGAAGTTAAACTATTAAACTTACTTTTAGTTTAATAGCTTCGTTATTATAAAGTACTCGAGACTTTTATAGTCCGTAAGTACTTCGACTAACTTCTTAAAGCCTTATAGTTTTAGTTTTTATTCTTTAAAGGCTTTTACAATTATATCGTTTAATAGAATGGTTTTATTCTAAAAAAAAATATACTTTACCTTATATTTAGCTTTATAAAAAAATACTCCTAATATAAATCGAACTCGCTACCTCTCGCCTTTATATTACTATTATTACCTTACTAGCCTACTAAAGTAAACCGAACTATAAAACCCTTATTACCAGTACCGAACCTTAATTATAAATAAAGATAAAAAGCTAGCTATAAAAGCTACTTACTCTTATTACTCTTCCTTCCTTTATCGTACCAGCTATTTTATCCGGTACCTTAAAATTACTACCTATTATATCGCTAAGTATTATAAGTATCTCCTAATTACTATTAATCTTTACTACTAACTACCTTTAACAAAATACCTAAAGTAAAAGCCCCAGTTTATAACGATACTATAATAACTATTATAGTAAAATAGCTAGTTTTTTCGAAAGAATAAGCCTTAGTAATTTAGTATTACCTTTTAGGAGGCCTAAATATACCCGTCGAGCTCTTCGATAACGAGGAACTTTTAGCTATCGTTAAGGACGGCTATATCTTATCTGGGATAGAGAGGAAGGAACTAAAAAAGAGATTCTTAGAGGATATAAAAAGTTTTTACGAGGTAGATAATATTGTAAAGGTTTAGATCGACTAGGTAATCCGAATAAGGAATTTCGTAAAGACGTATTAATTAGATAATTAAATCCTATTAAGATTTTATATCGATAAGTATATTACTATATTAAAGGATACTTAGTATAATACCTAATTATACTATACCTAATTATATTATACCTAATTATATTATACTTAATTATATTATACCCGATTATATTATGCCTCGATTATCTTAATTGTTTCTGTAAAGCCCTGTACTAGTTTTATAATTATAAGTAGCTTTTTATCGTAAATCTCGTAATTATACTCCGTTAAGCTGTATTTTACTAAAAAAAAGGCGACTAAGTAAAAGATACCTTCGTTATTATACTAGAAAAGGACTTCGCTTACGGCTTAGTCGTTAACGTTTACTTTAATTATTATCGCTTAATTAAAACGGTAGTAAAAGAGGACTAGTACTAAAATAAAAGCGGACTTTAGTTCCTTAAAGGCCTAAGTTACTTTAGTATCGAAAGGTCGTTACTTCTTACGGCTTATATGTAACGTTAGGGGTAATACGATTTTAAAAAACCTTTTAATAAACCTTTAGTAAAAGTTCGAAAAGTTAACGAACCGTTATAAGTCCTTTAACGTTCTAAGGGCCTTTTAGTTCGTAACTACTACTATTTTATCAGGGTTTATCCTTACGCTTTTATCGTTAATAATAAGCCTTAAGTACTTAGTTTCTTTCGTCTTAAACTTATATTTTCGGATATCGATCGTAAGGCTTACGTTACGAAGTCTCGTAATTACCTCCTTAACGTACTACTAGTATTTTATACGTAAACTACTATAAATAAGTACGTCGTCGAGATAAGCGGTAACGTACTTATTAAGGAAGTTAAATAAGGTATAGTTAATATAGTACTAAAAGGAATTTAAAGCTTTTATTATACTAAAGTTCGTAATAAAGTACTTAAATAAACCGAAGTAAGTAATAAACGTTATTTTCTATTTATCTTTAGGGGCGATTTATAAGTAGTTAAATATAATAGTAATATTAAGCTTTATAAAAAACTTAGTATATATAAAGGCGTCTAATATAGGGCTTTATAAAAATAAAGGGATAATCAGGGTATAATACAATCGGGTATAGTATAACTAGGTATAATATAATTAAGTATAATATAATTAGATATAATATAATTAAGTATAATATAATCAGGCATTATACTAAGTATCCTTTAATATAGTAATATACTTATTAATACGAAGTTTTAACGGGTTTAATTAACACTCCTTTACAAACTTCCTTATCCAAATTACCTAGTCGATCTAGACCTTTATAGTATTATCTACCTTGTAAAGGTATCTTACCTCCTTTAAGAATCCCTACTTTAGTCTATTACCCTTTATCCTAGATAAGATATAGCCGTTCTCGACGATAGCTAAAGGTTCCTCGTTATCGAGGAGCTTTACGGGTATATTCGGGCTTTTTTAAAGGTAATACTAAATTACCTAAGCTTATTCTTTCGAAAAGATAGGCCGCTTTACCGTAGTAGTTATAGTTTCGTTATAAACCGGAGCTTTTACTTTAGGTATCTAGTCGAAGGTTATTAGTTAGTAATAAAGACTAGTAGTAACTGGGAGATACCTACGATACTTACGTAGGCGATATAATAGGTAGTAATTTTAAAGTGCTAGATAGAATAATTAGTACGATAGAGGAAGGAAGAGTAGTAGGAGCAAGCTCCTATAGCTAGCTTTTTATCCCCGCTTGTAATTAAGGTTTAGTACTACCGATAAGAGTTTCGTAGTTTAGTCCACTCTAGTAGGCCGGTAAGGTAGTAATAGCGATGTAAAGGCGAGAGGTAGTGAGTTCGATTTACGTTAAGAGTATTTTTTTTTATAAAGTTAAGTATAAGATAAAGTATACTTTTTTTTAGAACAAAACCATTTTGTTAAACGATATACTTATTTTAACGTTTTAGCTAAACTTAGTAAACTAAGTTAGAAAGATAAGGACGTTAAAAGCGCGTACGTAAAGTATTACTAGATTAGCGGCGGTTAACTAAAGGGGAAAAGTCGCTTTATTTTTAAAGAATACGGAGGTTATAGTACTAAAGGTTAATATAGCTGGTAATTAAAGGTATAGTATTAGCTAAAGCTAAAAAGTAGGTAGTTTAAGCTTAATAGCTAAATTAAGTTAATTTTAAAGCACTTCGTTAATTATTCGTAAGTCGGTTACCTATAAAATAATATTAACGTACTCCTACTTAAACTTATCAACAAGTTCGATACCTTCCTTAAGGTAGTTATTAATAATAGCGAAAAGGTAGTCTACGTTAGGGGCGTAGATGTTAAAGAAGCTTTTAAACAGAGTAAAGTCGCCTTCGACGTTTAAAATAAACTACGCGAGTATTAGGTATACGGCGAGGACTTTTACAACGGAGGTTATACTAGGGAAGGCGGATTAAAGGTAGGTTATAGGCGAATTAGGGTAGGTTAGAGTTTATTAGGATCGGATCGGGGCTAGGCTTATCGGGGTTAGGTTAGGGCTAAGGTTTTAGTCGGTACCGTTTCGTAGGCGGAACTTTAACGGGAACTAGAAAGTTTAAAGGTATAATATACTATTACGGTACTAACTAAGTACTAGGTAAATAAACTTAATATTGTACGAAGAAAGGAAGAAGTAAAGCTTTACGTTTCTCGCTAGATATAGGTTCTGTACGCGATGTATTATATAACTACGCGATATGTTATATAACCGTATACGGTCCGCTACCGGTTTGGTACCGTAATAAATTTTAAGGTACTGGATAAAATAATTGGTATAATAGAGGAAGGAAGAGTAGTAGGAGCGAGCTCCTATAGCTAGCTTTTTATCCCTGTCTGTAATTAAAGTTCGGTACTACTAATAAGGGTTTCGTAGTACCGGCAAGGTAGTAATAGCGATATAAAGGCGAGAGGTAGTAAGTTCGATTTACGTTAAAAGTTTTTTTTTTTACAGAGTTAAATATAGGGTAGAGTATTTTTTTTTTTGGAATAGAACTATTCTGTTAAACGATATAATATTCTTTTCTCTTTCCTAAGTACGTTTTAATTATTTTAATAATTAAACGCGTTATTAGACTTAGCGCTTAAGGTTCTTAATAAAGGTAGGTATATCTTAAGATACGGGTATAAAAGAGGGTTCGGTATCGTTTTAATAGATATTTAGTCGGGTCTTTATCTTTATACTTTAAGATACTTTAACTTAATTCTTTTTAAGCCTAACGTTAGCGACTTATAAACGATTTAGTATAGATTATCTCTCTTATCGTATCTAGGGCTTAATAGCCGTAGGTAGCTCTAGTATAACTGGTTTGCTCGTATTCGGTATCTTAATTAGTTAGGACATAAGCGCTAAAAAATATAAGGGTCTAGGTAACTAAGCAAGATATACTACTATAAGCTACGATCTTATATACTGGTATATAGGAATTATATAAGCTATCGCATTGATTAGCGCTTACAGGAGGAAAGTTCTCCTATATAGCGCTGCTAGTCGCTATATTTATCTCTTCGGTACCTTATCGTCACCAAATCGTCACCAAATCACTTATGTCCTGTCCCCTCATTACAGAGGAGAGGAATTAAGGTTTATACTACATTTATCCCTAACCTCTAGATCCAGATCTGCCTTGAAATGCATTAAGTAACTCGCGGGCATGCTTAGCCTTAAAGCTAGGGCAAAAGAGGCAAACGTTTAAACCAATTCGGAGTGTAGACGGGGCGCGGCAGAGTATTCAAATACCGGGGGTTAAGCGCGTAGAGCCGAAGTGTGAGTAGCGGAAAGCCGTAGTAAGGATGACGATGGATGGTTCTCGAGCGAACGAGACAGACCTAGGTAATTTGAAGAAATCTTTGCGTGTGTAACCTCGGCTCGCTCGCTCGTGGGTTTGTTCGCTGGCTAACTGTGTTACTCCTGCCTTATTTAAGCGGCAAGAATTAGGGAAGGGAATTTACCGAACTAGAACCGAAAATACAGAAAGGGCCAGCCTAACCCAGTAACCTATCCCGAGGTATAGGGTAGTGCAATTAAGTATACGGACGGTCTAGAACGGGATCTAAGGCTAAGATACCTAAAGCTCTAAGGTATATAAACTTCTTCTTACTCCTCTCTGCCTTTCCCTTATGTTCCAACCTTCTCTCTCCTTAGAAACCCGACGAATCAACTACCTTAACACCATTCCTTGGCGCACTGGCATACACCCAGTAAGCAGGGCGAATCAACGACGCGCCTTCTGCCTTGGTGGTGCCAGGGTCGCGACCTCTGATGACCTGCCGTCATCGCTTCGGACACAATTTGTCGCTCCCTTGATGACGAAGAGGCCACCAGGAGAGCTATCGACAAGATGACCCACGTCAAACTCCCAGGCATGCGGGGCTCCGTGGCAGGACCATTCCTCGCCCAGACACGCCTCCTGAGGCGAACTTCTGAATGGGTTGAACCCGAGCCTTTAGCTAAGAAGACCGGTAAGCAGCCCCTACAGGACCAGTTCGATAAACCACTGTCCTCCTTTTACCAAAGGCGCTACTAAACCCCCCATCCGTTGCAGAAGCCCCACCCACCGCAGCGCCCGTCCAGGAAACCCCGCCCCCCAACCCTGCTCGTCGACGCCCGCGCCGTTAAGGTGTTCCGCACCCTCTTTTTTGCAACCCCGACGTGACCTCCTCACCGGGAGAGATTGCGTGGAAGGACTTCCTCCACGCCATGACCTTGGTAGGGTTCATGGCTGAGAAGCTTTACGGATCGGGTTGGCAGTTTAGTCCAACCAAGTTGGATGTGGAGCAGGCGATTTAGTTCCATGAGCCACACCCGAGTCCGAAGACGGGGTTTACCACTGCGAGACGCATTGGGAGGAGGTTGTTTTGGCAGTATGGATGAGTGGGGAGTATATTTGTGTTGAATAAGTGATGAAGATGATGGTATGGTTGGGGGTTTTGGATATCGAAGAGTTGGTTGAGGAGAGAGGCATGAGGGGAGGACGGAGAGGTCCATCACTTTATGGTGTGATCTATTGATGCGGTCGTATCCAATCATCCTTCTGTACGTCTTACTTCCCATTCCGAGGATGCGCAGTGACACGGGTATCATTGACGGAGTGGTACCGAGCGGGGTTGCGAACGATGCAGAGTTCTCGGTGGAGGTGAGGCAAGGAACAACACGACAAATATCAGGTTCCTAGAATTAAGGCA
>Ga0247817_10002028_pt1 | contig 10432 bp, 10 predicted proteins | sample UWRJL212509R1_FD_178010 | JGI IMG/M metagenome (GOLD analysis project Ga0247817, IMG submission 178010) | Plant litter microbial communities from Arlington Agricultural Research Station in Wisconsin, United States - UWRJ-L212-509R-1 | ecosystem: Environmental > Terrestrial > Plant litter >... | reverse complement strand
CCGTTCACTTTAACGTGACCAGCGGCAATACTGTTGTCAGCCTCGCGCCGAGAGACGCCAAGTTGAAATGCTAAATATTTATTAAGACGTTCACTCACTGGTACTAGTATAGCAGTTAAACTGTCGGAGGTGTAGGTGATGTAGGGGGTACGCTTGTGCCGTTAAGTGCTTGTTGCATTTGGCCAGCAAGGTCAAGTGGTGTCGTTGGAGTTGACATGTCAGTAAGAGGAGCAATAACTCGCTCGCCAAGTGAAGCTGGTGCTGGTGACGAGAATGGCGCAGTCGGCTGTGGCATCGGTGTCGGTACGGGCGCAGGTGCCGCAAATTGTACTGGCTGAGGCGCAGGAGCTGCGGGAACTTCAGTATATACCGGTGCAGTTGGCAATGGTTGGTAGACTGGCTCTACAGGCGCAGGTGCTTGTTGAACAGGTTGAGGCGCAAATGCGGGCAATGGTTCAGCAGTAACGACAGGGGCTGGTGCTTGAAGCGGTGCAGTTTCGTATGCTGGAGCTGCTTGGGCAACAGGAGCCGCGGCAGGTACTTCAAACGGTGAAGGTGCTGCAGGAAGTGGCTCTACGGGCGCAGGTGTGAATACTACAGGCTGGGCAGGCTCAGCAAATGGTGCTGGAGCGGCAGGTGCGGCTGGGAATGCAGGCGCAGCGACTGCAGCAACCCCATCAGCAAGAACATCGTGAACAGTACGAACGACGTCTTCAATACCAACTTGAGATTTTACAAGATAACGATCAGCGCCAAGGGCTTCACCGCGGGCACGTTGGTCTTCGCTTGAAAGCGCGGTCATCATAATAACTTTAACGTCTTTTGTTTCTGTTGTACTTCGAAGAATATCGAGCATGTCGAAACCGCTAATTTTTGGCATCATGACGTCACTCACGATAAGGTCAGGACGTTCTTTGATTGCCATTGCAAGTGCTTCTTCTCCGTCACCGGCAGATACGATTTCGTAGCCTTCAGCCTGTAAACGAACGCCATAAATTTCGCGTAAACTTTTGTCATCTTCAACTAGTAGGATTTTTGCCATAATTACCTTTATTCTACTTAATATCTACGGAAAATACCATAGTGCTTATGTTTATTGTCATCTTCCCGATTCTCCTCTTTGTTGTTGAGATAGTGCTTCGAGTTGTTTCACCCGTTCGTTAATTTGTTCACGGGTTAACGATTCGCCTCGTGGAACAGTAGTCGCAGGACGGGCACCGGTTGGTGCGGGCGCGGCTTGTGCAGGTGCAACAGGCATCGCGACTGGTGCGGCAATTGGTGCAACTTGAGGAGGTTGTGCGAAGGTTGGCACAGGTGCAGGTGCTTGCTGTGGTGCCTGCGTAGGTGCCGGCGCAGCAATTGGTGCTGGAGCTGCGTAAGGAACTGGAACCGCATTTGAAGTTGGGATTTGGTCAAGTGTGGTTATTGGTGCTGCTGGTTGCACTGCTTGTTGTTGAGCAGCTCTCGCCTGTTGTTCTTGCTTTAGGTGTTCAGCTTCTTGTGTATCGACACGTGGAAGCTGGAAGAAGAAGGTACTTCCCTGTCCGAATACGCTTTCTACCCACACGCGGCCTTGCATGTTTTCAGTAAGGCGACGCACGAGGTATAGCCCAAGCCCGGTACCGCCAATTTCTTGACGGTCCATATTGCTGACGCGGTAGAACTTTTGGAATAAGTGCGGAATGTCCTCTGGTGGAATACCAAGGCCGGAATCTTTAATGCTAACAATGACTTTGTCTTCGTCGCCATTAATATCTACCACAACTTCACCTTGAGGGGTGTATTTGATAGCGTTTTCAATAAGGTTGTCTAAAATTTCGCGAATGTGGTCGTTGTCTTGGTTGACGTAGTACACCGGCATGATTTTCTTCTGTGAACTATTTGCAGAAGCAGTATTTGCGGCACTGTATATAAGTTGAAGGCCCTTTGTGGTTGCCTTTTCAGTAAGCCCTTGTACGATGGTTTCAGTTAAATTACCAAGGTCGACAACTTTTGGTACATTCGTTAAACGGCCGTCATCGGTTTTCGATACGTCAAGCAAGTCTTGGAATAGGTGCCCAAGGTGCTGTGCCGCCTCGTGGGCTTTCATGATGAAGTCTTTTGCGCGGACATCTACACTGGCGGTGTTTGGGTTGATAGCGAGGCCTAAGTAGCCTTCAATGGCCGCAACCGGTGTACGCATTTCGTGGCTGGCGGTGCTAATAAATTCGGCTTGTTCGCGTTCTTCGGCACGTTCGTTTGTAATGTCGCGGAAGACAATAATTGCCCCAGAACCGGCATCGCCAATTGGGGTAACAACAACTGAAACTGAAATCTTCTTACCGCTACTCGTAAGGGCAATCAGGTGGTTCGCACGCGATTGTTGGTTAGTGTTAAGCACTTGCTCGATTGGGTCAATCGATGGATCGAGTTCGTGCCCATTCTCATCTTCAAGCTTCAGGATAGATTTGTAACTGAGCTTTAATGCATCTTGTTTACCCCAGCCTAAAATAACTTGGGCTGCAGGGTTAATAAGTTGAATAGTGGCTGTTGAATCAATTGCAATAACCCCGTCACCAATCGCGTTAATAACAATTTCAGATTTAGAGGCAACTTCGGAAAGCTGGTTGGCAAGGTTTTTAACATTCTTCGTTGAATCGTCAATTTCACCTTGTTCGCGCCATACAATAACACCGGTAACAAGCGGCAAAATGCTACCGAGGGTAATAATTGTCATCGTTTCGAAATCTAAGGCACCAGATAAATATGCGCCACCAATAAAACACGCAATAATAACGGTCATAAATACCCAGCCGTACGCGCCAAACAGTGCGGCGAATAATGACAAGAATGCCCATAGAATTAAGTATGGTGAGGTAATACCGTCAGTTTGGGCAATTTGCCACCCAAGCGCCAGGGTGAGCACAAGGAATACACTAAAACTATAGCCAAAGCCCGAAAGCTTTTTCTCGATAAAGATAAATACTAAGCTTGCTACGGAAACTACTGCGGCAAGGAGTGCCGTGATTGTGTTTACTTGCAGCATTTCACGAACGCTGTATACATCTAAGTAATCAAGCCCGTAAATAGTTACGAGCGAAAACGCGATAAGAAAAATTGCCATGTACAGACGACGATGCCAGATATGGGATAGTCGGAGCGGAGTCATTATTAAGTGTTGCCTACCCTTTTAAATACTTATGGTTAGTATGAAGTATTTATGGCGAGATTACAACACTCCAGCGAGGCTTCGATTAAACGTAAAGTGGGATAAGAATTGTCATGGTAATAACGAAGCCGGCGAAGTAATTGAGCTTCAAAAAACGCTTCCAAGCTTTGTTTACATTAGCTGAAGTTTTGTCGGTCACCTTAAGGTAGGGATAGACGTTGAAGCAGTACAAAACACCGACGACTGCAACGGCGATGTAGGCATCTCCTTGCAGTAGAACTGTGATTGCCGCTATGTAATACATTGTGTAGGCAATTAATATTGTTGGCCGAGCACCAAAGAATGTTGCAATTGAGGCAATGCCACCTTTTTTGTCCGGCACGATATCTTGCACCGCGCCAAATGCGTGTGAGGCCATTCCCCAAATGAAGAAGGCTATCACGAAACCCCAAGCGTTAGCTGGGAAGCTGTGGAGAGACAGGGCAAACAGTAATGGCCCGACGAAGTGCAGGCTACTTGTTATAGAATCAAGAATTGGTTTTTCCTTGAAGCGCAAACCTTTTAATGAGTATGCTACAACTGAGAATGCTACGATAACCAACGTTAAACGGGCTGCCCAATCGCCGGCAATCAGGAGATAGAGCAAGAACGGTGCATTAGTAAGAATCGCCGCTTTTACGACGGTTGGATGGAAGGCGCGCTCTTCTCGCATGCCCTCAACCCCACCCTTGCGCGGGTTCTTAATATCAGATTCGTAATCGAACACATCGTTAATTCCGTACATCAACAAGTTGTAGGGTCCTAGGAAATACAGCGTCCCTAGAATAAACGTTAGGTCGATGTTTCCACCGGTAAGTAAATACCCTACCGCAAATGGATAGGCAGTATTTGGCCACGAAATGGGACGTGAAATCCAAAATAGTTTTTTAAGAGTTAAGAAGAATTTCATTATTTGTTCCTGCTTTCTTTTTTAGGCTCAAATAAGTTCCATAATGTTGGCACGATGATAATGGCAAGAATTGCGTAGAAGAAATCTTCAATTGGCGCGAGGCCTACATATAGCCCAAGAATTTTATCGGTATCGTACGCAACAATTTCTGCCCAAATGATAATACTATCAAACACGGCCGTGAGGACGACGAGGACGCCAAGAGTAATCCACCAATTCTTCGTTGGCTTTACGAGGTGTTGTAGGAATATTACCCCTACGCACACCAGGAAGAAAATATTCATCATTAAGTACGTTGACGCCATAGCTGGACTCCGTGATACACAATTAATGTGCTGTAAGTTAATAGGAATAGGAAAACAATCTCTTCAATAGGAAACTCTGGGGCAAGCCGAAATGGTAACGAGTAGTCGCTGCCGCCATGGAAGAACACGCCAACGTAAATGCCGAAGAAATCCCAGAGGATGAATACGAGTACAGCGACAATTAGCGTTAATGCGGTGCGTTTGCCATCACGCCAAAATGCTAATTTCCACCGACGGTCAATAAGCAGTAAGCCAGAGATTCCAATGAGCAACCCGATTAAATAAAACCACTGCATTACAAACGCTCCTTAATAAGTTCAATAGTTTGCACTCGCCCACCGCGCTTAATACCCGTGAGGCGTTTGTAGATAAGCTCTGCGCTAATAAGGCACATCGGTACGCCAATGCCCGGCACGGTACCGCTTCCGACGTAGTATAAGTTTGTGACTTTTTTACTTTTGTTTGGTGTGCGGAAAAAGGCACTCTGGGATAACTTGTGTGAAGGGCCAAGCATTGATGATTGCCACGAATTGTATTTGGTTTTGAAATCGTTTGGTCCAAATGAGGTTTGGCTCACAATGCGGCTTTCTAAATCAACGCCAGTCATAACTTTAATTTGGTTCAAATAGTGAGCGGTTAATTCTTTCGTTTCTTCTGCAGTAAGTGTAATGCCTGCCGGTAGTGGAACTAATACGAAAATGTTTTCATGGCCTTTTGGTGCAGTACTGGCATCGGTGTGGCTGGTTTTTGAAATATAGAGAGATGCTTTTTCGGGTGTCGTTTTCGTTTTGTAAATAGCATCGAAATTTGTCTTCCAGTCTTCGACGAATAAAAGTGTGTGGTGTTCGAATTCTGGTACTTTTCCTTTTATGCCAAGGTACAAAAGCAGCGCGCTCGGGCTTGCCTCTTGTTTGTCCCAGTACTTTTCGGGATAGGTTTGGTTTTCGGCGTTGAGCAATTTTGTTTCAGTGAAATGCAGGTCGGCGTTTGAAATGATAATATCTGCTTCAATTTTTGGACCAGATTCAAGTTCGATACCGCTGGCTGTGCCGTTGGAAACGACAATGCGTTTTACACCCTTTTTGTAGTAGTAGTTGACGCCGAAAGATTCACCTAGTTTTACGAGTTGCTCAACAACTGCGTATATAGTGCCGCGTGGGTAAAATACTCCCTCTTTGAAATCGAGAGCACTCATTAAGCTGTACAAGGCCGGCGCGTTAAATGGCGAGGTACCTAAAAACACCATCGGGTATTCAAGGATTTGTTTTAGTCGTTGGTTGGTAACGAAACGTTTTACGTAACTATCAATTGAGGTTGTTGCGAGTGCTAGCATTTTGCCGGCACGTTTTGTGATATCTGGGTGAAGAAAATCGGCAACGCTAGTAAAGTTGCTGTACAGAAAATGCTTCAAAGACAGCTGGTACGTTTCGTCACTCTTCTCGACGTACTTCCTCAGTGATTCCCCTGCCCCAGGTTCGATAGCTTCGAATGTCTCGGCGTCTTTTTCTAAATCACCGGTAATGGTGACATCGTCGTTATTCTCGAAGAATACTTTGTATGCAGGCTTTAGTTGTACAAGGTCTAGCTCTTTGTCGACGCTGGTTCCAAGGAGTTCGAAGTAGTGCGCAAAAACATCCGGCATTAAGTACCAAGATGGTCCAGTGTCGAAGGTAAAGCCGTCTTTCTTGAATTGGCCAGCACGACCACCAGGTCCAGCTTCTTTTTCGTACACGTGTACTTCGTGACCGGCTTTTGCAAGTAAGTTTGCTGTTGCAAGGCCGCCGATGCCAGCACCGATGATAATAATTTTAGACATTACAACGCACCTTTTTTCAAACGAGTTTTAATAAGAAGCTGTAATTTCTTCGCATTGTTTACTCGAACCCGGCCGGCTTTAATTGTATCGGCAGGAGTTTGCTCGAGCTTATTGAGGAGTTCTGAATAGTACGCGAAACTTAACGCAACTGCAGCGCGAGAACTTACGGGGAGTTTTGTAATGGCAACTTGGGCTTTTTTGAAATCGTTTTTAATATCTTTTACAATGGCTGCTTTTTGCTTGTCGTCGAATGTGTCGAAAGCAATACCTGGGAAATACACTCGGCCAAGCTCGTCGTAATCTGCTTTCATGTCACGAAGGAAGTTTACTTTTTGATACGCAGAACCTAAGGCTTTTGCGCCAGCTTCAAGCTTGACGTACTGTGCTTCGTCATCACAAAAAACCTTTAAACACATAAGGCCAATAACTTCTGCAGAGCCATAAATATAGGTTTCGTACAGCTTTGAGGTATACGTTTTTGGTTCTATATCCATTTGCATGCTTTTAAAGAATGGCGTTATTAAATTGCGGCCAATAGCGAAGCGTCGCGCAGTTGTAATGAATGCGTGTACTAATGGGTTGGGACTGAAACCGCTTTTGAGTGCTTGCAATGTGTGTGCCTCAAGTTCTTTAATGACTTCAAGTTTATCTTTGCCTGTGTAGGTATCAACTACTTCATCGGCAACGCGAACCAAGCCATAAATTGCATAAATATGGTCACGAATGTCACTACTAAATAGCTGGCTGCTTTTACTGAATGACGTCGAGTAATCAAGTGTTACGGTGCGAGCCAGTTTGTAGCTCGTTTTAGTGTAGAGCTCCATTACATTTCCCTATTCAGACTTTGAGCGATAAGGTCCAGGTATAATTTCTTTGCTTCGTCAGAAAGTGATAAGCTGTGTACCTTTTCAACTGCGAGTACACGCTTTTCTTCGATGAGTTGCTCAACGGCACTCCGAGCACCAGTTTCGGTGAGCAAGCTGCGGACGGTTGCAAGCTCTCCATCAGCGGCATCGTTACGGTGGAAAATACTAAATAGCTCTTCAGATTGTTCTGGTGTCGCAAGCTGTTCAAACTTCTCGATTAAGTAGGTGCGCTTGCCTTCGCGAATATCACTCGCGTTACTCTTGCCTGTATTTGCAGGGTTGCCGAATACACCAATAAGGTCGTCGCGAAGTTGGTAACCAATGCCAATAACAACTGAAAGTTCTTTAAGGACGTTGATATCGTTTTCTGGGGCCTGCGCTAACATTGCGCCAGTTGTAAGTGGGCCAACAAATGAGTAGCTGGCAGTTTTGTACTTCGCAATAGTATCAAGGTTGATAGAATCTTTTGGCAAGAATGCCACTTCAACGTCGAGTAATTCTCCGCCGATGACTTCAAAAATTTCTTTATTGAGAATTGCCTCAGCTTGGTCAACTAACTCAGCGGGACGGTTGATTTTTCGAATCAGCATGTGCGCATCAGCGATAAGCGCGTCACCTGCAAGGAGCGCAGCACTAAGCGACATGTGTGCAAGCTCTGCTTTATTGTCAAAGAATTGGCCGTAGTATTCATCGTATTGACCGCTGACGTTCTTTACACCGTAACGAATTGAATCGCGGTCAATAATATCATCGTGAATGAGCATTGCTGAGTGAATAAGTTCGTGGGCTACTGCTGCTGGCAATATATCATTCAAGGTGCCTTCAGGATTATAGGCTTGGTAAGTCGCTAATAACATAAAAGGTCGCAAGCGTTTTCCGCCTGCTAGCACTAACTTCTCGATAGATTGCCACAATCGCACGTATGAAGGCCCGAGTTCCATTGCTTCGGCCGAACGGTATTGGAAAAAACTTTTGATGTATTCATCGACAAGTTGTTTTGCCACTGCAGTATCTAGGGTTTTCGAGACAGTTTGCATACTCCCCCTACTATAACAGATTGAAAAAGGTTAACTATCCATAAACTTTACGTATTCTTTGTTCACGATAGTTTCAAGAATTCGCCACTGCTTATCGGCCTCATCTTCGATATAGAATTCACCCGTGTCAGATTCGCCAACGCTCTCGAGTGCGTTGAATTCAAAGTTAATATCTTCCATGGTGTAGTCGAATTTTACATTTAATTTTGCTTTGTTGGAGTTGAGAAAAACGAAATTTGCGAGCTTCTTTTCGAGGTGGCGATGGTTCTTTCGGAACGCTAAGCTCGACAACCAAAAAAGATACAAATCTTTAGTCGTTTCAATGGGGAGTAATTTTTCGAGCTTGATAAAGTGCATACCTCTATTATAGAAAATTTAACTCTTTTAATGAATACGTCTGGGCTAGATAAAGGAAAAACCCCGACCAAATGGCCGGGGTGAGTCCTTATAGCGGTGAAATACTTAGTGGATGACGCCAGAGTCCTGGAGGAACTGGCTATCAATCGCGACAAGCCTGGTTTGGAAGCGCGAGTCTTCCTCGATGAGCATTGCGCGGTGCAGCCCTTCTATCGTGAACCTCTCCTGGGCTAAATCAGTCACCTTTCGGTTACTGTCAGTCGAGATTCTTCTGATGAGCTGCTCGCGCTCGGCTGCGATTGCAACGATGCGGTGGTGGTTGCCACCAGCTTCGTCTATGCGCACATTTGCTGTATCGCGAGCTTCATCTATCAGACGTCGGGCCGTAAGCCTTTCTTCGTCGAGTGCTTCACGCATGCGCTGTTGTTCTCTCGACAGGTCGTCGGAGATGCGCTTACGATTCGCTTTATGCTCGGTTGTCGCCTGTTCCGTGTCACTCTTCTTGCGAGCCGAAGCCTGAACAACCTTTTTCATCCGCTCTGAAGGAGCTGCCGAGTGTTGCGGTGTTGGCCGTTGCCATCCAGGCGTGGATGAGGGTGTGAAGTGCGGGAAGCTTGTGGGCTTGAAACCGGTGGTTCGCGTGAGCGAATCGTAGGCTTGCTGAATGGCGTCAAACTTCGCACTCGCCTCAGGCGAGCTGTTGTAGTCGGGGTGCCACTCGCGCACAAGGCTGCGGTACGCTTTTTTGATTTCGTCTTGGGTCGCATTGACTGCAACACCAAGGGTGCTATAAGGATCCATTTGAAACCCTCGCTTTCTTAGATAAGATGGACGGGCAACAAATTAGTACTATTATAACACGATTAAGCTAAAAAATCAACTACTCGTCTTTGCAGGCAGCTACTATAGACTGCCCTATTTCAATGGAGACCATTGTCTGTGCGGTATACAGCATAACGCCGCGGTGCGTACGGGCGCGGAATCGTTTCGTAAAGTAAACATCATCGTCAGATTTAACGATTTCTTGTGCATACATTTCAACCATTCGATAGCTTGCATCAACAAACGGATATTTTTGACGAATGATAGTAACAATTTCGTTCAGACTAATAAATGACTTGTCGCCAACACGCAACCCTTGGCCAGTGTGAACGGCATTCGGAAGCTGGGCGAGATAGTCTTGAATTTGCTCTTCATCGTAGGCTTCAATAGCTTCATGATGGCGACGTACCATGCGAATTTCGATATCTTGGTTTTTCTTGAGGTGGTCAAGGGCAAAGCTATCAACATTAAGCCGTGTAAATAGACGGCCGGCTGAAGCAAAAGTACGAATTTTACCGTCTTGCTTAATTGAAGCTTGGCCTCGGGTTAAGTGTGGAAGGGTCTCGAGAAGTTCGTTATAGAGTGTGTAGTTATTGACGATGGTTTCAACAGCGCCGTATTGTTTGAACATCTTGTCGATAAGTTGCTTTGTTGGCTCTGTAAATGCTGGGTCGATAGCGCCGATAGCTGAACCGTTCACAATTGTTTTAAGGGTGAAGATGTCGGCCATTGAAACCTGCGGCGCAGTATTTGCAGCAATAGTGTCGACGATATCAATTGCGATAGCTGGGCGGTTATCAGCTTTGTTGCGGAGAATACGGCCAGTGCGTTGGCGCGCGGCAACAAGCGAGCGAGTTGGACGGGCGTTAATGATAACGTTAGCGCGCTGGCTGTCCCAACCTTCGGTAAGAACATCAATGTAGGTTAAAGCATCAATCTCCCCTTTTTCGAGTTCGGCGTATATTTTTTGGCGAGTGGCGGCTGAAATTGAACTGGTAATAGCACTCACGCGAATAGGTCGTGGAATGCCATTCTCGTCATCAACGTATTGTTCGGCAAGTAAGTCAGCAACTAAATGCGGGTGCGCCATGGTGTCACCTGGAATACAGGCAATAATTGGCGTGTTGCCCGC
>Ga0247817_10002026_pt1 | contig 10434 bp, 4 predicted proteins | sample UWRJL212509R1_FD_178010 | JGI IMG/M metagenome (GOLD analysis project Ga0247817, IMG submission 178010) | Plant litter microbial communities from Arlington Agricultural Research Station in Wisconsin, United States - UWRJ-L212-509R-1 | ecosystem: Environmental > Terrestrial > Plant litter >... | reverse complement strand
AAAACGGATATAACAAACGGGTAAAACCAACATTTAACTGTTCCAGGTTCAATGACCATCCGCCAATAACATCTCCTTTTGTACCAAAAACGGTGTAGTTAACGACCATTGCGGCAAATACCAATACAAAAATTGAAAGGACTTTGTTAGAAAATCTACGAAATACTAAAGCATACAGAATATTGGCGATGTATTCGAAAAATAAAGACCACGCAGGTCCATTTAGCGAATGCATTTCTCCCCAGCCACGTATATCTGCCGATGGCGGCAAAGGAATTAAGGTAAATCCAATTAACATGACTACAATAACTTTCCATATTGGAGTTCCTGCTATTTGAGGAAACACAGTATCTGAAGCCTGAAAATAAAATAAGGCGGCTCCAATAATCATTCCCATAATGACCATGGGCTGCAGACGTATCAGACGTCGTTTGTAAAACTCCCATTGCGTCATTTTTACCCAGCGGTCATCGTAAGCATACGCTACAACGAATCCTGATAAAAGAAAAAAGAAATCAACGGCAAGGTAACCGTGATTGATAATTTGCTCAAAGCGGTTTCCTAAGGCAAACGTTTCGAAAACATGGAATGCAACAACTAAAATTGCGGCAACTCCACGCAAACCGTCCAGAATTTCATAATGCTTTTTTGGTTTAATGTCGGTAGTGACTGAACTCATTGTTTTGGTTTTTGGTTAAATGTTAGTGCTTTTTTTCTGCTGGTACTTTTTTATCCGATAAATTTTAAAAAAGTAAAGCTGCAACTTTTTACACTTGCAGCTTTACAACCAACCAATCTTAGAATAATGAAATTATTGAAGTGAGAAACTCACTTTTGATTTTATATTTGTAGCAGATGCTCCTACGATAGCTTCAAAAGCTCCCGGTTCTGCAACCCAGTCGTGTTTTTTATCATCAAAAAAGCTCAATGCTGATTTGTCAATTGTAAAAGTTACTGTTTTTTCTTCACCAGCCTGAAGTGAAACTTTCTCAAATCCTTTTAATTCTTTGATCGGACGTGGCAATGATGATTTTAAATCGCTGATATAAAGCTGAACAACCTCAGAACCTTCTCTTTTTCCTGTGTTTTTTACAGTAACAGAAAATGTAATCTGATCTCCCAAACCTATTTGTTTTTTATCAGCTGTTACTTTTCCGTATTCAAAAGTAGTGTAGCTTAAACCGTGACCAAAAGCAAATAATGGTTTTGCTTTTTGCTTGTCTGCCCAACGGTATCCAACAAAAATACTTTCATTGTATTTTACATCATCTCCACCAGGAAATTCTCCTAAAGCATGAGCTCCATTATCAGCTAATTTTACAGGAAAAGTAAACGTTAATTTTCCAGATGGATTAACATCGCCAACTAAAACACTTGCTAAAGCATTTCCAGCTTCTGTACCCAAAAACCATCCTTGTACAATTCCCGGAACTTCATTTACCCACGGCATTGCCACAGCGTTTCCTGAAATATTTACAAAAACAACGTTTTTATTTACTTTCAATAAATCGGTAATCAATTTATCCTGACCATAAGGCAATCCTAATTCTTTACGATCAAATCCTTCATCATCCTGATTTTCACTTTTGTTCAATCCACCGATAAACAAAACAACATCAGCATCTTTAGCAATTTTCAAAGCTTCAGCTGTTAATTCAGCTTGCGAACGCTTTTCTTCTAAACTTACTTTGGCTACAACACCATTGTAATTACTTGTTGGATCACCAACATATCCACGAGCATAAACTATTTCTGCCTGATTCCCAATTCTTTTCTTTAATCCTTCAAGTGGTGTGATTTCGTATCTTGCTTTCAATGAAGAACTTCCTCCACCAACAGTCATCATTTTGATGGCATTCTCTCCAATAACCGCTATTTTTTTAGTCTTAGCAAGATCAATTGGCAACACGTTGTTTTTGTTTTGAAGCAATACAATTCCTTCCTGAGCAATTTTTAATCCTGCATCAGCATGTTCCTTTGTTCCAAAAGATCCAAAAGGTCTGTTTCTGTTCATATTAGTCAAGAAAGATAAACGCAATACTCTGCGTACTTTTTCATCTAATTCTTTAGTTCCTACTTCACCATTAGCAATCATAGTAGAATATGGTTTTGCCAAATAGTAGTTATCATACGCATTGCTGGTTCCCCAGGTAAGTCCGTTTGTCCAAGAACCAAATTCTAAATCCAATCCATTAAAAATAGCTTGTTTGGTATCATTTACGCCTCCCCAATCTGAAACTACAACGCCTTTAAATCCCCATTCTTTACGAAGAATGTCGTTTAATAAAAATTCGTTGTGACAACATTGCTGTCCTTTGTATTTATTATAAGAACCCATAATTGCCCAAGCATCACCTTCCTGAACAGCAGCTTTGAATGCAGGTAAATAGATTTCGTACAAAGCACGATCATCTACAATTACGTTTACAGAATTACGGTTGGTTTCCTGATTGTTTAAAGCAAAATGTTTTACACAGGCAGCAACACCATTTAATTGTACACCTTTAATATAAGGTACTACCATTTTTGAAGCCAAAAAAGGATCTTCTCCCATGTACTCAAAATTACGTCCGTTTAATGGTGTTCTGTAAATATTAACTCCAGGACCAAGTAATACGTTTTTATTACGGTAACGTGCTTCTTCTCCTATTGATTTACCATATAATAAAGACAATTCTTTATTCCACGTTGCAGAAAGTGCTGTTAATGCCGGAAATGCAATGCAAGAATCATTTGTCCATCCTGCCTGCTCCCATTCGTCCCATAAAACTTCAGTACGAATTCCGTGTGGACCATCAGTCATCCAATTTTCAGGAATTCCCAAACGTGGCACACCCGGTGAACTAAATTTTGACTGCGCATGAATCATTGCAATTTTTTCTTCTGTTGTCATTTTTGAAAGTGCATCTTCTACACGTTCACTAATTGACTTTTTATCATCAAGATAAACCGGAACTTTATTTTGTGCGTTCATACCGAACGAACTCAATAAAATTAAAACAATAATTGTTTTAACGTTTTTAAACATAATTAGAAATATTTAGTAAAGTTTATTTTATGATTAAGAAGCACACACTAAAATAACTCCTTAACCATAATGTAAAGCTAAAACGTTATAGTGTGCTTTGAATTTTTAAATGAAAAAAAGTAGTAAATAAAAAATACAAAACACTAACAAACAATTACTTAACAAAATAAAACCCCAAAAAAAAGTAGTGATTTTAAAAAAGATTATTTCACTTTTAAGCTTATTAAGCCTATTTTCATGACCATTTCTTCTAAATCATTTCGGGAAACTGCCGCCTTATTTCGGGCTCTGGTTCTATAGTTGTAAATGGTGCTTAAAGAGTATCTCAAAAAAGCAGCAATTTTTACACTATCAGTAATCCCTAGTCGGATTAGTGCAAAAATTCGAAGTTCTGTATTAAGTAATTCTCCTTGTTTTACAACAATTTGCTCCTCTTTAACCAGCAGCTCATTAAAGTCTTTTACAAATGTTGGATATAGGTTCAGGAAGATAATGTCAAAATTCTTGTAGAGTTCTTCTAATTCCTTGTCTACCAAAGTAGTTGACTTAAGCATTTTGTAAATCTCATCAAACTGTTTCGCGGTTGCTTTTTTGTTCAAGATAACACGATAGTTTTCTAACTTATTGATGTAAGCCGAGCACAAATTAAAAAAATGCGCTATATATTCTTCTTTTACGTGATTAGATTCAGACAATTGCGAGTTTCGTTCCTGCAGTTGCTTGTTGGTTTCGGTAATATCTTTATTTAATTCTGCCAGTTTTTGACTTGTTTCATAAAGTTCTGCTCTAATTCTGGATACTTTTTTCATTTGTTTGTATACGTAAATCACGGCTATAATTAAAAACACCGATAACAAACTTATGCACAACAAATACAATTGTAATTCTGTCTTTCTCTTAGCCTCTTTTTCCAGATATACGGTATTGATAATGGAATAAACCTCGGACATTAAAAGGGTACGAAACTGAACGTTGCAATACAAAGCATCTTCAATAGCTGATTGTGTGAGTTTGTACGCCATATCTACATCGCCCATTTCATAAAAAACCGCTGCCAGTTCCTGTAGTGATGCATTGTCCTTATTGGCATTCTTTAGATCAGCAGTCGCGGAAAGGGCATAATATTTTTTTTGTAATTCTAATTGATGCGTATCTTCATAAATACTTCCTAACAGATAGGTAATCATCGCATATTGAGCATGATTTTCATCGATACCATTCAGCAGCACCATCAATTTCTTTTGGGCAGTGACCAATTCTTTGCGGTAAATATTTTTCTGAATCTTCGTAATTTGAAATTGCAGACCATTAGGATCTAAAACAGTTAGCAATGAATCACGGTATTTCTCGATTTGCTCAACGTATTTAATGTTGTAACTGTTGGCAGCATAATGCTCATAAAATTCCCTGTAAGCAATAAAGTACATAGGAAGTAAGGATTTTGACAATTTATTTTTGTCGATACTTTTTAAAATTGTTTCTGATTCACGGTATTTTCCGGAAGAAGAATAAAGTGTAACCAATTGCAGGTTTGCAATATCCACTAAGGTTTGATTCTCTAATTCGTTAGCAATTTTAAGATTCTTTCTGACGTAAAAAATAGCTGAATCTGAATTGAACTTTTGATATTCTGTGAATAAGGTTTTATTGTAATTGTATTCCTGCTCTTTGGTTAAAGCATCTGATTTAATTCTCTTGAAATTTAAAATCCGCTCTTCTTTTACCTGAACATATTGTTGCTTATTTTTTAAAGCTTCGTTTAACTTTTCTAAAATAACGGCTGTACTATCCGATGCATGAACAGGATAATACATTACAAAAGCAACAAGAAATAAAAGATATTTTTTCAAACTAATTAAAAGCTAAATGAGACTTACAAATATAAGAAAGTGATTAAACAATAATGAACTATTTCTAGTGCCATCATGTTTTAATTTTATTCCTAAAAAAAGGGAAAAAATTATACTAAAAAGTAAAAAGTGGTGTAATGCTATAAATTTAAAAAATAACAACTAAACGTTGTTATAAAAAAAATGATTCCACTCGTCTATTCAAATTGAATATTTAAGTGAAATCATTTCAACAGAAATTTATTGTATTCTTACTGTACTTAAGGCTTAAGCTCAGTAAATTGGTTATCTAAAGCAAAAGATTTTTTCACTTTCTCAACTGTAATTTCATTCGATACAGAAAATTCTACCGCTTTTTTAATGTCTAAAGAAGAAGCTCCAATTAAAACTTTATAAGTTCCTGCTTCTGCAATCCAAGCGCTTTTATTTTCTAAGAATGACGCTAAATCTTTTGGAGCTAATGTCAATTTTATAGTTTCGCTTTCACCTGGTTTCAATTCTTTTGTTTTTCCAAAAGCTTTCAGTTCTTCTTTTGGTTTATCAATAGATTTTGATGGTGCAGCAAGATATAACTGAACTACTTCTTTACCAGCTGTTTTTCCTGTATTTTTTACAGTAACTGAAACAGTCAATTTATCTGTAAAAATTGGTGAACTTAATTTTACATCAGAAAATTCAAAAGTCGTATAAGAACTTCCAAAACCAAACTCATAAGATGGCTTTACATTGAAGGTATTGAAATAACGGTATCCCACATAGATTCCCTCTTGGTAAGTAACTTCTTTTGGATTCTCTACCGGAATTCCAGGGAAGTTTTTAGCTGAAGGTGTATCTGAATATTTTACCGGAAAAGTCATTGTTAATTTCCCTGATGGACTAATTTTTCCTGCCACAACATCTGCAACAGAATGTCCGCCTTCCTGACCTGGCTGCCATGCTAACAAAATAGCATCTACTTTATCTTTCCATGATGCTGTTTCGATAACGCCGCCAATGTTTAAAATAACCACCACTTTTTTACCTTTAGCATGAAAAGCTTTTGAAATTTTATCTAACATTTCAATTTCTTCTGTTGCCATATTAAAGTCGTTGTCTACTACTCTGTCTCCGCCTTCCCCTGAATTTCTTCCTAAAGTCACAAAAGCAATTTCTGAAGATGCCGCTTTTTTAGCGATGAAAGCATCGTCCATTTTCATTTCAGGAAGTCTTTCCGGCAAAGCCAGAATTCCTCTTGCTTTTCTTCTTTCTTTCTCTGCAACCACTTCTTTTTCAGCATGAGGTGTATACAAATCAACTAGTTCTTTGTCTAATTTATATCCTGCAGCGCTAAAACCTTCTAAAAGAGAAACCGTGTGTTTGTTGTTTACACTTCCGCTTCCTGTACCACCTGTAATCCAGGCATAAGAAGTAACTCCAAATAAAGAAACTTCTTTTTGCTTGTCAGCAAATGGCAAAGCATTTTTCTCGTTTTTAAGTAAAATCATTCCTTCTGCTGCTGCTTTTCTGGTGATTTCGGCATTCTTAACCAAGTTTGGTTTGTCGCTGTATTTGTACTTTGCAAATGTAGGCGTACGGAAAACGAATTCTAAAATTCTTCTCACGTTAGTATTGGCAACTTCCTGAGATAATTTACCTGAGTTTAATGCTTCGATCAAAGCTTTCTTTTGCACTGGAATTCCCGGCATCAAAAGGTCATTTCCTGCAATCATTTGTTTTACTACATCAGAACTTGAACCTTTCTGAATCGATTCAAAACCAGGGAACCCTCCAAACCAGTCTGTCATTACGATTCCCTTAAAACCCCATTCTTTTCTTAAAACCTCGGTAAGTAAATCTTTGCTGTCTGAAGTATAAACACCATTTAGTTTATTGTAAGATGACATCACTGTCCAAGGTTGCGATTCTTTTACCGTGATTTCAAAACCTTTTAAATACAATTCTCTAATCGCTCTTTCAGAAACATGCGCGTTAATTGTTAAACGGTTGGTTTCTTCATTATTTACAGCAAAGTGTTTTATCGATGTCCCAACGCCTTGCGACTGGATTCCGTTTACGATCGCTGCTGCTGTTTTTCCAGAAATTAGAGGATCTTCAGAATAGTATTCGAAGTTTCTTCCGTTTAGTGGATTTCTATTAATGTTCAAAGCCGGTGCAAGCAAAACATCTACACCATATTCTTTTACTTCATTCCCCATTGCTTTTCCCACTTCTTCCAAAAGTGCTTTGTTCCAGGTCGAAGCCAATGCTGTTCCTACCGGAAATGCTGTTGCATAATAGGTTTTCGTATCATTTTCTCTCGTTGGAGCAATTCTCAAACCAGCAGGACCATCAGCTACTACCGTTGCAGGAATCCCAAATCGGTCAAAAGAAGCTGTTCCTCCAGCCGCTCCTGGAACCAATCCTTGCTTAGAATCTCCTACAGGACCTGTCAAAACCTCGATTCCAGGCATTCCAGTTCCTATTAACAGTTCTGCCTTTTCTTCATTAGTCATCTGTTTTATGATCGCTTCAATTCTTTCATTAGCGCTTAAACGGCTATCTTCCCAAAGGTCTAATTTTCCGTTTCTGTTATAATCCGTGAATGTAAATCCTTTAATCGTAAGCTTTGGAGGATTTATTTCATCCCCCGGAGCAGCACTCCACGATAAATTAGAAATCACTAATGCGGTCAAAAGTGATACTCTTGCAGTCTTGATAAGTGTTTGTTTCATAATATATAGGTATTTAGATAGTTTCTATTAGTTTAGAAATCCTTGTAATTTTAACCATTCTTCAAAGCGTACTTCCCAGGAATCAACGGGCAAATTTTGTTTTCCTGTTCCAAAACCATGTCCTCCTTTTGAGTACATGTGTAATTCTACGCTCTGTCCTGCATCCAGCCATTTTGTATACATTTGAATGCTTCTTGGAGCCAGTTTTAATTGATCATCACTAGCAGCGCAAACAAACATCGGGATCTTTTTTTCCGGTGCAGGAACACTTAAAAGTTCTGGTCGTGGTCCGCCATAAATATTCGCCACAAAATCAGGAAGCTGCTCAGCATTGTTGTCTAATACGGTTTCCATTGCTACAGTACTTCCAGCAGAAAACCCAATGATTCCCACTTTTTTAACGTCAATTCCAAATTTAGAAGCATTGGCACGAACGTAATTCAATGCATTTTTTCCGTCTTTAGCAGCCAATTGAATGGTTGCAAGAGCGTTTTTCTCAAAAGCAGCTCTGTCTTTTAACTTGTCCATCATTTCTCTTGCTGGATCATTGGTTTCCGTTTTATTCAAACGATACTTCAATACAAAAGCTGTAATTCCTTTTTTGCTCAGTATTTCAGCAAGTTCTTTTCCTTCTCTGTTAATCGAAAGACTTTGAAAACCACCACCGGGAGCAATTACAATCGCTGTTCCTATATTTTTCACTCCTTTTGGTACCTGGTATACTAATAAAGAGGGATCTGTAACATTGTAAACTACCTCTGTTTTAAAAAGGTCTGAATACATTTGTGCTTCTTTTTGCGTCCAGTCTTCAGATCCGGGTGCTTTTCCTTCGTAGAGTTTTATTGTTTCCTGTGCTTTTACGCCACTTACTAATAATGTAAGAAAGACTGAAAGTACAATTATTTTATTTTTCATATTCATTTTTTTTTAAGCTATTTCTAACGATATATTTCTTCACGGAAAGATGCTAAGGCTCAAAGTTTTTTTAAGTTATTCTTTTTTTCCCTTTGCGACTTCGCGACTTCGCGTGATTAAAATTTTAAGCATCCTATTAATTCAAAACATTCTATAAAGAGTATCTCACGCAGAGGCGCTAAGACGCTAAGTTTTTTTAAGTTATTCTTTTTTTCCCTTTGCGACTTCGCGACTTCGCGTGATTAAAATTTTAAAAACCTATTAATTCGTAACATTCTATAAAGAATATTTCACGCAAAGGCGCTAAGGCGCTAAGTTTTTTTAAGTTATTCTTTTTTTCCCTTTGCGACTTCGCGACTTTGCGTGATTAAAATTTTAAGCATCCTATTAATTCAAAACATCCTCTTTGCGACTTCGCGTGATTAAAATTTTAATTCTTATAAATTTCAGTACGAGTATCTTTTATTACACCGCTCCAATTTAGTCCGAAAGCAAAATCATAAACATTTGCTTCGCTGTCCTTATGCGGAACCATATCAAAAGGAACATCTTCGAATTGTTTTTCAACCGTTTCCATATTTGCAGGCATCTGCACCGGAAGCAATCCAGAAGGTTCTGTTTTTCCTGAAATAATATCTAAAACAGCTTGAGACGATACTCCGAAATTCAATACAATTCCGTCTGCCTGTTTTTCAAATTCATTAAAAATCATTGGTTTAGTAGCCGTAACCGAAACAATAACCGGTTTTCCTTTCATCATATCTTTGGTGTCGAGAATAGTTCTTAAGTCCATTGTATTGGCAGCTGTAACGGTTTTATTTTTATAGGTTCTGTCAGTAATTTTAGGATCAATAACCTGATCTCCTGCCGCAATACTTTTAGTTCTTGCATCTTTAGCAGTATAAGTACCATATTGTAATGAAATAGGAACATAACCGTTGCTTCCGTTGGTTCTGTCATTAATATCATAACCACCTTCTAAACTTTGCGGGCTTGTTACAAAAACAATCGCAAAATCTGCTTTTGAAGGATCTTCAGTTACGTTATAATATTTTTTAACTAATTCCAGATTTACAGGATATTCTAATTTTGGCTGACTTGCCACGCCCCACCAGTCTTTGGTAGATGCGGTGTAAATCTTCGGAATAAAAACAGTTTTCTTTTCTTTTAATGGAAGAACAGAACCTTTATTTTTTAGCAGTACAACCGATTTTAATTGTGCCTCATAACCAGCTTTCATAAATTCAGGATTCCCAACAATTGCTTTGGTCTCCGCTACATTCAGATATGGATTTTCAAATAATCCAACTCTAAAAATATTCTTTAGCAAACGAACAGCAGATCTTTCAAAACGTGCTCTCATAAACGATTCACCAAATTCTTTGATTCCCATTTGGTACGCTTCCAGAACCGGTTTTTTATCATTGTTTCCGCCAAATTGGTCTACACCTGCAACAATCGCTTTGTAATGACGCTCTGCAATAGAAAGATTCTCAACACCCCACGGTTTTCCCGCAAAAAGATTGGGTGTTTTACCTTCTTCTCCTGTTACCAGCCAATCGGTACAAACCACACCATCATAACCGTATTTATCGCGCAACAAATCAGTAATAATGTATTTACTGAAACCGTTGGCTACATTTTCATTGTATTTTTTATCTTGATCAAACGTGATCGTGTAATAAGGCATTACAGCTGAAGCTTTGCTTGTTTTTCCTTTTAATTTGAAAGCCCCGTTGATAAACGGATCGATATGCTGTTCTAAATTATTACCCGGATATACCGCAAATTTTCCGTAAGCCCAATGTCCGTCACGCCCGCCTTCTTCTGCTCCACCGCTCGGCCAGTGTTTTACCATTGCGTTGACACTTTTATATCCCCAGCCGTCTTTGATTTCGTCTTTTCCGTAGGAAGTTTGAAAACCATCAAT
>Ga0247817_10002024_pt1 | contig 10446 bp, 10 predicted proteins | sample UWRJL212509R1_FD_178010 | JGI IMG/M metagenome (GOLD analysis project Ga0247817, IMG submission 178010) | Plant litter microbial communities from Arlington Agricultural Research Station in Wisconsin, United States - UWRJ-L212-509R-1 | ecosystem: Environmental > Terrestrial > Plant litter >... | reverse complement strand
GAGCGTGCGCACGCGAACAATGCCGCCGAGCACGTGCAGCGTGATGTTGGGGCGATCAACGAGAGCGCTCGCAACGGGAATCGAGTGAGTGACAACAGTCAACTCGCGATCGAGCGGCAGCAGTTCAGCGAGACGAACGGTTGTGGTTCCGGCGTCGAGGATTATCGAGCCACCGTCGGGCAGCTCGTCAAGTGCGGCGCGCGCAATGCGCTCTTTTTCGTCGGCGGCGTGGGTTTCACGGTCGTGAACGCCAAGCTCGGCTGTGAGGCGCTCGACGGGAATGGCGCCACCGTGTACGCGGCGCAGAACCCCGCGGCGTTCGAGGGCGGTGAGGTCGCGACGCACGGTTTCAGGGGTCACCGCTAGGTCACGTGCAAGACCGGCTACCTCGACCCGTCCCCACTCGCGTGCGGTGTCGAGGATTGCCTGGTGACGCTCCGGTGCGTACATCGACCCTCAGAAAACTAGACCAAACAGAGCAACCCAAATGTTGTTCTCGGTTTATGTAAGTCCGTTTGTGTCTGTTTGTCAACTCACAGCCAGCCTTCAGCCGTGCGTGTCGCGAACCTGTTAAGCGAGCGATCTTCTAGTGCGCGGCGTCATCCCAGTTGCGCCCCGTTCCGACCTGCACCTCGAGGGGCACACGCAGGTCGGCAGCCGCACCCATGCGCGTACGCACAACGTCGGTCACGACATCCAATTCGCCGGGTGAGACTTCGAGGATGAGCTCGTCGTGTACCTGCAACAGAAGTCGCGAAGACAACTGCTTCTCACGGAGATCTGTGGCGACGCCGAGCATCGCGATCTTCATGATGTCGGCGGCGGAACCCTGGATGGGCGAGTTGAGAGCCTGGCGCTCAGCGTTCTCGCGCAGCACACGGTTGTTGCTCGTGAGATCGCCGAACGGGCGACGGCGGCCGAAGATGGTCGTTGTGTAGCCGTCGACGCGTGCCTGCTCCACAACGCTGCGCAGGTACTCTCTGACGGCGCCGAAGCGCTCGAAGTAGTCGGTCATTAGCTTCTTGGCCTCGCCGACCTCAATGCGCAGCTGCTTGCTGAGGCCAAACGCGCTCAGGCCGTAAGCGAGGCCGTACGACATTGCCTTGACCTTTGTGCGCATAAGCGGCGTAACGTCGGCTGGCTCGACGTGGAAAATGCGAGCGCCGACGAAACGGTGAAGGTCTTCTCCCCCGTTGAAGGCCTCGATGAGCCCCTCGTCGCCCGAGAGGTGCGCCATGATGCGCATCTCGATCTGTGAGTAGTCGGCGGTGAGAAGTGTTTCAAACTCGGGCCCGTGCTCGAGGGCGGAGCGAATCTCGCGCCCGACACTCGTCTTCACCGGGATGTTCTGCAGGTTGGGGTCGTTCGACGAGATGCGCCCGGTGGTTGTTCCGGTCTGGTCGTACGTCGTGTGAATGCGCCCACTCGTATCTACCGACTTTTCGAGTGTCTCGACAATCTGGCGCAGCTTTGTCGCGTCGCGGTGCTGAAGAAGAAGGTCGAGAAAGGGGTGCGGCGCTTGTTCCTGCAGGTCGGTGAGGCTCGCGGCATCCGTAGAGAAGCCTGTTTTGTTCGCCCTCGTCTTGGGCATGTTGAGTTCTTCGAAGAGCACCTGCTGCAGCTGCTTCGGCGAACCGAGGTTGACCTCGTGGCCGATCTCTTTGTACGCGGCCTGAGCAAGATCGTTGGCAGTGACGCCGAGCTCGGAATTCAAGCGCGAGAGGATTTCGCGGTTGGCAGTGACGCCATCGAGCTCCATCGTCGCGAGCACGGGAACGATGGGCAGCTCGATGTCGGTGAGCACGCGCTTCGAACCCTCGTCGAGCTTGCCGCTGAGGTACTCGGCGACGCGCAGGATGTACCACGCCTCTGTCGCGGGGCTGAGCGCCTCTTCTTCTTGCAGCAACTGGTTAGGGTCGACTGTCGGAAGAGTCTCGCCGAGGTAGTCGTAGGCCTGGCTCGCAATGTCGTCACCCTTGCCGCTGGGTTTGAGAAGCCACGCGGCGAGACTCGTGTCGAATGCGAGGCCGTTGATTGTGAGGCCCGCCTTGCGCAGAAGTTTGATCTGGCGCTTGGCAGCCTGCAGGTATTTGGGTGACTCGCTCGCGAGCCACGCCTCGAGCGCTACGTAGTCGGGGCGCTCTGGCGCCCACGGCACGTAGGCGGAGTCGGTCTCGCTCGCGATGCCGAGACCCGTCACAACGCCGTCGAGCGACTCGACCCGAAGCGCGAGAGGCTTCGTTCCCTTGGCCGACACCGTGTCGAGCCACTTGGCGAGCTCTTCGTCAACCATGGTTTTGACGGCAGGCGCGCTTGAGGTGACCGGCTCTGCGGCGGCCGTCGGTTCTGGCTCGCCGCTCTCTTCGCGCGCGATTTTTACGACGCGTTCGAGAAGGGTTTTGAACTGAAGCTTGTCGAAGACCTCTCGCACTGCCGTTTCGTTTATCGGCTTTCGCTCGAGGTCGCCGGGGCCGTAGGGCAGGTCGACGTCGGTGAGCAGGTGATTGAGCTTGCGGTTGCGCACTGCCCTGTCGCTCTGTTCGCGCAGCTTCTCGCCGACGACGCCCTTGATCTCGTCGGCGTGCTGCAGCACGCCGCTCAGCGAGCCGTAGGCCTGGATCCACTTGACGGCAGTCTTCTCGCCGACCTTGTCGATGCCGATCAGGTTGTCGCTCGTCTCACCGACGAGTGCCGCGATATCGGGGTACTGGTGCGGTTCGATGCCGTAGCGCTCGAGAACCGTCTCGCGGTTATAGCGCTTGAGCTCTGAGACGCCGCGGGCGTTCGGGTAGAGAAGTGTGACGTTGTCGTCGATCATCTGGATAGCGTCACGGTCGCCAGAGACGACGTAGACGGTGAAACCCTCGGCAGAGCCTTTGTGGGCGAGCGTGGCAAGGATATCGTCGGCCTCGTAGTCCTCTTTCGAGAGGGTCTGGATACCCATCGCCTTGAGCGCCTCTTCGAGCAGCGGAATCTGGCCGACGAACTCCGCGGGTGTCTCGCCGCGGGTGCCCTTGTACTCGGGGTACTCACGAGTGCGGAACGAGTAGCGCGAGATGTCGAAGGCCACCGCGAGGTGCGTTGGCTTCTCGTTCTTCAGCAGGTTCAACAGCATCGAGATGAAGCCGTGAATAGCGTTTGTGTGCTGGCCCTCCCGATTCTGAAAGCTGTCTACCGGGAGAGCGTAAAAGGCCCGGAAGGCGAGGGAATGGCCGTCAATGACCATAAGGGTAGGCTTTTCGATGTCCGACACGCAGCCAGCCTAGCCGCGACTACCGACACACAACTCCCCCGAATTGGATGCAATGACGACCTTTCCCGAGAACCTGCCGGCCGAACTCGTTGAACGCCTGATCGCATCAGAGGGCGGGGCTCTCGCGAAGAAGATGGGCATCGAGTTCATCGAATTGTCGGCCGACCACTCGGTCGCGAGAATGCCCGTAGAGGGCAACACTCAGGTCATCGGGCTTCTGCACGGCGGCGCGCACGTTGTGATCGCCGAGACACTCGGTTCGGTGTCTTCTGCAATCCACGCCGGCGCGGGACGCTACGCCGTGGGCATCGAGATCAACGCGACACACAGCCGATCGGTCACAGAGGGCTGGGTCACCGCCACGTGTGACGCGCTCGTTCTCGGGCGTACTCTCGCCACTCACGAGATCGTTATGCGCGATGACGAGGGCCGCCGGCTCTCGACAGTGCGTATGACGAACATGCTGCGCGACCAGTAAGCGGCAAGTGACCTGGGACGGCGCATTCAACCTGCGCGATCTGGGCGGCCTCGCCCTCGTCGGCGGTGGCCAGACCGCCAGCAAGCGAGTCTTTCGATCGGGCGCACCCGAGTGGTTGACGACGCTCGGGTGGCAGCAGGCAGAGTCCGATGGCCTCACCACCATCGTCGACCTGAGAAACGCGCCATCCGAAACCCGGCGGCTGCCCCAGCACCCGGTCGTTGCCAGCTCCGCGGCCGCGTTCGCGACCGTCGTCAACGCCCCGACGGAAGACCCCGATGACGAGTCATTTATGCGGGTCTGTGGCCCATGGCTCGATCACCCCCGCTCGTACGCCGACAACCTTGCCTTCTATCCGGCGAAGTTCGCAGCCGTCTTCACGGCGATCGCCGCAGACGAGGGCGCGGTGCTTGTGCACTGCGCGGGAGGCAAGGATCGCACCGGCATGGTCGTCGCGATGCTGCTCTCGCTGACAGGAGTCAAACACGAGGCGATCGTCGCGGACTACGACGCGGCGTTCAGAGCGGCCAACCAACTGATGCGCAGCGATCCTACGCATCCCCGGCGCTTCGCGCAGACAGACGAAGAACTCGACGAATGGATGTCGCAGCGCACTGCCGCGCTGCGCACCTGGCTCGCCGAACTCGACGTCGCCGCGTACCTGCGGGCGTCGGGTGTGTCAGAAGCCGAACTGCAGACGCTCGCAACGATGCTGCGGGCGGACTAGAAATCTCTGGAAACTCAGAGCCGCTCCTCCGGGTCGCGCCCAAAGATCGAGCGACCGCCGTCGACAGGAATGACGGCTCCGGTAACGAACGACGAGGCGTCAGACAGCAGCCATGCGACGGTTGAAGCGACCTCGGACGCCGTGCCGAAACGCCCGAGCGCGTGATACTCGCCGGCCGACGAGCGAACCTGCTGCGACATCCGCTCTGTTTCGATCGTGCCGAGCGCCACGGCGTTCGCGCGAATCCCGTCGCGACCATAGTCGACGGCCGTGGCCCGGGTGAGCCCCTCGATCGCCGCCTTCGCCGTCGCGTAGGGCAGGGCACCGGCGACGGGCCGCTGCGCCTGGTGCGACGAAACGTTGACTATCGATCCGGGCCGGGAGTTCGCGAGAAAGTGCGAGACGGCGACCGAGGTGCCGACGACCGCTGGCGCAAGATTGCGCGCAATCGTGTCGAGCACGGCTGATGGATCCAGATGCACGAGCGCATCCTCGAACACCGCGGCGTTGTTGACCCAGCCCCGCAGCGGCGCGACTGCCTCGGCGCGTTCAGCCGCGAGCCGCGCGTCAACGAGTGAGCCCGCATCCTGACCATTGAGCACGTCGATGACCTCGACATGGTGCCCCGCAGCGCGAAGTTCCGCGACTATCGCGGCGCCCACTCCGCGGGCACCTCCGGTAACAACGAACGAGCTAGGCATACCGCGCGTAGAACGATGCGAACGTGTCGCCTGAGGTGAGGGTCGCGAACGAGTGGCCAACCGGATCTACCAGTGCGCCATCCGTCAGTCGAAGCCCGATCGGAACCGCGAACTGAGCGTCGACCCAACGCGCTGACGGAATGCACTGGCCGAGCACGCACCCGAACCCGAAGAGAACCTCGGGCACCTGGGTGACGAGAACTCCCCCGGCACGCAGGCTCGTGACGACAGAGTCGACCCAGTCAATCGTCGTCGCGGAGAAGTCGAGAACGACTCCCTGCGACGCGGCCTGCGCGACGATGTCTGCCGCGAAGAGCGGCGCGTTTGCAGGGGTGAGCTCGTGAGCGAGAGCGAGTTGAAGTTCGCCCGTCACAACTACTTCTTAGCGCTGAGCTGCTCGATGATCGCCTGTGCGACATCGTGCATTGTCAGGCGGCGATCCATCGATGCCTTCTGGATCCAACGGAAGGCCTCTGGCTCGCTGAGCCCCATTTTCTCGTTGAGCAGTCCCTTTGCGCGGTCGACAAGCTTGCGCGTCTCGAAACGCTCGACGAGGTCAGCAACTTCGGCCTCGAGCGTGATGATCTGGGTGTAACGGCTGAGTGCGATCTCGATCGCGGGAAGCAGGTCGCTCGGCGTGAACGGCTTGACGACGTAGGCGAGTGCACCGGCTTCTGACGCACGCTCGACCAGCTCTTTCTGGCTGAACGCTGTCAGCAGAACGACGGGGGCGATGTGGTTCTTTGTGAGCCGCTCGGCCGCCGAGATGCCATCGAGCTGGGGCATCTTGACGTCCATGATGACGAGGTCGGGGCGCAGTTCGGTTGCGAGGGCAACGGCTGTCTCGCCGTCACCGGCCTCACCAACCACCTCAAAACCGTTATCGCGGAGGATCTCCACGATGTCCATGCGGATAAGGGATTCGTCTTCGGCCACAACAACACGACGGGGCGCTGTAGACACTGCTTCCTGGTCACTCACGGTTATCACCCTACGGTATTCTCTAAACGTTGTTGTGCGCCGGATTGGCGGAATGGCAGACGCGGAGCACTCAAAATGCTTTGTCCTATGGACGTGTGGGTTCAAGTCCCACATCCGGCACAAAAACTTTAATTGCGATTTGGATGTCGCGGCACACGCCGCGCAGGCACTCCTGCTCTGCGCTGGCCTGCCCCCGCGCATAGGATGCGGTTATGGTCGATCACCTCATCACCGGCATCCCGCTCAAGGATATGGACCCGGCGCTGCTCGCCCAGGCGGTGCGCGCGCACGCGACTGCTGTCGGTCACAACGGTGATGACATCGAGAAGGCCATCGCGCTTGCGGCTTACGTTCACCGCGATCAGGTGCGCAACAACCGCGGTGAGCTGCCAAAGACCCCATACATCGAGCACCCGCTTCGCAATGCGGCGCGACTGTACCGCTGGGGTGTGACAGATCAGGCGATGATTATCGCCGAGATCCTTCACGACACTGTCGAAGACGGAGCCCACGCGATTGCCGTCGACATCTGCGGCGCGAGCGACGACGTGAGCACAGCCGCTGCTCGCGAGATCGCCCTCGAGCACATCACCGCAGAGTTCGGGCCAGTCGTCGGCGAGATTGTCGCGAGAATGACAAACCCGCTGTACCCGAGCGGCCGCACTGTCACCGAGAAACACGAGCAGTACCGAGCCGATGTGCGACGCGAGTGTGAAGACCCGAGGGTTGCCGTCAACAAGTTCGCCGACTTTGCCGACAACGGCGTGGGGCTTCACCACAACGACACCGGCGTCAACGACAGCAAGGTAGAAGAGCTCGCTGCGAAGTACTACCCGCTTATCCCCTACTGGTGGGAACGCCTGGCGCGCAACGATGTCGCCGCGCTGATCTCCGCAGACGGATGGCAGAGCATGCGCAACAACCTCGCAACCGCAGAGCTTGAGCTTGGCCGCATCGTCGCGCGCAGCGAGTAACCGCTACTGCTGCAGGTCACGGCTCCAGCACGCCGAAGCGTTTGTGGAGCCTGGAGCACACGCGGCCTCCTGACGGGTGACCTCGGCGGTCCACATCTCGGTTGTGTAGGTGCACGCGGTCTCTGCGGCCGCTGTCGATTCGGGCGTTCGCTGCCTGTCGATGAGAAACTCGTCGTAGTTGTCGGCGAGCGACTCGTTGTTCTGCTGAGCGTAGAGGGCCGACGGGTACTCAGAACGGCCGAAGAGCTCGGCGAGGTCGCGATAGCGGTCGGCTTCTTCCTGTGTCCAGGTCGCGGTGCGCGGGGCACAGTCGGCTTCGATAGCGGCTTCGGAAAGCTCGTGCACACCGACGTAGTCGTCGGTGATCGGCCCCGTTGCATCCACTATGTAGTCGCTTGGTGTGAGCGCTTTCGTCGGCGCTGTGACGGCGTCGCCTGCGAGATCGCGGCTCCAGCAGATGTTTGTGTCGGCCGAGCACGCTTCCTTCTGCCGGGTCACTTCTTCTGTCCAGCGATCCGTGTCGATTTCGCAGGTTGCGGCGGCTGCATCGGCCGACTCTGGCGGGCGCACAACGTCGATGAGAAACTTCTCGAGGTGCTGCGCTTCTTCGATGTAGTACTTCACGGCGAGAAGCTTCGACGGGTACTCGGAGGCATCCAAAAGCTCTGCCATACGCCAGCGCGCGTCGGCCTGCTGCTGGGTCCAGGTGTCGCCGGGCGCGGCACACGCCGTCTCAATTGCGGCGGCCGCCACCTCTTCAACTCCCACGTAGTGGTCGACGAGCTCGAAGGTGTGGCCCTCAACCGTTGACCCGTCTGTCGAATCCGGTCGTTCGGCGTCGGGCAGGAGGGTCGGCAGGAGTGAGCACCCCGACAGCGTCACAAGAACAACCCCAACAGCGGCAAACGTAGAAATTCTCATGGTGAGTTCAGGCTATCGGCCGCTGACGCCGTCGCTGCGCACATTCCCACGAGACCCCCAGATAGCTGCGGAGATTGCGCTAACGTCCAGCCTTCGGTTCTAGCGTCGGCACATGACACATTCAGACGGAATCCCAGAGAACATTCCTCCTGTCGACCCCGGCTACGGCGACGAGGCACTGAGCGACGAACAGCGCGGCATCGTCTCGCCCGGCTCGACGGCAACGGGCGGCGGAGAAGCCGAACTCGGAACCACAGAGGCTGACGTGAGCGACGGCAGCGAACAGAAGCAGGAGCCCGTCGATCCGCCCGCGTAGAACACACCCCGCGCCATAAACAAACGGCGGCCCCACCCGGTTGTGCCGGGAGGGGCCGCCGTTCGCGCGCTCTGTAACGAGCGCAACCAGCTCTACTGTGCGTATGCCGGAGCTGCAGCGTTCTTTGCGTCGCCGACGCGGTGAACGCGAAGGTCGTTTGTCGAACCCGAGATTCCGGGAGGCGAACCCGAGATGACGACGACGACGTCGCCAACCTCTGCGAGGCCCTGGCCGATGAGAATCTCGTCGACCTGGAGGTACATCTCGTCGGTGTGGGTAACGCGCGGAACGAGGAACGACTCGATGCCCCACGTGAGCGCCATGCGGCGACGGATCGCCGGGTCGGGCGTAAACGCCTTCATCGGGATCTTGAAGCGCAACCGTGACATACGACGAGCGGAGTCACCCGACTCTGTGAAGACGCAGACGTACTTCGCGTCGACGAAGTCGGCAACCTCGGCCGCGGCGAGTGTGATCGCGCCACCCTGCGTGCGCGGCTTGGTGCCGAGCGCGGGGATGCGCTCGAGTCCGTGCTCTTCTGTCGACTCGACGATGCGTGCCATTGTCTGAACGGTGATCACGGGGTACTCGCCGACGCTTGTCTCACCGGAGAGCATGACTGCGTCTGCTCCGTCGAGAACGGCGTTCGCGACATCCGATGTCTCAGCGCGGGTGGGAACGGGCGAAGAGATCATCGACTCGAGCATCTGCGTCGCAACGATGACCGGCTTGGCCATCCGACGAGCGAGTTCGACAGCGCGCTTCTGAACGATCGGCACGGCCTCGAGCGGAAGCTCAACACCGAGGTCACCACGGGCGACCATAATTGCGTCGAAAGCATCGATGATGCCCTCGAGGGCTTCCACCGCCTGCGGCTTCTCGATCTTGGCGATGACGGGGAGGCGAATTCCCTCTTCTTCCATGATCTCGTGAACGCGCACAACGTCTTCTGCGTTACGCACGAAGGAGAGGGCGATGAGGTCTGCGCCGAGCTTGAGGCCCCAGCGAAGGTCTTCTTCGTCTTTCTCGGAGAGCGCGGGAACGTTGACAGCGACACCGGGCAGGTTGATGCCCTTGTTGTTCGAGACCGGGCCGGCCACGATGACCTTCGTTGTCACTGTGCGGTCGTCAGCTTCGACGACCTGAACCTTGACCTTGCCATCGTCGATGAGCAAGAAGTCTCCGGCGGCGACATCGCCCGGGAGTCCCTTGTACGTCGTGCCGACGAGGTCTTTTGTGCCCTCGACCTCGTCGATGGTGATCTTGAAGATGTCGCCGACCGCGAGGTCGTGCGGGCCAGCGGCGAACTTGCCGAGGCGAATCTTCGGGCCCTGCAGGTCAACGAGAACTGCGACTGCCTTTCCAGAGTCGTCTGCAGCCCTGCGTACGTTCGCGTAGACCTCCTCGTGAACGGCGTAGGAGCCGTGGCTGAGGTTCATACGAGCTACATCGACACCTGCATCGATGATTGCCCTGATGTTTTCGTAGCTTGACGTTGCAGGCCCGAGCGTTGCGACAATTTTCGCGCGTCTCATGAGTTCCTTCGTGTGGTGGTGGTGGTGTTTAGAGTGAGATCGAGTGATCGGTCGGCTTGACCGGGAACGGCAGTTGCGTCTCCCCTTCAAGGTACCGATCAACGGCGGATGCCGCAGCACGGCCTTCAGCAATCGCCCAGACGATGAGCGACTGACCGCGCCCTGCATCGCCCGTGACGAAGACGCCGGACTCGCTGGTCTGGTAGTCGCCGTCGCGTTCGATGTTGCCACGGGAGTCAAACGGAACAGGCAGCTGTGCGCCGATTGTTTCGCTCTCCGGACCGGTGAATCCAAGAGCAAGAAGCACGAGGTCGGCGGGGATCTCGCGCTCTGTGCCCGCCTTGGGTACGCGGCGTCCGTCGAGGTACTCGGTCTCGGCAACGCGAATCGCGCGCACCTCGCCGGCCTCGTTCGAGAGGAATTCGACGGTGGATGCGAGGAAGACGCGCTCGCCACCCTCTTCGTGAGCGCTCGACACCTCGAAGAGTGTCGGCTGCATCGGCCAGGGCTGGTCGGACTGGCGCTCTGCCGCGGGCTGCTTGCCGATTGCGAGGTTTGTC
>Ga0247817_10002023_pt1 | contig 10449 bp, 9 predicted proteins | sample UWRJL212509R1_FD_178010 | JGI IMG/M metagenome (GOLD analysis project Ga0247817, IMG submission 178010) | Plant litter microbial communities from Arlington Agricultural Research Station in Wisconsin, United States - UWRJ-L212-509R-1 | ecosystem: Environmental > Terrestrial > Plant litter >... | reverse complement strand
AGCAGCGAGAGGGTAGCATTGCCGGTCGGGAAGAACGCCTGACTGATGAACGCCGCCAGCGTACCGTAAATGAAGAAATCATACCATTCGAATACTGTGCCCGCCGAACTGGCGGCGATGACGAGGCGGATTTCTTTTGCGCTCGGCTGATGTACGCTTGGCTGATCGATTGCGGTTATTTCTGCCCCTGTGCTGAACATTGATTCCCCCCCACGGTGTTCTTTGGGGCAGGTTTAGCTGGTGGGAGGGGCGCTGGAAAGAGCCGCCAGCGCGGCCTTCCACGGCAGCAGCATTGCCCCGTGCCGGGCGCGGTAATCGCGTGCAGGGGCGATCAACTCGAGATCGGGCCAATCGGGCGCGGGAGCTTCTTCATCGAGCCACGCGGTGATCCGGTCATGCGCGGCTTGCACTTGCGCCAGATCCCGCCCGCACGCGTGCCGCGCGAACACCGCCGCCGCCGCTTGCCCCACAGCGCAGGCCCGGCAGCGCAGGCCGACCCGCTCAATTCGGCCGTCGCCATCAACCGTTAAGTCCATCGCCAATGTCGAACCGCAAGTCGCCGAGCGCCCTTGTCCGTGATGCGAGGCGTTTTCCAGCGCAGGCCAATTGGCCAGTTCCACCGCCGCCGCCAACATCTCTGGCGTATACAACTTGGCCGCGCTCACGACGGAGTTTCGCCGAGCAGTTCGGCGCGCCTTTCCGCGATTATCTCGACCATTGCCTCGCTCGCAGCATCGACGAACTGGTAACTGCGCGCCTCCGCGATCCAGACCGGGCGGCCTGTCGTGCCCCAGATGGTGTCGTATCCCAGCACCAGCAGCGAAAACGCGATGACCACGATTATCACCCCTTTGACCGCGCCGAAGCCAAAGCCCAGCACCCGGTCAATCGGTCCGAGCACCGATTTGCGCGACTTGCGCCCGGCATGGCCAGCGATCAACTTCATGGCGGCGTAGGGGATCAGCAGCAGCAGCGTGAAGGCGAGGATCGCGGAACTGGTCGGCGAATCCACGTAAGCGTCGATCAAGGTGGTTATGTCGGTGTGCAGATAGCGGATCGCCAACACCGCCAGCACCCAAGCCGCGAGCGAGAGCACTTCCTGCACGAACCCGCGCAAGAACCCACCGATGGCCCCGACCCCGACGATCAACAGAACGATAATATCAAAGCCGGTCATATGGCTTTGGAGATTAGGCAGATGCCATCACGCGGTCAACGAGTTGCGCCACGGAGCGGATCGAGGTGAGCTTCAGCCCTCGCTCCGCCTTGTCCGTCGCTTCTGGCCCCATCGCTTGAGAAAAGCCCAACTTGGCCGCTTCCCGCTGGCGCAGTGCCCCGTGCGCAACCGGGCGGACTTCGCCCGATAGTGCCAACTCGCCGAACCACACTGCGTCTTGCGGCAACGGCTTATCCGCCAGCGCCGAAATTAGCGCGGCAGCCACCGCGAGATCCGCCGCAGGATCGGACAGGCGGTAGCCGCCCGCGATATTCAGATACACTTCGGCGGTGGAGAAACTCAGCCCGCAGCGCGATTCGAGGATCGCCAGCAGCATCGCCATCCGCCCGCTATCCCAGCCCACAACTGCGCGGCGCGGAGTAGCGCCCGATTGCAGCCGCACGATCAGCGCCTGCACTTCCACCAGCACCGGGCGAGTGCCTTCCAATGCGGGGAACACCGCGCTGCCCGCAATCGCCTCCTCGCGCCCGCTCAGGAACAGCGAGGATGGGTTGGCGACTTCTGCCAAACCATGCCCCTCCATCGCGAACACCCCGATCTCGTCCACCGCGCCGAAGCGGTTTTTGAGGCAGCGCAGAATGCGGTACTGATGGCTGCGTTCGCCTTCAAAGCTCATGACGGTATCGACCATGTGTTCGAGCACACGCGGCCCGGCGATGCTGCCGTCCTTGGTCACATGGCCGACGAGCACGAGGCAGCAGCCGGTTTCCTTGGCATAGCGGATCAGTTCAAACGCGCAGGCCCGCACCTGGCTGACAGTGCCCGGCGCGCCTTCGATAGTGTCCGAGTGCATCGTCTGGATCGAATCGACGATCAGCAGCTCGGGCGGTTCACCCGCCGCCAAAGTAGTCAGAATATCGCGCACCGAAGTGGCTGCCGCCAACCGCAGCGGCGCATCGCTCAACCCCAAGCGCGCCGCGCGCAGCCGGACTTGCCCGGTCGCTTCCTCGCCGCTGACATACACCGCCTTCGCTCCGGTGCGCGCGATCTGCGCCGACGCCTGAAGGAGCAGCGTGGATTTACCGATCCCCGGCTCCCCCCCCATCAAAATCGCCGATCCCGGCACGATCCCGCCGCCCAGCGCGCGGTCAAATTCCGCAATCCCGGTGGAGCGGCGCATAAGCGGCTTGGTAGGAGCATCCAGCGCCTCAAACGCGATCACCCTGCCCCCGCCCGAAAGGTGGTGCTTGGCGGTAAACACCGTTTCCGGCGCTTCTTCGGTCAGCGTGTTCCATTGCAGACAATCGGCGCACTGCCCCTGCCAACGCGGCTGAACCGAGCCGCATTCAGTACAGATGTAGCGTTTTTTGGGCTTGGCCATACCGCTCAATAAGCGGAACATACATGGAACGCAAGTGCGCCTAGCTAGGCAGCACTCGCCCCATCTGCCACACCGGCGGCAATGCGGCAAAAAGAACTCAGGATAGCGCTGGTTTGTTACGGGGGGATCAGTCTCGCCGTATATATGCACGGCGTAACTAAGGAACTGTGGAAGCTGGCCCGTGCGAGCCAAGCCTTCCACGCGGATGGCACGGAGGCTTCGGGAGTGGAGCAGGTGTACCGCGCTTTGCTCGAACATATCGAGCAATCCCATGCACTTAAGCTGCGTATTCTGCCCGATATTCTCACCGGAGCCAGCGCGGGCGGGATCAACGCCGTGTTCCTCGCGCAGGCGATTCATTCCGGGCAGAGCATCGAGCCGCTCACCCGGATGTGGCTGGAAAACGCCGATGTCGAGCAACTCGTCGATCCCGAAGCGCGGCCGTGGTCGCGCGCGGCCAAGCTGTGGGCGATGCCGATTGTGTGGTTCCTGCTGCGCCGACCGGACAATGCGGTAACTGCCAGCGTCGCGCCGGAAACGCGCGCAGAAGTGCGCCGCAAGGTGTCGGGGCTGATCCGCAGCCGGTGGTTCGAACCGCCGTTTTCCGGCGCTGGTTTCTCGCGCATGATCCGCGATGCACTCGCGGCGATGGCTGCCGGCGAGGCTGGCGCGCCGCTATTGCCCGCTGGCCACCCGCTCGACCTGTGGGTGACTGCCACCGATTTCCGCGGGCACAAGGAACTGCTCCGCCTGAACTCGCCCCCGGTGATCGAGGAAAGTGAACACCGGATGCCAATCGGCTTCCGCAGCCTTACCCCGCGCGAGATCGGCCAAGGCCTCGCCCATCCGAGCGAATTGATCTTCGCCGCCCGCGCCACCGCCAGCTTTCCCGGTGCATTCCCGCCGCTGCGGCTCGCCGAAATCGACGAGATTGCGAACGAGGCAGGGGGGTGGCCCGGACGGGCGGCGTTCTTGCGACGGATCATGCCCGGCCATGTGGAGCAGGGCACCACTGAACATGTCTCGCTGGTGGATGGATCGGTGCTGGTAAACCGCCCGTTCGCCAGCGCTATTGCCGCATTGGGCGCGCGCCCTGTGCAGCGCGAGGTTGATCGGCGGATCGTATATATCGACCCTCGGCCAGATCGCCGCAGCGCGCTGGAGCGCGATTCCGCACAGCCGGTAGGGTTCTTCGGGGCGATCCTCGGCTCGCTTTCCACCATCCCGCGCGAACAGCCGATCCGCGACAATCTGGAAGCGATTGAACGGCAATCTTACGAGGCGGAAAAGCTGCACCGCATGGTGGAGGCGCTCCGTCCCGAAGTGGAGGCGGCGGTGGATAAGCTGTTCGGCCACACGTTGTTCCTCAACCGCCCGACCCCCGCCCGGCTCGGCCAGTGGCGTGCCAAGGCGCAGCAGGTGGCAGCGGAGGAAGCGAGTTTCGCGTTCCATTCCTACGCGCAGGCCAAGATGGCGGGGATCGTGGACCAGTTGGCGCAACTGGTGACGGATGCCGCGCCGGGTATGGACTCCAGCCAACACGAGCCCGTCGCGCGCAGCTTCCGCCGCGAGTTGGAAGCGCGCGGCCTAACCAGCCTGACCGCGCCCGGTGGCGGTGCCTCGGCTGCCGCAGTGGAGTTCCTGCGCGCGCATGATCTCACCTTCCGCATCCGGCGGCTGCGGCTGCTCGCCCGGCGGATTGCGCGCGAATGGCAGGGCGAGGCCGGCGCAGATGATGCGGCGCTCGAACAAGCGCGGAGTGCGGTCTATCAGGCGCTAAACCTGTATATGGAGCGGGATAGCGCCGAGCATTTCGGCGCCGATTTCCCGGCAATCGCGGCGAAGGCATTGGAACAACCGGGGCTGGTGCTCGACACGCTTGCAGCGCGCCGGGTGCTGCCCGAACTGGACGGCGCGGCCGAAGCGATCATTTCCGCCGCGCTGGAAGCGTTGGACAAGCCGCTGCGGCGGCGGATGCTGCTCGCCTATCTCGGCTTCCCTTATTACGATGTCGCGACCCTGCCGCTGATGCGCAATGAAGGGCTGACCGAGTACGACCCGGTGAAGGTGGACCGGATCAGCCCGGAAGACGCAACCTCGATCAGGTCGGGCGGCACCGATGCGACCTTGCGCGGGATCGAGTTCTTCAACTTCGGCGGGTTCTTTTCGCGGGCATACCGCGAGAATGACTACCTGTGGGGGCGACTGCACGGGGCCGAGCGGATGATCGATCTGGTGTGTTCGACTGTGCCGGAGGGGGTTGATCCGGTAGTTGCGGCGCGGTTCAAACGCGATGCGTTTCTCGCGGTGTGCGATGAGGAAGCGGAACGCGGGCTGTGCGCGATCGGCGGGGTGGATGTGTTGCGGGCGGAGATTATGGCGCGGTTGGGCGGGGAATGACGAGTTTTTTAAATTTCGTCATTCCCGCGTAGGCGGGAATCCAGCGCGACAACATGCCGCCAACGGCGTCACTTGACCCCGTCCCTAACCCGAAAAAGCACCCTTAAGCCGCGCGAAAAACCCCTGACTATCGGGGCACTCGTCCCCAGTCTCGGTATCGCGGAACTCACGCAGCAATTCCTTCTGCCGCGCGGACAATTTCGACGGTGTTTCGACTATAATCTCCACCACCAAATCACCGCGCCCGCGCCCTTGCAGCACGGGCATACCCGCACCGCGCTTGCGCAGTTGGCGGCCAGACTGGATGCCCGCAGGAATCTCGATGGAATGCGCCACTCCGTCCAGCCCCGGTATATCGATCGTGGTGCCCAGCGCCGCGCTGGTGAAGCTGATCGGCACGCGGGTGAATAGCGCAGTGCCTTCGCGCTGGAACACGCCGTGCGGTTTCACGCTGATGAAAATGTACAGATCACCCGGAGGCGCGCCTTGCGGCCCAGCCTCGCCCTTGCCAGTCAGGCGAATGCGGGTGCCGCTATCCACACCGGGAGGAATATCGACATTGAGCTTGTTCAGCTTGTCCACGCGGCCTTCGCCGCCGCAGACCTTGCACGGGCTTTCGAGTATTTCGCCGCGTCCGTGACACTGGTGGCACGGGCGTTCGATCACGAACAGGCCTTGCTGTACGCGCAGTTTGCCGTGGCCCTGACATTTCGAGCAACGCTGCGCCGAAGTGCCCGGCGATGCGCCCGATCCGCTGCAAGGTTCGCACACGGCTGCAACTTCGACCTCGATCTCCACCGCTTTGCCGTGAAACGCCTGATCCAGATCGACTGCCAGATCGTAGCGCAAATCCGCACCGCGCCGCGCGCGCGTACGCCCGCCACCGCCTCCGCCGAACGCGCTGCCGAAGATCGTTTCGAAAATGTCGCCCAGATCGCCGAAATCGCCGCCAGCTTGCTGACCGCCCCCGCCGCTCATCCCGCGCTGGAATGCCTCGTGGCCGAACCGGTCGTAAGCCGCGCGTTTCTGCGGGTCTTTCAGAACCTCGTACGCGCCGCTGATCAGCTTGAAGCGAGTTTCCGCCTCAGCATTGCCGCGATTGCGGTCGGGGTGGTACTTCATCGCCAGACGGCGATAGGCTGCCTTGACCGCCGCGCCATCGGCATCGCGGGCGATTTCGAGCAAAGTATAGAAATCTGTATCGGTGGTGGCCATGCGCTTACCCCATCAGACCGCTTTGCCGCCGGTGCATATAACACCGGCGGCAACAGCAGCTTGTAGCAGGCAGATCAGCCCTTTTTCTCGTCGTCGACTTCGGAGAATTCGGCGTCAACCACCTCTTCCTCTGCCGCATCCGGTTCAGCAGCGGCTGGCGAAGCAGCGGCCTGCTGGTCTTTTTCGTAAATCGCCTGACCGATCTTCATGGCGGCGTTGGTGAGTGCTTCACCCTTGGCCTTCATCACATCGATGTCATCGCCTGCCAGCGCTTCACGCGCCTCGGCAATCGCTGCTTCGACTTCGGCCTTGAGCGCAGCGTCGACCTTGTCGCCATGCTCATCGACCTGCTTCTGCGTAGCGTGCACCATCGAATCGGTGCTGTTGCGCACTTCGGCAGCTTCGCGGCGCTTCTTGTCTTCTTCGGCGAACTTCTCGGCGTCCTTGACCATCTGTTCGATGTCGGAATCGTTGAGACCGCCCGAAGCCTGAATGCGGATCACCTGCTCCTTGCCGGTGCCCTTATCCTTGGCCGAAACGTTCACGATGCCGTTGGCGTCGATGTCAAACGTCACTTCGATCTGCGGCACACCGCGCGGTGCGGAAGGAATGCCGACGAGATCGAAATTGCCGAGCATCTTGTTGTCCGCCGCCATTTCGCGCTCGCCCTGGAACACGCGGATCGTCACCGCTTGTTGGTTGTCCTCGGCAGTCGAATAGACCTGCGACTTCTTGGTCGGGATCGTGGTGTTGCGGTCGATCATGCGGGTGAACACGCCGCCGAGCGTTTCGATACCCAGCGACAGCGGAGTCACGTCGAGCAGCAGAACGTCCTTCACGTCGCCTTGCAGAACGCCAGCCTGAATAGCCGCGCCCATCGCCACGACTTCATCTGGGTTCACGCCGGTATGCGGCTTGGTGCCGAAGAATTCTTCGACCACTTCGCGCACCTTGGGCATCCGGCTCATCCCGCCGACAAGGATAACCTCGTCGATCTGGTTCTTGGTCACGCCCGCATCGGCAATTGCCTTCTTGCAAGGTTCAAGAGTGCGCTGGATCAGCGCGCTGACCAGTTGTTCCAGCTTGGAACGGGTGATCGTTTCCACCAGATGCAACGGCGTGGACGAACCACCTTCCATACGCGCAGTGATAAACGGCAGGTTGATTTCGGTCTGCTGGCTGCTCGAAAGCTCGATCTTGGCCTTTTCGGCGGCTTCCTTCAGGCGCTGAAGAGCGAGCTTGTCGTTCTTCAGGTCCATGTTTTCCTTCTTCTTGAACTCATCAGCCAGATATTCGACGAGCACGCCGTCAAAATCTTCGCCGCCGAGGAAGGTGTCGCCGTTGGTGGACTTCACTTCGAACACGCCGTCACCGATTTCGAGAATCGAAATATCGAACGTGCCGCCGCCGAGATCGTACACGGCGATGGTCTTGCCTTCGTCGCGGTCAAGCCCGTAGGCGAGCGCAGCGGCGGTTGGCTCGTTGATGATGCGTTCTACTTCAAGACCCGCGATCAGCCCGGCATCCTTGGTTGCCTGACGCTGCGCATCGTTGAAATATGCAGGCACGGTGATCACTGCCTTGGTGACGGTTTCGCCGAGATAAGCCTCAGCGGTTTCCTTCATCTTTTGCAGGATGAACGCGGAGATCTGGCTGGGCGAATATTCATCGCCGCCGGCCTTGACCCACGCATCGCCGTTCTTGCCCTTGACGATTTCGTATGGGACCAGGCCCATGTCCTTCTTGGTCAACGGATCTTCGAACCGGCGGCCGATCAGGCGCTTGATTGCAAACAGCGTGTTGTCGCCGTTAGTCACGGCCTGACGCTTCGCTGGCTGGCCGATCAGACGCTCACCATCCTTGGTGAAAGCGACGATCGACGGCGTGGTCCGCGCACCTTCCGAATTTTCGATAACCTTAGGCTTGCCGCCCTCCATCACCGAAACGCAGCTGTTGGTGGTGCCGAGATCGATCCCGATAATCTTGCTCATAGTCAGTATGCTCTTCCCTAGTTGGACGCTGCACATTCGGCCTTCCGACGTCGTTAAACGCTTGGGCGGCAAGGCCATTCGGCAGCTCGATGAAAGCTGTGTATCGCCGCGGGATATAGGGCCGGTTTTGCTTGGCACAAGAGAGGCCTGCGCCTAGAAAACCGTCAACGTATCAGGGGAGGACGAATGATGAACACTAACAGGCTGCTTGCCGGGCTCGCTGCACTGAGCCTCGCATTTGCTGCGGCAGGTTGCGGCGGAGAGCCAGAAGCGCCCGCCTCAACCGCGCCAGACGCGCCCGAAGGGGTGACGATTTCGGACGGACGACTTATGCTTCCAGCAGTGGCGGGCAATCCCGGCGCTGTCTATTTCACCATCAAGAATGCCGGTCCGGATGATGTGATGATCCGCGCCGCCAGCGTGGCGGGTGCGGCCAGTGCGATGATGCATCAGACCGCCGAATGGAACTTGCAGGTAGATATGCAGGAACTGATGCAGGTCGCCGTGCCCAAGGGCGGCGAAGTCGTGTTCGCGCCTGGCGGAATGCACGTAATGGCGATGGAACTGGATGATGCGCTGACAGTCGGCGGCGAAACAGAAGTGACGCTCACCTTTGTCGGCGGTGACAAAGCCAGCTTTCCCGCCGCAATTCGCGCACCCGGGGACGATAGCTGAACCAGCCCGACGCTTCCTGCCCGGTCGGCGGCGAACGTCAGCTGACGGCGGGCGAGGCGGCGCTGGTGCGCAGCGTGTTCGGCGATGCGGTGGATACGGCGCCGGTGATGATCCGGCGGCGCAAGTTCTATCCGCTGCATCCGCGCAAGGTGACGATGGCCCCGCGCGGGCACTTGCATTTTCACCCCAAAGGCACCGCCTATTGCGACGATTTCGCTGCCGCCCCGCTGCATCTGCAAGGACTGTTTATCCACGAAATGGTGCATGTGTGGCAAACCCAAACGCTGGGTGAATGGTATCTGGTGCTGCACCGGCACCCCTTCTGCCGGTATGATTACGCGCTGAAACCGGGGTGGCGGCTGAACGATTACGGGATCGAACAACAGGCGGAAATCGTCCGCCACGCTTTCATCTTGCGCGCAGGCGCGGTGGTTCCCGGTGCCCCAAAATGTGACATCTATCGGCAGATACTTCCGTTTAACTTCAAGTAATTTTGGCGCTATAATTAGCGCGTCAGCAGGCGCGGGATTGGGAAGCTCGGCCGCTGCAAGTCCAAAGGGGGAATCAATGATTGTTTCGCGTAAAATTTTGCTCGCAGGCTGCATTGCGCTTGCGGCTGCTGTGCCTTCTGCCGCTCAAGATTTGGAAGGCAATCCATCTTACGGCACGATAACACTCGACGCCGGTTTTACCCCGGACCCCCATCAGGTCAACGTATCCTCTGGCGGCAATACAGATGCCAGCAATCTCGGATCGCCCTGCACTGGCAATATCGCGAATGCGCCGGATATTCGGGTGGTATACTCGAACGGCAGCCTGCCGCTGATCATATCGGCCAATTCGGAGTTCGATACCACGCTGGTGGTGAACGCGCCCGATGGGCTGTGGTACTGCGATGATGATTCCGGAGAAGGCGTGAACCCATCCGTCCGATTCAATAAGCCGATGAGCGGACGTTACGAAATCTGGGTCGGCACCTATTCGAGCGCCGAATACCGGCCTGCGGTGGTGGATATTTCCGAACTCTACAGTCAATAAATTCGGCGGGGATGCAGGTAGCGCGTCAGCGTCAACCTGCATCCCCGCCGTTGTAATCTAGCGAATCACAAGAATATCAGTCTCAGCAATCGACGCGGTATTCCCGACCATTACGATCGGTACGATAGCAATTCCCGTCTCTACGGATCAGAGCGCCACCGGCACCACCGACCGCCGCACCGACGGCCGCGCCAGTCAACACATCCTCACCGGTTACCGCGCCAACCGCTGCACCAGCAATCGCGCCGACGCCTGCACCCTCGGCAGCGTAGTTGTTTGCACATGCAGACAACATGATTGCGGGGGCGAGCATAGCTGGCAAGACCAAAGTTTTGATATTCATGGCATTGTCTCCGAAAGGGATAATGCGAACACTACGGCTGCGGCAAAATTCCGTTCCCCGGCACGGCGCGCCAAGGGCTCGGCTGGCAGCATTTACCCCTGGGCATTCGGACGCTTGTTGATTGCACGCGAGCAAGGAATAGGATGGGAAGCCCGAACTCAACTAACAGATCATTTTTGAGCCTGCCACGCGTTCAGTTCATCTCACGTTAGGCACGACTCGTCGATCA
>Ga0247817_10002022_pt1 | contig 10450 bp, 6 predicted proteins | sample UWRJL212509R1_FD_178010 | JGI IMG/M metagenome (GOLD analysis project Ga0247817, IMG submission 178010) | Plant litter microbial communities from Arlington Agricultural Research Station in Wisconsin, United States - UWRJ-L212-509R-1 | ecosystem: Environmental > Terrestrial > Plant litter >... | reverse complement strand
TTAAGTCCCGAAGTGGTTTTTATCGTCTTCTTGCCGCCGCTTTTGTATCACGCGGCGTGGTACACCAGTTGGTCTGATTTTAAACAAACCATCCGTCCCATAACTTTGGCGGCTGTAGGTTTGGTACTTTTTACCACTGTGGCCGTAGCCATTGCAGCCCATATGCTGATAGATGATATCTCCTGGCCGTTAGCATTTTTATTGGGTGCGATTGTTTCTCCTCCTGATGCTGTTTCGGCTACTTCTATTACAAAAGGTTTGGGATTGCACCCAAGATTAATTGCGATTCTCGAAGGCGAAAGTCTGGTGAATGATGCGAGTGGACTTGTCGCTTACAAATATGCTTTGACTGCTATTACTGCCGGAAATTTTGTACTCTGGCAAGCGGGACTGAACTTTGTTATCATGTCGGTTTTAGGAATCGGTATAGGTTTGGGCGTAGGCTATATCATGAGTTTTATTCATAAAAAGTTTGTTTGCGATGAGGTAATCGAAGCGACCTTAACTTTACTAACGCCTTTTGCTTCGTACTTAATTGCCGAACATTTTGAAGCTTCGGGAGTTTTGGCTGTAGTCGCAACCGGACTTTTTCTTTCGGCAAGATCAGGAACGATTTTTACGCACGAAAGCCGAATCATGACGGGAACCATCTGGAGTGTTCTAACCAATATTCTAAACGGATTGATCTTCATCTTAATCGGATTGCAGTTGCGACAAATTATCGAAGGAATCGGGGATTACTCCGGTTGGTCTTTGTTTATTTGGGGCGCTTCGGTAAGTATTGTCGTGATTTTGGTGCGCTTTTTATGGGTGATTCCGGCGACTTTGCTGCCAAGATATATCAGTAAAAAAATCCGTTTGCAGGAGGAATTCGATTTCCGAAATATGATTGTTTTCGGCTGGTCGGGAATGCGTGGCGTGTTGTCGATGGCTGCTGCTTTGGCGCTTCCGCTAATGATGAACGAAACGGAGGCTTTTCCATTGAGAAACCTCATCATTTACCTGGTGTTTTGTGTGATTCTTTCGACTTTGGTCATTCAGGGACTAACATTACCCTGGCTGATTAAAAAACTAAAAATCGAAAAGTACTCCATCATCGCCGAAGAATACGAGATAAGAAACATCATCGTTTCGCAAACCATTACCCATATCGAAGATAATTTCTCGTTACTCAACGATGACTTGCTCCACAACATCAAAAGCAAATATGAGGTAAAATTCAACCGTCTCCAAAAAACCGAACTCCCAGCCAACTTCTTCGGAAAAGGAAATATAATGGGTGGCGAGATTTTCAACGATTTCACCAAACTGCAAATCGATCTTTTGAATGTGGAACGCAATAAATTAGAATCGATGCATAAATCGGGTTCTGTTAATGAGGAGATTTTCAGGAAGATTGAGAAGGAACTGGATTTGGAAGAGACCAGGTTGTGGATGGAGATGTATGAGGAGTAGGGGGAATTCAATGAATTTTAAAAGGTAATTTCAATTAGGAAACGATCCTTTCCTAATTAAAAAACCATCAATTTCGCCACTACCTTTTTCGGAATTATAAACAAACACAATTTTGCAACTGCCCGTTGCAAAATTAGAAACCGACTCAATTCGGCAACTGTCAGCGCCGAAATAGAAAATGATGCAATTACCAAACTATCCGTTGTGTAATTGGAAGATATTAAAATAAAGTTTAATTGATTGCCTTGATAAGTTGGATACAGCATACTATTTCTTTTGTTAAAAATAAAAGATTTTTTCATACGCTGTTGGTATATGCATAAAAATCCGGTTCTGTTAATGAAGATTTTTTAGGAAGATTGGGAAGGGAGTTAGTTTTTTGGATTCGCAAGGAAACAAGCTATCTTTTGCTACTTATCATTACTCCATTTCAATATTATATTTTCCGAAAAGAAATTTATCAATTTCATTTTTGTCATTGAGAGATAATAAATATTTTTTTTCTTCTTCTGCTAAATCACATATTCCAAAGTTTTTAATATAATTTTTTGCTACAGAAAAATAGCTACCAGCATAAGGTTTACTTGTGTTTTCTATATAAATCCAAAACAAACTAGACATTAATATTTTTTGAAGAATATGTAACTCTTCTGCTGAATCAGAAAATATAGCATATCCATTATAGAATAATAGATCTTGATCACCAGTGTAAACAAAACATGGGGAACTTGTTATGTATGGTAATAATAGTTTGTGTCCAGATACTAACAAAGCTTGATTTCTACCAAACGCATACCATTCCTCGTAATCTCTATTTCCTTTATCTCTCTCGGATAAAATTTTCTTATGATTTAATAAATACTTATAAGTAAAGGGATAGTCAGATTTTAGATTTTTTTCATCTATTATTTTTAACCTTTTTTTATTTGAGTCAAAAAGATCACTATATTCTATTGTTATAGAATACGGAAAAATTAGTTTTTCAGTGTGCTTTTCTATTTCAGATTCTAATTTTAAAGTGTTTGGTTTTATAGCATTTCTACATATTCCTTTTTCAATTTTATATTCTTTTTTATCCTTTAAAAAGAAAAAGAAATCCTCTGTTTCATTAGTTGGCGTGAAGACGTATATATTGTTTTTTAGGGTAGCAAAACCATTTCTAATTTCAAATTCTTTTCCGAGAGGTTGCCCGGTTTTTTCAATTTTAGAGATTATTTTCCTAGTCTTTTTATCAATTAAATACCAGCCATCAAAATCATTTAGATCTGAATAAGAAATATTTATGTAATCTGATTGGCGTATGGAATTAATATTAATACTTTTTGATTTAACATAATTTATAATGTTTGTTTTTTGCTTACCAATTAAGCATATGCAAGTATATGTAGAACGTTTTTTAAATAATTGTTCTCCACCAAAATCTATAATAGTCAAGTCAAATTGATTTGAAGAAAAATAACTCCTAACAGATCTTCCATTCAAACTTTTATAAAATGTGTTAACAGTTATATAGCCTAATATGCCAGAATCATTCAAGTTTTCTAAACCAATTTCAAAAAAAGGAATATACAGATCTGATTTTCCAGAAGCAGAAACACTCCAGTTTTTAAGTAATGCTTTTGTTTCTACATCTATTTTTGAAGCGCCTACATAAGGTGGGTTACCTACAATTATATCAAAACCTCCGTTTTGCTGAATTTGTGGAATTAGATTCCAATTAAAATTTAATGAATTACCTTGATATAGATTAAATTCGAAATCACATCTATCTTCTCCATTTTTTATTGCATGAAGAATTAATAAAATTTTTGTACGTTCAATACTGTAGTTTTGAATATCTACTCCAAAGATATTATCTTTAAAAATAGCATAATAACTTTTATTTGTTTGCAATTTGATTACGTCCACTATGGTTTTGAAAAAACCACCACAACCACAAGCTATATCTCCAAATTTCACATTATTTAAACTTGTATCTGGGGTTAAATATTTATTAATACATTGGCTGACAATAAAGTCTCTTATGTAGAAAGGTGTAAATACTGCACCATTAACCTCTTTGTCTTCAGGAGAAATAACAAATTCAAAAATATTCAACAGCTGTTCTATTGAAATTGCTTCTTTAAAAAGGCTCACAAAATGTAATAAATGATCATATTCATCATTTTTTTTTGATTCAATTATAAAATCAGCTATATACAGATTATCAACTTTTGTTATTTCATTAGTATGTAAAAAAGCTGAGACTAATATTCTATTAATATTAGTCTCTAGCTGGGTTAAATTTTTAAGGTAATCTATAACTTTTCTATCCATTAATTTGTATATAGAGGAAATACTTTGTTAAAGTTATAGTCCTCATGTCTATTCTTTGCTTGGAATGCTTTGAAATACTCCTCCCATATTCTCTTTTGAGAATTATTTAGTATTGTCTGGTAATCGTGATCGTTCAATATTTTTTTTACAAATTTAAAACTTTTATTATTGTAAAAATTATTAATAATGAAATGAAATGCAAGAATGATATCCATTGGGGGATGTGGAATACGTGGACTACTTAAAACTCCAAGGCTAGGTTCTAAATACTCAAGTTTTTTTCCGCCAAATTGAAAATGATAATAAGGGTGTGTATATCTACAATTTTGTGGATTTCGTTCTTTATCTAGATGCCATGAACTGTATCTAGGTTCGCTCCTGTTAAGTTTAGATTTGTACAATTCAATTTTAAGATCTAAAGTGTAAATGTGTAACGAATCTATATTTTTTGTAATAGGATTCGTTATGGCAACTTTATTATCGAACTTTACTACGCAATAATTTAGATCTATATCTTTGGGCAAAGTTCCAGGCATATTTCCATTAATATAGAATTCTAAATTTGAAAATTCATAATCTACAAAATCTTTTCCTCTAAGTACATCAATTACATCTTCGATAGCCTTAAAATTGCCATCTATCTCATATTTTATTATTAAATCTGATAAAATCTGTAAATCCTTTATATAGGATTGATTTTTCCATAACTCTGTTTTTTTATCTTTGCGAGTCATCAATTTTGAAAAAAAACTCATAGTTATCTATTTAAAATTTCTCATTTCTTTTCTGTCAATTTCACTAACGAGTTTACTATATTTTTCAATATCGTTTAGGTAGCCATCTATTGAAACATAGTCTTTATCTTGCCATGCTTTAAATTCTTCATCCAATAGTTCAAGACCATTAATTGGATCTAAAGGCAGTTTAGTTTCTTTGCAGATAACCCAATAGTTTGTGCTAAAATTATTTTTTGATTTTTGTATTGCTTTAAGATTGAGATTTAATTTTTTATTTAATATTTTAATTCTTTCTTCAGATGTAAAATGTCTTAAAGAATAATTTGAACCTATTTCATCTTTCCACCATTTCTCAATTGATGCCATCCACCATCTATTATAAGAATCTGAGAATATACCATTGTATTTTTGAGTTTCTAGTAAGGTTAATAATTTATCCCAATCTTTCGAATTTTTAGATACTCCTAAACGGGCTGATAAAATATCTTCACCAATTAATAAACCCGAACATCTAATAATATGCTCATAGATAAATCTACTATATTCATATAGTGATTGATTGTTTTCATTAAGATAAACGAATAATTTTGAGTGTAAAGTCTCCTTACTGGTCTGAAGAATTAAAGGGATGTCAAATTTTAATTTTTTAATCTTTTCATATGAATTTATAAATGAAATACAACGATTTATGAATTTTTCAGTATTGATTTTTGTGGCGTTTTCTTTGGTAATTGCATAATCAAATAAATCATGACTTGTGTAGTCTTTTTTATAAGAAGCTATAATGTTTTCTTGAGTTGACATTAGTATAATGGGTCTTTCAATAAAACTATCTGTGGCAATTAATGATCTAAGTGTTGAGGCTATGGTCGGTGCATTGCAATATTTTAAATCTGAGCCCTCGGTTAGAATGTAATCTAAAATTATTAAATCAGGTTTTTTCTCATTTATATCATTGATAATTAAATCTATTGTCTTTGAAGGTTTTATGGCCTCGATTATAAAATAATCTTTCTGAAGAGTCAAAACTCTTGTATCGGCATCTAAATCTTCTATGTATAATATTTTATAATCCATATTTATCTAAATCTTTTTCTGTTGCTGCTGGAATTTCTATATAAATTGTTGTTGAAAAGCCTTCTTTTGATTCATCGACAGCTATTTTACCTCTATAACTTGTTAATATATCTTTTACGATCTTAAGCCCCAAACCGGTTCCCGTAAATTCATTACTGATCTCTAGATTGTCAATTGTATTTGGTGATGATGTAGTAAAAAATTCTTCAAAAATTCGATCTTTAATTTCTTCTTTAATACCGTCACCAGTGTCTGAAAATTTCAAATATAGCTTGTTTTCAAATTTCCCACATTCAATGTTAATTTTCCCAATATTATTACTTCTTTTAATTGCTTTTTTCGAATTAGTAAAGAGGTTAAATAGAATGCTTGACCATTCTGAAGGATGCATTGGACAAGTAAGCAAGTAATTACCAATTAATTCAGGCTCATCTAATGAAATATTGTTTTTAATTAAGTCATTTTTAATTGTTTGCCAAAAAGTTGTAATTGTCTTTTTTAAATCAATAGGTTTAATATTTCTTGAAACATTTTGTGAAATTACAGCATCAAAATAGGAAGTATATGTGTTGAAAGATTCGATGTTAGATTGAAGTAATGTTAATCTTTGTAGTATAACCTGATCATTTTTTAATTTTTCAATTAAAAAAGCAACATTGTTATCCATGTTTAAAATATAATCTTTTACTTCATGTAAAAAAAGCCCAATGGTTAAGCCTACGCTGCTTAACACTCTAAGCATAGATCTTTCTCTTAAAAATTGTTCCTTTTCTTCTTCTTGTGCTTTTTGTAATTCGACAATTTCCTTTTTTACTTGATCGAACTTTTTCTTTCTACGCTTCTTTATTTCAATATTTCCTGTTTCTTTTTCTAATTCTCTATCTAATTCTTCTAATGTAAAAGCAATATTTTTTATTCTTACTTCGACAGATTCATAAATACCATTATCTTGTTTTTGTCCCGATACAATTTTGATATTTCTTACTTCAGCTATTTTAATTACAGATGATAATATTGATCTATAAACAAAATTCTTTAATTCTATAACAGCTTCACTTTCTATTAATCCTTCTCTACTAGATGTTTCGTTAAAGGTGTTTTCTGTATCTTTTATTTCTACAAAACCAAAAAAATTCAAATTAGCATGTACAGGTAATATAGATCTCCTTTTTACTGATTCATCTAAACCAAGCCAATCATTATTTGTTTCACCATATGGTAAAACTCGAAAACCATTTCTATAAAGTCTTATACCTCCTTGTGTTCTTGCTAGTTTCCTGATTCCAGTTTCTTGCATTTTTGGGATTAAATTAGAATTATAGATAAAATAATATGCCCTAAATTTAATTCTTTTGAGATATCTATATGGTATATTATCAATATCCGGGTCTGAACTTAATTCATGAATTTCATTAATATCTAATTGCTTACTATCTACAGAAAATAATCCATATCCTTTTTCATCGACCCAACCATTAATAATTGCTGTTGCATGGTCATAAACCATCGTTTTCTCGTCCGCAATATTAATTTGTCGACCGTTAACTATTTTAAAAAAATGAACTTTAAATCCAGGATCTGTTTTCAAATGTTCTGACTCGCTTTCTTCGGTAAGAAGATCTAACAATGGGAAAGGTTGTAATATATCTCCAATATATTTGTAAATTCTTTTAATTGAAGCCTCTGACCATTTATCTTTTAAACCCTCAATTTTTAGAACTGTACCTTTTTCTTTAGTTTTTGTTTTAGTATATATTTTATTAGTAATTGTATTTAAATCCAAGTCATTTGCATATTCATTCCAGTTTATTGATAAAACCAATGCTATATCCTCTTTGGAGGTTTGAGTTGTAATCGTTAGTTTTTCTGCTAATCTTTGTACAGCAAATCGTCCAATGCCCTTTTGTCCTGCCCTTTTACGTTTGTAAGTGTCTGAGATTGGATTGTGAATTTTTGAACTAGATGAAATGCGCATAAAGCCATTGATAAGTTGTTCTCGATTCATTCCTGAGCCATTATCTTCGATGTATAAAGTGCCACCAATCTCATCAGAGTTTTCAAACTTAATAGTTACTTTGGTAGCATCAGCATCATAAGAATTTTTCACTAATTCTGATACTGCTGTTTCCTGCCGCGCTACTAACTCACTCCCAAGTCTATCTATAACTCCAGCATCAACGCTAAAACGTATATTGTCATTATCAAAACTAGCTAGTTTTGATGATAATTCTATAATTTTCCCATAGTTGTTTGGGTCATCACTTAGGATTTTTGATAACTCCTCTCTTATGCTTTTTTCAGTCATGCAAATAGAATTAATTATATCTTTATTTAATTAAATTTTAGTTAAAATATCTTTTGTTTAATATGCCAGCTTTTTTTAAAACATGATCGTTGTGAATTTTATCAAAAGTTGTTTTTGTATAAATAATATTGCTAGGGATTTATAAAAAAAGATATAATTTTCGCTAAGATATCGAAAAATATAATTTTTTGAATGAGAAAAATCTTAAAGTAGGTAAAGACTGTTTTGTTTTATTAATTAACATGTAAAATTTTAAAACTAATTGTCTGCAATTACGTCTATTAAGCTTTTTTTTTCAAATATCCATTGTTTTTTGATTAAAAAGAATACTTAAGCAAATTGGAATTACATTTTTTTTTCACGTGTTATGTGCTTTTTATTTATACCCATTTAATAAATCATTTATAATTTGTTTCTGACGTTTTTCTAATACTATAGTGTCCCAATTATTGAATTGCATTACTTTATTTACATTTGGAAAAATATTGATACTACTAGAAAAATAACGTTCTTTCTTTTTTTGAAAATCTTGATTATTCAATTGTGAATTTTTAATTCTGCTTATTAAAACAAGATTAGATAGTTTATGGGTCCAATAGGATTTTTCATTTTCATTAAAGTCAATAGACCATTGACTGCTAGCATTGGGATTTTGCGGTAAAATATGTTCCACACTAATCTTATTGAACTCAGAAAATGCCTGATTCGGTTGGAGTATTAAATATTCAAGTTTTAAGAGAATGTATCTGGCAAAGTTTTTTCCATAAACATCTTCGGAAATTCTTCTTTTTAATTCTTCTCTATTATAATTAAAAACCTCTTGATTTAAAATTACATCATTCGAATTATCTGCTTTTTCAATTACTTTAAGAATTGAATAAGTGTTTGTAAGTCTTTTTGTCGGTGATTCTTGTAAAATCCAATCGGCAGAAAATTTAGATTCTAGTCGTTGTGCAAAAAGTAATAAATTTTCATCTTTAAATTTAGTGTAATACGATAAGTAAACAGGAATCCAATCTGTTGACAAACCTTTTTTCATTATAGTAATTAAGTTTCTTAGTTGAAAATTTGTGGTAACAGTGTCATCAAACCAAATTAACTTTGCATATGTATCTCGATAATTATTTATTAATGTCAAGGTTTGTTCTCCCTTGTTTAAAAATTTATTAGCATATATTTTTTCATATTCTTTAAGTAAGTTCTCTCTCGCTTTCTCTTTAAGAATTACGGTTCTAATATGGCCTAAAAATCTGTCAAATTCATCTCTACCAAATTCTGCTTCTAGTTTTTCCCACATGCTAGCAAAATTTTGTCTTTTCTTTTCACTTTCAACTTCACCAATATTTAGTGATTTTAAAATATCTGAATTAGATAGTGGTATTCCTCGATCATTTAAAATGGTAAATAGACGAAAAGCATCTTCTAAATTTTCTGAAGCTACGTAAATTACAATAACCTTATTAAATAAAAAAACTGCAAATTTGGCAATATCTTCCTCTTCCATTTTAGAAAATATATCTCTCATATATAGCATCATTTTTGCCATATTATGAAGTGAGACATTGCCGCTATTTAGGTAAGATTTTAAATCAGTAACATTATTTGTTGCACCATCAGTTTTTACAAATTTTTCAACAAACGCTTCAACTTGGTCTCTTATTAAAAATTCAATTCTTATACGCTCTGGCTGATTACTAAAAGGATCTTCCTCCTGATAAATAGCTTCTTTGACATTATTAGCTAATTTTTTATTATTAGTAACATCTCGCAATATAGCCATCAAAAGAAAAATTGTTGTCATACGTTGTTGACCATCTAGTACATCACAACATTCATAAATTACAGATTTATTTTTTACTTCATGTTTTTGCAGAACAACACTGCCTAAAAAATATTCTTTATTCGCATTATTTTCTCTGGCATAATTTAAGTCATCCATCAAGTCATCAAATTCATCTGAAGACCAAACATAGCTTCGTTGAAACTCAGGAATTCTAAACCAATAATCTTTAAATAAAGTATTAATATTTACTTTTTTTGCTTCTATTTCTTGTGATTTATTTTTAATATTTTCCATTGGGGTTTTTAAAATCTGCGTTGATAATGCTGATGCTTTTAATGGGGTTATTCTTGGATATCTTTACTATCCATAATAAGCTCTTTAAGCACAAAACAAATGTTACTTTTTAAAAATTAATTTAATTACGGAAAAACATAAATCGTCTAAATTAATTTTAAACAAGAATACCATTAATTATAAATATGCCAATGCGTATTTATACCTAAGTTTTCAAATTAATAAAAAAAATGTTGTTATAACCCCCCAAAACCCCTAGCCCAGACAGAAGCGGCATCCTTTTTCTTGCTCCTTTAGCAAGGAAAAGATATAGCGGATGGCTGGAAATTGCTCCTAAAAATTAAATTCCAAAATTCCAAAAAATCCCTTCAACTTCACTCAGTATAACAATAATAAATCTCAGAAAGCGTTATAATAAAACTTCAAGCCCCACTCGGGCACAACAAAACCTCAAACCGAAAACCTCTCAAACCCCCAACAAAA
>Ga0247817_10002021_pt1 | contig 10451 bp, 9 predicted proteins | sample UWRJL212509R1_FD_178010 | JGI IMG/M metagenome (GOLD analysis project Ga0247817, IMG submission 178010) | Plant litter microbial communities from Arlington Agricultural Research Station in Wisconsin, United States - UWRJ-L212-509R-1 | ecosystem: Environmental > Terrestrial > Plant litter >... | reverse complement strand
ATCATATCTACTTTGTCCATCACGTGGTCTAAATAGCTTAATGAGGTTGCAGGGTTAAACACCAAGCCAGATTTACAGCCAAGCTCGCGCACCATTGCTAAACTACGGTCAATATGGTCTGAAGCTTCTGGGTGAAATGTAATAATGTTCGCACCTGCTTTTGCAAAGTCAGGAATAATGCGATCCACTGGTTTTACCATTAGATGCACATCAATGAGCGCGCCCACTTTTTTTGCGGTTTCACGAATTGCATCACACACCAAAGGACCGATCGTTAAATTAGGCACGTAATGGTTATCCATTACATCAAAATGCACAATATCGGTTCCTGAAGTAATGACATCTTCAATCTCTTGACCAAGCTTGGCAAAGTTTGCAGAAAGAATACTAGGGGCGATTCTAAAAGTTTTATCCATGGCTAACATCCATTATTTATATAAATTATGGCTTAAGTAAACTAAATTGATAGTAAACCGTTATTTTAACGCTATTTCTTGCTTAACATAAGCCAATCCATCAAAATTACACTTATGCAGTTATATGTCATTGGCGTTAACCACACGACCGCGCCCATCCAAATTAGAGAAAATGTTGCTTTTAACAGCGAGCATTTGGGTAGCGCATTGCGCGAGTTAACTAGCCATGACGCCACTGAGGCGGCGATTTTATCCACTTGTAATCGCACAGAACTCTATTGCAGCACAGATAATCCGCAGAAACCACTCAATTGGTTAAGCCAATACCATAAGTTAGAAACCAAAAACATTCAGCCCTATATTTATACTTTGCCCGATAACGAAGCCGTAAAACATGCATTCCGCGTAGCTTCAGGGTTAGATAGCATGGTGTTAGGCGAGCCGCAAATTTTAGGACAATTTAAGCAATCCGTTAAAATCGCCCAAGACGCTGGCACATTAGGTACGTTATTACACAAACTATTTCAGCGCACCTTTGAAGTCGCAAAGGAAGTCCGCACCAATACAGACATCGGTGCAAACTCCATCTCAATGGCAGCAGCAGCGGTAAAATTGGCGCAGCGTATTTTTGGCGATATAAGTAATCAAAAAGTATTGTTTATTGGCGCAGGGGAAATGATAGCGTTATGCGCAGACCATTTTGCTGCACAAAAACCAAAATCCATGGTGGTGGCAAACCGTACATTAGAGCGCGGTTTAGATTTGGCCGAAAAAATTGGCGGTCAAGCGATTTTGCTCAATGACTTGCCAGAACGTTTCGCCGAGTTTGATATTGTGGTGACGTCTACCGCCAGCCAGTTGCCAATTATTGGTTTGGGCATGGTGGAAAGCGCGATTAAGGCTAGACGTCACCGCCCGATTTTTATGGTGGATTTAGCCGTGCCGCGCGATATTGAGCCAGAAGTAGCACAATTAGATGATGTGTTTTTATACACGGTAGATGATCTTGCGCAAGTGGTGACAGAGGGCATGGTGAATCGCAAAGAAGCCGCAATTGATGCAGAAATGATTGTGCAAGCTCGCGTAGAAAACTTTATGCATTGGCTTAAAAAACGCGACGCCGTACCGACCATTAAAGCGTTACGTGACCACGCAGAAGCGATGCGCAAAGCTGAGCTTGAAAAAGCGCTCAAGTTAATTCAAAAAGGTGAAAACCCAGCGATTGTCTTAGATTTACTGAGTAATGCACTGACCAATAAATTTTTACATGCACCGAGCCGAGCGCTTAACTTAGCTGTAGGCGATGAACATACGCGCTTAGAAAATACCTTAAAACAGCTTTACCAGATTAAAAACTAATTATTAAAATAATCAGTATAAAACTAGCACTATAGAGATTTTTAAATGAAACCCAGCATGATGACCAAGCTCGCAAATTTAGGCGAGCGCCTTGATGAAATTGACCGCCTGATGAGTTCTGAAGGCATTACCAATAATATGGATAACTACCGCAAACTCACGCAAGAGCATGCTGAAATTACGCCAATTGTTGAACAATTCCGTGCGTTTGAACAAGCTGAAGCCGATATAAAAGAAGCGCAAAGCATGCTAAGCGACCCGGATATGAAAGAGTTTGCGCAAGAAGAAATAGAAAGTGCAAAAGCGAAGCAAGAAGAAATAGAAAAAGCCTTGCAAACATTACTGTTGCCTAAAGACCCTAATGACGAGAAAAATATCTTTTTAGAAATTCGTGCAGGCACGGGCGGTGATGAATCTGGTTTATTTGCGGGCGATTTATTCCGCATGTATTCACGCTACGCTGAAAAACAACGTTGGAAAGTCGAAGTCATGTCTGCCAACGAAGGTGAAATGGGCGGCTACAAAGAAATCATCGCCAAAATTGAAGGCTATGGCGCGTACTCAAAACTCAAGTTTGAGTCGGGCGGACACCGTGTGCAACGTGTGCCAGATACCGAAACGCAAGGGCGCATTCATACCTCAGCTTGTACCGTTGCTGTGTTGCCAGAGGCGGATGAAATTAACGATGTGGTGATTAACCCCGCGGATATTCGTATTGATACCTACCGCGCTAGTGGTGCGGGCGGGCAACATATTAACAAAACCGATTCTGCCGTGCGCATTACCCACGCGCCAACAGGTATTGTGGTGGAGTGCCAAGAGGGTCGTAGCCAACACGCCAACAAAGCACAAGCCATGGCGGTGTTAGCGGCGCGCATTAAATCTAAACAAGTAGATGCGCAAAATAGCGCAATTGCCAGCGAACGCCGTAGCTTAATCGGCAGTGGCGACCGTTCTGAGCGCATTCGTACTTATAATTATCCGCAAGGTCGGATTACTGACCATCGTATTAACTTAACGTTGTATAAAATTGACGCGATTACTGAAGGTGATATGGATGAATTGATAGGCGCGTTAGCTTCTGAGCATCAAGCAGATTTATTGGCGACGTTGGGTGATGATAGTTAGCCGTTAAACCTGCGTATTATTACAAGCGCATATTCGCGTTATATTTGTTGCCCACACTACCAATTTAATGACTAACGCTCACTCAATTAAAACTACATTTTTGCACGCGGCTAATCAGTTAAACACGCAAAACGCTGATGCTGAGTCTGCCGCTTTTGAAGCACAACTATTGTTGCAATCTGTATTAAACGTAAACCGTGCATGGTTAATTGCGCATGAAAACGATGATTTAGACGAAAAACTTAACGGTTTATTTCAAACACATATTGCGCGACGTTTAAATGGCGAGCCCATTGCTTATATTTTAGGCAAGCGTGAGTTTTATGGTTTAGAGTTAATCGTAACACCCGATACTCTGATTCCACGACCTGATACTGAAATACTGGTAGAAGTGGCTTTGGCGAAAATTCTACAAGATAAGATAAACGTTTTAGATTTAGGTACTGGCACTGGGGCGATTGCGTTGGCGATTGCTAAAAATCGCCCGCAAGCAAATTTAATAGCAGTAGATGCTTCAAGCGCTGCATTGCAAGTAGCGACCAAAAATGCACAGCAGTTAGCGCTTACCAATGTTGAATTTATTTTAAGCAATTGGTTTGAAAATCTTAATGACATGCGATTTGATGTCATTGTTAGTAACCCGCCTTATATTGCACAAAATGATGTGCATTTATCGCAAGGTGATTTACGCTTTGAACCGGCGAGTGCATTAGCCTCTGGCGCGGATGGCTTAAACGATATTAGGCAAATTGTTGCTAACAGTTTAATTTACCTAAAGCCACAGGGCTGGCTCATGTTAGAACATGGTTACGACCAAGCCGCACAAGTGCAAGATTTAATGGCAGATACTGGCTTGGTGAATATTGAAACATTTAAAGATTTTGGCGGCAATGACCGCGTAACCATAGGTAAAAACCCGCTCATTGTGAGTACGCATTGGGATTAACGCGCTCATCAAAGCAACGCGATTATTGGTTATAATAATAGAATGTTAGAAAACACATCAGTCGGTATTGTTGCCCCGCAAACAGCACATTTTCATCAACCGCTACAACTTAAAAGTGGGGCGGTGTTGCCGCAGTTTGACCTTGTTTATGAAACCTATGGCACTTTAAATGCCACAAAATCTAATGCGGTGCTCATTTGTCACGCGCTTTCTGGCACGCATCACGTCGCGGGTAAATATTCTGAAGATGATAAAAATCCAGGTTGGTGGGATAACTTGGTGGGACCAAATAAGCCCTTAGATACCAATAAATTTTTTGTCATCGGTGTCAATAATTTAGGTGGCTGTAGTGGCAGTACTGGCCCAGCCAGTATTAACCCAGAAACCCAAAAGCCTTGGGGCTCAACGTTTCCAGTGGTCACGGTGGAAGATTGGGTAAACTCACATACACGTCTTGCAGATTATTTAGGCATTGCGCAACTAGCTGCGGTAGTAGGTGGTAGCTTGGGCGGCATGCAGGCTTTGCAATGGACGATTGCTTATCCAAAACGCGTGCGCCATGCCTTGGTGATTGCATCTGCCCCAAATTTAACCGCGCAAAATATTGCCTTTAATGAAGTGGCGCGCCAAGCGATTATTACCGACCCAGAGTTTCATGGTGGTGATTACTATGCGCATGGTGTAGTGCCAAAACGCGGCTTAAGAATCGCGCGTATGTTGGGGCATATTACGTATTTAAGTGATGATGCAATGGGCGCAAAGTTTGGACGCGTGCTAAAAAATGATGTGAAATATTCGTTTGATGTAGAGTTTGAAATAGAGTCTTACTTGCGTTATCAAGGGGATAAATTTGCAGGCGAGTTTGATGCAAATACCTATTTACGCATGACGCGGGCATTAGATTATTTTGATCCTGCACTTCATTATGAAAATGATTTAAGTCGCGCGTTGAAAAATGTAAAAGCGCAATTTTTAGTGGTGTCATTCACCAGTGACTGGCGCTTTTCGCCCGCGCGCTCGCGTGAGATTGTCAAAGCATTATTGGATAATGAGCTGACTGTAAGTTATGCAGAAGTGACTGCGGCGCATGGTCATGATGCATTTTTAATGCCCGACCCACACTACCATGCAATTTTGCGTGGTTATTTTAACAATATGGCGATTGGAGCTTTGGCATGAGTCAACTTACTCCGACATCGAGCAATGTAATCCCTAATATTCTCAATTCCAACGCGCCTGAGTTTAGGCATGACTTTGCGATTATTGCCAGTTGGTTACCTTTTGGCGCAAAAGTATTAGATTTAGGCTGTGGTGATGGCGAGCTTTTACAATATTTAAAAGCTGCGTTAGAAGTGCGCGGCTATGGCGTAGAAAAAGATGATGCCAATTGGTTGGCATGCATGGCACGCGGTGTAAACGTCATCCAAATGGATTTGGAGTCAGGGTTGTCCGGCTTTGAAGACCAATCGTTTGATACCGTAATTCTCTCGCAAACCTTACAAGCCATGCACAATACAGAAGGCATCGTGCGTGAAATGTTGCGTGTGGGGCGGGAAGTGATTGTCACGTTCCCAAATTTCGGCTATTGGCGTAATCGTTATCAAATCGCTATGGGGCAAATGCCAGTCTCAAAAACCTTGCCTTATCAATGGTACGACACGCCAAACGTGCACTTGTGCACAATTAACGATTTTGACCAGTTTTGCAAAGACTGCAATATTAAAGTGAGCGAGCGCTTAGTGTTGACCGATAATCAACCCGTGACCTTTATGCCTAATTTAATGGGCAGTTTGGCCATGTATCGTTTGCAAAGCCAGCCTTAAAATTGATTACTGATCGCTTTTTAAATATAAAATTTAGCCGTTTTGACCTTTAAATTTAAAAAAACTTAACCGTTTTTCACAGACACATTTTATATACATGACAAAATCTGCAAGCGCTTGGCAAACATTAATGAACAAGCGCATGCTCATTTGCATATTCACAGGCTTTAGCTCTGGCCTGCCGCTGTATATTCTCATCAGTTTATTACCAGCTTGGCTTCGTTCAGAAGGCGTTGATTTAAAATCCATCGGTTTATTTGCACTCATCAGCTTGCCATTTACTTGGAAGTTTATTTGGGCACCGTTATTTGACCGTTATTCGCCACCGCTAGGTCGAAGACGCGGTTGGTTGCTCATCACACAAGTTTTTTTACTGTTATCGATTCCATTATTTGGCGCGTTTAGTCCCACTTTAGATATTTGGACAATCGCCTATCTAGCAACAGTCGTGGCATTTTTTAGTGCCTCGCAAGACATCGTGTTAGATGCGTATCGTCGTGAGTTGTTATTGGACGCAGAGCTAGGTTTAGGCAACGTGGTGCATGTGAATGCGTACAAAATTGCAGGGTTAATCCCAGGTTCACTTTCATTGATTTTGGCGGATTTTTTACCTTGGCATAGCGTGTTCATTATCACTGCATTATTTATGTTGCCAGGCTTGGCGATGACAATTTTTGTCAAAGAGCCTGCATTAAAAAGTGGCGCACCTAAAACATTACGCGCTGCGGTTACAGAACCTTTTCAAGAGTTTATGTCGCGCCACGGCGTTAAGTCTGCTTTATTGGTATTAGCGTTTATCTTCTTTTATAAACTGGGCGATAGCATGGCAACCGCACTTGCTACGCCGTTTTATTTAGACATGGGCTTTAGCAAAACTGAAATTGGCTTAATCGCTAAAAACGCAGGGTTGTGGCCCAGTGTAATTGGTGGGCTGCTGGGCGGAATTTGGATGGTAAAGCTTGGCATTAACCGCGCATTGTGGATTTTCGGCGTAGTGCAAATGGTCGCTATTTTAGGTTTTGCATGGCTGGCGGTGGTGGGTCATGATTTGCTGGTGTTAGGTATTGTCATCGGCGTTGAAGCATTTGGCGTGGGTTTAGGCACTGCTGCTTTTGTGGCCTACATTGCCCACACCACACACCCGCTTTATACGGCAACGCAGTTCGCTTTGTTCACCAGCTTGGCCGCAGTGCCACGCACTTTTGCCAATGCCGCTACAGGTTATTTAGTAGAAGGTTTGGGTTGGCGTGACTTCTTTATTTTTTGCTTTTTAGCTGCGATACCTGGCATGTTGTTGCTGGTTAAAATTGCGCCATGGAACACCGTTGCGAAGACCGCGTCTGAAAGCATTGCAAAATAGCAGCAAGTAAAATGTGTTTGTAAAAAGTCGTTAAGTTTTACCGTACATCGCTTTAAATAAGCCAAAAAACAAGTATCGCTAATCTGTATATTCAATAATAAGCGGCGCGTGATCACTAAAGCGTGCAGTTTTGTAGATTTCACTGTTCACAGCTTTGGCAGCAATTGCAGGTGTGGCAATTTGGTAATCGATTCGCCAACCCACATTTTTTGCCCAAGCCTGCCCGCGGTTACTCCACCATGTGTAGCATTCATCTGTGGTGCTTGGGTGTAATGTTCTATAGACATCAACCCAACCCACTTGGCTAAACAACTCTGTGAGCCAAGCGCGTTCTTCTGGTAAAAAGCCAGAATTCTTTTTATTGCCTTTGTAATTTTTTAAATCCACTTCTTGATGTGCAATATTCCAGTCACCGCAAATGATGGCTTCGCGACCGCTTGCAATCAACGCTTGTAAGTGCGGTAAAAAACGCGCCATGACGCTAAATTTGAATGTTTGGCGCTCAGGGCCACTCGAACCGCTGGGTAAATAAAGTGAAATCACGCTTAGTTTTTGTCCGTTGATATTATCAAACTGGCATTCTAAATAGCGACCTTCGGCATCAATATCTGTAATTCCTAATCCTTCAATCACGGCGTCTGGCTTAGTCTTGGTATAAACGCCTACACCGCTGTAGCCTTTTTTCTCCGCATAGTGAAAATAGCCGTAATAACCATCTGGATTTAACATTTCAGCACTTAAATCAGCCGCTTGCGCTTTTACTTCTTGCATACAAATAATGTCAGCTTGCTGAGTTTTCAGCCAACTATATAAGCCTTTGTTTGCAGCAGAACGTATGCCATTTAGGTTTAGCGATATAATCTTCAAAACTAATTCCAATCTATGAATAGAGTACGACTATGACAACAAGCACCGACCACCTACAACCATTTTCAACTCAGTCAGCACTTTTCACCCAAGAGTTTATCGCATTTGCCATCCAAAAAGAGGTATTGCGCTTTGGTGAGTTTAAAACTAAAGCGGGCAGGTTAAGCCCATATTTCTTTAATGCAGGTTTATTTAATGATGGCGAAAGCTTGATGAAGCTCGGCGAATTTTACGCAGCCGCGATTGTTAAATCTGGCATTGAGTTTGATATGCTGTTTGGTCCAGCTTATAAAGGAATTACATTAGTGGCAAGTATTGCCATCGCATTTGCCAAAAATGGTCGCAATGTGCCTTTTGCGTATAACCGCAAAGAGGCTAAAGATCATGGCGAGGGCGGCTTAATTGTGGGTAGTCCATTGCGCGGTCAGGTTCTCATCATTGATGACGTGATTTCAGCAGGCACGTCGGTGCGTGAGTCCGTGGAACTCATTAGAACACACGGTGCAGCGGCGTGTGGGGTAGCAATTGCTATCGACAGGCAAGAAAAAGGCCAAGGGGAAATATCAGCGGTGCAAGAGGTGACGAAGCATCACCAACTACCCGTTTGCGCGATTGCGAACTTAAACGATTTAATGAACTATCTGCATAATCAACAAGATATGGCGCAATATTTGCATACTGTTAAAGCGTACCGCCTGCAATATGGGGTGGATTGATTTACATGATGATTTTTCAGAGGCAGCATGAACGACAGGCAACAATATTTTGAATATAAGGAATATGCAAAAAAAAGCTACTGGCTAGGTCCTCAAGTAGCGTTTGCGATTGTATTTGGCATCGCTTTATTCTTGAGCTTTTTGCAGCCAATCAGCGCTGCGGAAAGTTCTAGAATTGTTAAATGGAAAGATGATAAAGGTGTCACGCATTACGGCGATAAAATTCCTACGCAGTATGCGAATGGTGAAAATAGTCTAATCAATAAACAGGGTATTACAGTAAAGCGTAATAAACCAGTTAATTACCAGGACCAAGCGTTAGAAGCCGCTGAAGTTGAGCAACATAAGCGTGACCGAGCACTTTTAAGCGCTTTTACCAATGAAAATGAAATTGACTTAGCGCGTGACCGTAATTTGCAGCTGGATCAAGTGACGGTTGAAGGTTTGCAGTTGCAAAAAATAAATAGTGGTAAGCGCTTGGCAGATATGCAAAAGTACGCAGGCAGTTTTAAGAAAAACAAAAAACCGATACCTGCAGACTTGCAAAAAGACATTGCAAATAACCAAGCTGAAATAGCTAAAATCGATGCGCAAATTGCTGAGCGCAAAGTTACAATGGATGCTACGCGTAAACGCTTTGATGATGATAAAAAGCGCTACATTGCACTTAAGAACTATGCAAGTGGTACAGGCCCAAAGCCCGAGCCAGTGTTAGTTAAAATCCCTTAAAAACCAATTAAAAATAATTGGCGATTAAGCAACCAACTTTTTCTTCAAAATCTCATTCACTTGCGCAGGGTTGGCCTTGCCTTTAGACGCTTTCATTGCCTGACCCACTAACGCATTAAACGCTTTTTCTTTACCTGCTTTAAATTCTTCTACCATGGCAGGGTTAGCAGCTAATACTTCATCAATAATCGCTTCAATTGCGCCAGAATCAGATTCTTGTTTTAAACCTTTAGCCGCAATAATTGCGTCAACATCAGCTTCACCTAACCATAATGCTTCAAATACTTGTTTTGCGGCATTATTAGAGATGGTGTTATCCGCAACTCTTTTGAGTAATTGCGCGAGTTGAGTGGCAGTGACTGGGGAGGCATCAATGGCTTTATCTTCACTATTTAATTTGGCGGAAATGCTACCCATTACCCAGTTTGCAGCTTGTTTGGCATCCGCGCCAGCTAGTGTGGTTGCAATAAAGTAATTTGCTAAATCGCGTGATGTTGTTAATGCGCTCGCATCGTAACTTGATAAGCCATATTGAGACTCAAAGCGTGCCTTCATTGCCTCAGGTAACTCCGGCATCGTTTCTTTTATATTAGCTTTATAAGCTTCGGTAATCTCTAGTGGCAATAAATCAGGGTCGGGAAAATAGCGATAATCGTTCGCTTCCTCTTTGCTACGCATGGCTTTTGTTTCACCCGTATCTGGATTAAACAATACTGTTGCTTGGTTGATAACGCCGCCATCTTCTAACGTTTCTATTTGCCAGCGTGTTTCATATTCAATCGCTTGCTGCATAAATTTAAACGAATTTAAATTTTTAATTTCTCGACGTGTGCCTAATTTATCGGAACCTTTTGGGCGCACAGAAACGTTTACATCACACCTAAAGCTGCCTTCTTGCATATTGCCATCGCAAATACCAATCCATTGCACAAGCTCATGCAATTTTTTAGCGTAGGCAACTGCTTCAGCAGCAGAGCGCATGTCTGGTTCAGTGACAATCTCTAATAATGGCGTACCAGCACGATTTAAATCAATCCCACTCATGGCTTCAACTGCGCCATGCACAGACTTTCCTGCATCTTCTTCTAAATGCGCGCGAGTGATATT
>Ga0247817_10002020_pt1 | contig 10451 bp, 9 predicted proteins | sample UWRJL212509R1_FD_178010 | JGI IMG/M metagenome (GOLD analysis project Ga0247817, IMG submission 178010) | Plant litter microbial communities from Arlington Agricultural Research Station in Wisconsin, United States - UWRJ-L212-509R-1 | ecosystem: Environmental > Terrestrial > Plant litter >... | reverse complement strand
CGGCTTCACCGAGGCCGAGGCACGCGAGCGCGACCCGCAGTGCGTCGTAGCGACGGTGCCGTACGGCGACGTCGACCGCGCGGTGATCGACGACCGCGAGACCGGTTTCCTCAAGCTCGTCGCCGACCGACGCCGCGAGCTCATCCTCGGCGCCCACGCCGTCGGCGAGAACGCCGTCGAGGTGATCCAATCGGTGACCACCGCGATGGCCGCGGGCATCGACGTGACGACCCTCGCGAACGTGCGCTTCGCCTACCCGACTTACAGCGTCGTCATCGGCAAGGCGGCGCGTGCGCTGGCAGAGAGCCCGACGCCCGACGCCGCGCTGCTCTGAGCAGGCTCACGCCCCGGACCCATACCCCTGCCGGCAATGTCCCCGAATCTCACCTCCCGCGCACGTGCGCCCGGCGCAGGCTCGCTCCGCGCACGGCGAGCGCGACGATACCTGGAATCTGGATCACCGCTGCGATCCAGTGCCAGCCGACACCCTGCTCGGGATAACTGTCGAAGCCGGTGGGAATGCCGTCCGTCGCCGTGTAGACACCGGCGAAGAACAGAGACATCAACCCGAACAGCACGATCGACAGGACACCCATCAATACGAGGTCGTCGGCCGTATCGTGCCGGAAGAACTGCACGGCCATGAACACCCCGACTGCCGCTGCTACCCCTGCGGCGATCACCACGAAGGCGGGAAGCGGAATGAACGGCCAAGCGACCGTCTCATCCCAGCGGGTCGTGTCACGCAGGCCCATCCTTCCGCCGGCGAGGACGAAGTTGAGAAGGCTCAGCAAGAAGAACAGCAGCATCGCGAAAGCGGCGTACATAAAGACCCGCTTGCCCCGGGCGGCGCGGGAGTCGAGTTCGATATCGGATGCTGCGGGGCGGTCTGTCACGTACGTGCTCCCTTGAGGCGGCTAGCCGGTCGTGGGTTCCGCTCCTCTGTCCCGACGATTCTATCGAGCGTGTTGATACCTCCAGAGGGAACGGCTCAGGGCAGCACGAGCACCCCGTCCACACGGCGTGGAAGATCGGCGGTGCCGTCGCGGAGTTCTGGAGGCAGCTCGGCCTCGGGCGCGTTCTGCCACGCGACCGGACGCAGATACCGCCGGATCGATGTGGCACCGACGGAGGTGTGCACCGAGTCGGTCGCCGGCCACGGTCCTCCATGGTTCTGCGCCCACGCGACGGCCACGCCTGTGGGGTATTGGTCGTACAGGATGCGGCCGGCGCGACGGGTGATGGCGGCACGGGCCCGGGGTACGCCGTCGTCATCGCTCTCGACGAAGAGCGAGGCGGTCAGGGTGCCGGGCAACGAGGCCGCGAGCTGCGCGGCGTGCTCGTCGTCGCGGTAGCGCACCACGACGGCGACGGGCCCGAAGCACTCTGCCGTCAGGCGGGAGGGAAGTTCGGGGCCCTCGAACTCGACCAGCGCCGGTGTCGTGTGACCTGGGGTTTCGGCAGCCGCTCGGCCGGCGAGAAGAGTCGCACCCGGAACGGCGGCGAGTTCGACGAGCCCCGCACTGTACGCGTCGGCCATGCCGGCGGTGAGCGCGGGCTTCGCCCCCACCTCCGAGATCGCAGCCGTCAGGGCCGCGACGAGTGCGTCTCCCGATGCACCGGCCGGCACAAGGGCGATACCGGGCTTGGTGCAGAACTGGCCGCCGCCCTGCACGATCGAAGCGGCGAGACCCGTCGCGATCGAGACCGCTCTCGAGCCCGCCGCAGCCGGAGAGACGAGCACCGGATTGATGCTTCCGAGCTCGCCGTAGAACGGGATCGGTTCGGGGCGGTCGGCCGCGAGTTCGGCGAGGGCGCGGCCACCCTCCGGTGACCCGGTGAAACTCGCCGCCGTGATCTGAGCCGCCTGAACGAGGGCGATACCCGCCTGGTAGCCGTAGACCACCGACACCGCCCGGCCCACGACGGGGTCGGTCACCGAGCCGATCACCGATGCGACCAGAGCACTGGTCGCCGGATGCGCGGGGTGCGCCTTGACCACCACTCCCGCTCCGGCAGCCAGTGCGGACGCGGTGTCACCGCCCGGCACGGAGAACGCGAGCGGGAAGTTGCTCGCCGCGTACACCGCGACGGGACCGACGGTCACGAGCATGCGTCGCAGGTCGGGCCGCGGGCCCATCGCGGTATCCCCCGCGTGGTCGATCACGGCCTCGAGGTAGGAACCCTCTCGCAGAACCTCGCCGAAGAACCGGAGTTGATAGGCGGTGCGGGTGAGTTCGCCGTTCAGCCGGGCGTCGCCTAGGCCGGTTTCGGAGTCGGCGGTGGCGACGATCTCGTCACGCCGGCCCTCCAGCGCGTCGGCGATCGCGTCGAGCAGCGCGGCCCGGCCGGTGCGGCCCAGGGCCCGAAGGCGTTCGGTGGCCAGCCCGGCCGCGCTCACGGCGGCGGCGAGCCCCGCGGCATCCGTCTCCTCTAAATCCAGGGTGCGTCGGCTGCCCGTCGTGGGGTTGGTTGTGATGATCGAAGTCATGCGTTCGTCGTCCTTGCGTGTAAAGGGATCGGGCGGAATCGGATGCAGCGGTGCTCTACATCCACGCGGTCGATCCGTCGGGCTTCACCGGAACGCGTCGCTCCCAGTGAACCCAGTCGTCGCCGACCAGAGCGCTCTCGTCGATCGTGATGCCCCATCCGGGCCGATCGGGACGCAGTTCGAGGTGCCCGTCGACCGGGGAATACGGGTCGTGGCACCACGAAACGGGATCGGGCTTGAACTCGAGGATGGAGAAATTCGTGGTGGCCGCGGCGAAGTGCACATTGGCCGCGGTGGCGAGCGGCCCCATCGGGTTGTGGGGGGCAACGGGCACGTAGTGGGCTTCGGCGAGGTGCGCGATCTTGACCATCTGCGTGAGTCCACCCACGACGCAGATGTCGGGCTGCACGATGTCGGCGCCCTGTGCGGTGAGCAGCCCGAGAAACTCGTTGGTCGAGTACAGGGATTCGCCCGTGGCGAGCGGCACCGACATCGGCGAGAGCTCGGCACGCAAGCGCGTCCACGCGGGCAGGTACTCGGGTCTGATCGGCTCTTCGAGAAACAGCGGGTCGTTGGGTGCGAGCGCCGCTCCCAGCGCCACCGCCTGCTGCGGCGTCCAGAGACAGGCGTGTGCGTCGAAGGCGAACTCGAAGTCGTCGGGGTGGGCCTCCCGCACCTCGCCGAAGTACCTCCCGAGCTCTGCCGTGACGATGCCGAGGCGGCGCGTATGCAGGTCGGAGCGGTAGGGGCTGAGTTTGAAAGCGGTGAAGCCGGATGTCTCGTGGAGCCGAGCCGTGCGGTCGAGCAGTTGCGGCAGATCGGGAGCGGCGTAAAGGCCCGCGTACACCCGCACCCGGTCGCGCACGGCACCGCCGAGCAGCTGGTAGACGGGGAGCCCGGCCGCTTTGCCGGCGATGTCCCACAGTGCATGGTCGATCGCGGCGAGCGCCGCGAGGCCGAGGGCGCCGGGTGGGAACCGCGACGACTGCAGCAGCAGCTGGGACACGAAGGAGGTGCGCCGGGCGTCGATGCCTTTGATCTGTTCGAACAGGTACTCGAGCAGCGGGGGGAACGCGAGGTCGGGACCGTGGTTGTAGACCTCCGCCCAGCCTTCGATGCCGTCGTCGGTGGTGATCTTCACGAGCACCCGCGGGCGGTCGCCGACGCGCTGCAGGTAGGTGTCGAGCTTCTCGATGCGCGTCACGCCGGGGCTCCTGCCGTTGCGATCAATGGGTGTTCGGGAGCCTCCGCGGCCGGCCAGGCGGCGATCGACTGCCGCACTTCGTCGCGTGCCTCGGTCGAAAGCGGCGCGCTCGGCGGCCTCAGGTCGCGGCGGCAGAGCCCGAGTTGGTGCATGGCTTCCTTGACTACGGCCACGTTGTCGCCCGAACGACGTCGGGCGCGGAGGTGCTCGAATTGCCGGATGCTGCGCCAGATCCGTTCTGCTTCGAGCGAATCGCCCGCCCGGAGCGCGTCCAGCATGGCGAGCGACACGGCGGGCACCACGTTGACGAGACCGGAGGTGAACGCGCGTGCACCGCCCTGCCAATAGGCGGGCGCGTACGACTCGGCGAGTCCGGCGATCCACAGCACCTCGAGAGCGCTCCGGTCGGCCACTTCCGAGCGCACGGTCGCGAACACCACGGGGTCGGGCACCGAGTACTTGAGCGCCACCACGTTGGGAGCCGCGTCGATCAACCGCGCGATGTGCTCGCCGCCGACCAACGGAGTGCTGAGGTACGGCACAACACCGATCTCGGGCACCGCCCGGGCAACGGCGAGGTTGTAGTCGACCCAGCCGTCCGGCGTCAGGTAAGGCAGCACCGGCTGGTGAACCATAACGGCGTCGGCTCCCGCGTCGCGGGCGAACCGTGCGTCGGCGGTTGCGCTGGCGAGATCGAGTCCGACACCGCCGACGATGACTGCACGGCCCGCCGCCGCTGTCGTCACCGTGGTGAGCGCGGCACGGCGTTCCTCGGGCGACAGGGCGTAGAACTCGCCCGTGTTGCCGTTGGGGGTGAGCGCGCTGACGCCGGCGAGAACGAGCCTGTCGATGAGACGGGAGAGCAGCGGATGATCGATCGCGCCGCTCTCGTCGAAGGGCACGACGGGGATGCCCACGACCGTGGCGAGGCGGGCGCCGAGGCGCTCGCGGTTCAGGGAGGAGTCGGTCATGATGTGGTCCTTTCGCTGGTGGGCACGATGACGTCGCCGAGGGGGACGACCGGCTTGATGCGTACCCAGAAGGCGTAGATGCCGGCACTGATGAGGCAGCTGAGCGCTGCGAACACCAACGGGCCGACATAGGAGTTGTTGCTGAAGGTGAGGAACAGACCGATCGCGATGGGGCTGATCAAGTTGCCCAGCTGCGAGCCGAAGTTCTGGAATCCGGCGACCGAGCCGACAGTGTCGGGCGACTCTGCCACCTCGGCCGGGAGGCTGAGGATGGCGGCGCCGGCGAAGGAGTGCGCAGCACTGGAGACGGTGAGCACGACCATGACGAGCGTGTTCGAGTCGATAAAGGGGCTGAACCCGATGCAGGCGCTCAGCACGAGTCCCGCGATGATCGGGATCTTGCGTGCCGCGCCGGAGGAGACTTTGCCCGAGGCGAGCAGACGGTCGGACACGATGCCGCCGAGCACGGTGGCGCCGATGGCGATGACGGCGGGGATGGCCCCGACCAGTCCGAACTCTTCCTTGGAGAGCCCCCGGTCGTTCAGCAGATAGCTGGGGTACCAGGTGAGGAAGAAGGCGCCGGCCAACGACCGGAACACGTAGCCGGTCATCAGGGCCCAGACCTGGTTGTTACGCAGGATCGCGCGCCACGGCTTCTTCTCGGCGCTTGCGGCGACAGCGACCATCTCTCCCTGGTCGGAGTTGATGTACTCGAGTTCTTCGGCGTTCACCCGCGGGTGCTTTTCGGGAGCGCGGTAGACCGCCAGCCAGCCGACAACCCAGAGCGCTCCGATCGCACCGATCAACAGGAAGGCGAAGCGCCAGCCCGCGAACACGGCGAGGGCGGTGACGATCGGGATGGAGAGCGCGGTGCCGATCTGCTGCCCCATGTCGAACAGGCTCGAGGCGAACGCGCGTTCGCGGCGTGGGAACCAGCTGGAGACGACTTTGACGTTGGCGGGCTGCACGGGAGCCTCGCCGATACCGAGTCCCAGGCGGAACACGATCGTGGAAGCGACTCCGGTCGACAGCGCGGTGAGGGCGGTCCAGATCGACCACCAGCCGACGGCGATGGGGTAGATCACCCGCGGCCCGAACTTATCGAGCAGCCAGCCCGACGGTATCTGGAAGAGCGCGTATGTCCAGAAGAACGAGGAGAGGAGGAGGCCCTGCACGGCGGGGCCGATCTCGAACTCCTCAGCCATGAAGGGGAGCGCCACTGATAGGGCGGCCCGGTCGAGGTAGGCGATGGTGAGTCCGAGGGCGGAGAAGCCCACGATGGTCCAGCGCATGTTGGTGCGCCGACGCCGCTGCCCCGGCGCTTGTGAGGTGGTCGGTCGTGTGTCATTGTGAAGCATCGTTGCTCCTTAGTAGGTGACGGTGACCGCTCCGTGAGGAGCGGCCGAACGGTGGGACGGCTCGGGAACTTGGCGGTGAACGAGCCGTCTCCTTCTTTAGGCGGGGCCCCTTTCGTCGGTCTCGGAACCAGCGGGCACGATGTGCCGCTGAGCGAAGTCTCCGATGTGCTCGCGCACGAGCCGCTGCGCCATTTCTGCATCGCCCGCTCGGGCGACGTGAAGAATGCGGGCATGCTCGTGGGCTTCCCGCTGCCAGGACGCGCTGCGCGCCCACGAGCCGGAAGAGATGAGGGCGATCTGGTCGCGGAGCCCGTCGAGGCTCTGCACCATAAGAGGGTTGCCGCAGTTGCGGTAGAGCGCCCGATGGAACTCGCGGTTGGCGAGACTGCGCTCGGACTTGCTCTCGGCCGTCTCGGCTCGCACCAGCGCCGCGTCGGCTTCGCCGACATCGATGCCCGCGAGAACGCTGCGGCGCACGGCTTCCGGTTCGAGCAGGAGCCTCATGTCGTAGATGGCGACCGCGTCTTCGTCGCTGAAAGCGCGCACGACCGCCCCGGTGTAGGGCCGGATGACCACGAGACCGGTACCTTCGAGCGTCTTGAGTGCTTCACGTACCGGGGTCTTGGAGACACCCAGACGGCCGGCGAGCTCGGATTCGACAAGCGGCTCGCCCGGCGCGAGTTGCCCGTTGAGGATGGCCGTCTTCAGCATTTCGAGCACGTGGGATGTGCGCGACATCGTCGCGATCGGACCAAGTTGCGTCGCAGCACTCATAAACACTCCCTCGTGGTATCTGATACATCATATACAACCGCCTCGATTGGGCAAGAGGAGAGGGGTACGCATACGGATGCGGCGGCGCACCTCCTCGCTTACGGGCGGGTCAGGCGGATGTCACGCGGCTATCTAGACTCGTCGCATGGTCAACGAGGTCAGCCGCGCAGCGTATTCACACCGAGCGGCGGAGTACATCGAGGTCTTGGGAACGATGGCTTCGGTGCATCCATCCGATCATCGGCTCGTGACCACATGGGCCTCGCAGGTCGACGGCGCGATAGTCGACGCCGGCTGTGGGCCGGGCCACTGGACGAACCTCCTCGTCGAGCAGGGTCACGACGCCCGCGGCGTCGACCTGGTGCCGGCGTTCATTATGCACGCCAACAACACCTACCCTCACGTCGACTTCGCCGTCGGCAGCCTCGATTCGCTCGATGCCGCCACTGGTTCGGTCGCGGGCATACTTTCCTGGTACTCACTCATCCACTTCGAGCCCGACACCGTGCGTGATGCGTTGCGCGAGTTCGGCCGCGTTCTCGAGCCCGGAGGCTCACTGCTCGTCGGATTCTTCGAGGGTCACGACGTCGAGCAGTTCGCGCACGCGGTCACGCCGGCGTACCGCTGGCCGGTCGACGACCTCGCCGGCGAACTCGACGCGACCGGCTTCGACGTGATCGAGACCCACGTGCGCAAGGTCGCCGGCGAGCGGCCTGCGGCGGCGATCGTCGCCCGGCGTCGCGAGTGGCGGCCGCGTGCGGCGTCGACATCATAAATTACGAGTTTTAGTCGATACTCTGGTCTGGTGGTGGGCGCAACTTCGCATACTGCTTGTGGCGATCGGAGAGAATTTGTCGGACGAACCAACGCTGTTGTTCCTGCATGGAGTCGGGGACGGCGACATGGACGACTTGTGGAAGCTCCATTTAGAAAACGCGCTCACAAGTTTGGGTTATCCCGACTTGAGCAGCCTGCAAGTGATTTCGCCGAAGTATTCACACGCGCTGAAGGGGTGGGACATAAAGGAGCAGTTACCCGAAATCACCATCAAACAGCCTGCGCGCGATGCAGCGAAGAAGAATCGACGTGATTTCGAGCGCCGCATGGGATCAATCGAGTTCAGACTTGGTCGCCACGATCGCGGCAACGGCATACCCGGAGTTGACGCTGCTGTTGGTGCAGCGATGGCACTACCACTATTCAAAGCGGCACAGAACTATCTCAAGAATCCACAGATACGCGCGCAGGTATTGAACCGGATCCTCGCAACATTGCCCGCAAACGGAAAGCTCGTAATTGTGGGGCACAGCCTCGGTTCTGTTATTGCCGCCGATGTAGTTAGCAGGCTACCCGTGGGGCTGGACGTGGTGGGAATGGTGACCATCGGGAGCCCACTTGCCAATGGGAACTTTAACGTGGACAAGCTTCGAGACACCTTGAAGGAACCACCTACCAACCTCGCGTGGTGGGTCAATTTCTGGAACGCCCCCGATCTGGTTGCCGCACATCGAGGCGTCTCATCAGTGTTCCCATGGATGATCGATTTCCGCATCGACACTAGAACGACGAATCTCGTGGGGGCGCACTCCGCGGCAGTGTATTTCGCAAATGACTCGGTCGCCGCGGCGCTCGGCTTTGCATTGTTCGGCTCCCGAGCGAAGGAACTTGAACAGCACGACATTGGTGTGGAACTGCCCTTGGACGCCACGGAAACTTGGGCACTTCTGGCTCTCCGCTACGCGCACTTGCTGAAGATGCAGCTCATCGGAGACCAGAGGGATCGCTACTCCGGTGCGCTCCGGCACGTGCAGGCAGCCACAATTGATGAGATCTCGAGACGAAATTCACGGGATGGCCGAGCCGTCCCGAAAGCAATTGCTCACCTCGCCTTCGATCTTTCCGATCCGCAAGCACCAGTTCCGGAACCTCGTCCGAGCATTCACCTCGACAAAGACCAAGCCGTCGTTTTTTTGACAGTTCTAGCAACCGACAGCGTGATCCGACCTTTCGAGATCTCGATCAAGGAAAAGCAACAACGGGACGCGATGAAGGATCTCACAGCCGAGATGGGACTGGGCAGCCAATTTGGGGCTGACGTGTTCCTCGCTGTTCAGGGCGCTCAGGACGCCTTGAGCGGCAGCCGTGGGGTGAACTGGATCAAGTGGGGCGCCCTAGGCGCTGGCGCTGCTGCGCTTGTCTTAGCTACGGGTGGCTTGGCACTCGCGGCGGCCCCTGGTCTCGCGGGTGCTGCGGTGATAACGAGCGCACTTGCAAGCTTCGGACCGGGTGGCATGATCGGCGGCCTGTTGACCGCAGGGACCCTCGTTACCGCGGGCGGAGGAGGAATAGCGTTCGGACTCGCCTCCACAGGAACGAGCGCAGACGCCCTGGAAGTCGTCGTACTTCGCCGACTTGCTACAGCCACGCTCAGACAGAACCAACATCTCGACGCGGATCCTGCTGTGTGGACCACGCTGGCCGAAACGGAGATCGAGGTTCGACGAGAACACGAGCGGCTTGACGAGTTTTCGGACGAATCGTCTCCTGCACTGAAGGACCTAAGGCGCAAGATCGACGCCGTCGAACGTGCCCTTAAGTATCTGCGCTCGAAGGGCCTCGAGCCCGGAGTCGCATCGGACAGCGTGGCCGCGAAGTCATAAGTCGAATCATGGGGTGGCCTCGCGCGTTGTAGCGTTCCAGAATGACGCAGACACGATGGATTCGCCTCACCGAATGGCCGCTCGCCGCCGCAGCATTTCTATTCTTAGCCGCCTACGCAATAGAGGTATTGGCTCAGCTAGAGGGTGGGGCACTTCAGGCAACCGAGACGATCATTAACGTCACATGGCTGGCATTCATAGCCGACTATGTTGTGATGCTTGCCCTCGCCAAGAAGCGATGGCATTGGTTTCGTCACCATCTTTTTGATCTCGCCATAATCGCTCTTCCAGCCCTTCGCCCCCTCCGATTGCTGAGACTGGTGACGCTTGTCCGCACTCTTCAGGGCATTGCAGGAGACGCATTCCGCGGACGCGTGGTGAGCTATGTCGCTATTACTACCGCTCTCCTGATCTTTGTCGCTTCCCTCGCCATTCTCGACACCGAACGCGATACTCCAGGTGCGCTCATCACGAACTTCGGCGATGCCCTGTGGTGGGCGTTCGTCACGATCACCACTGTTGGCTATGGCGATCTATACCCCGTTACCGAAATCGGAAGATTCATCGCGGCTGGGGTCATGCTCGGCGGTATCGCGCTCATCGGTGTGGTCACAGCCACACTCGCTTCATGGATAGTCGAAAACGTCGCCAGAAGAGATGTAGCCTCGCAGTCCGCGACGCAACGTGAGGTCGCCGAGCTCGCCGACGAGATCAGGCTTCTTCGAATCGAATTGCAAAAAGATCGTCCAGCTTCCGACTCTTAGGCTCGTAACCCCGCTCGCTGAGATGGGACGATAGCCGCACGCCAAGGAGTCGCCCGGCTAGACCGCCGCGGCCCCGAGTCGCCCGCCGCTCGCCTCACGGATCGCGGTCGAGAGCGCGCCCAGGATTTCTGCGGAATCCGGTTCCCGCTGGGTGGCGACGAAATCGACGCTCAGGCTGTCGTTCAGCGCGCGGATGGCTCCCGCTACCGCCGCTGCTGTCCGCCGCAGG
>Ga0247817_10002019_pt1 | contig 10461 bp, 9 predicted proteins | sample UWRJL212509R1_FD_178010 | JGI IMG/M metagenome (GOLD analysis project Ga0247817, IMG submission 178010) | Plant litter microbial communities from Arlington Agricultural Research Station in Wisconsin, United States - UWRJ-L212-509R-1 | ecosystem: Environmental > Terrestrial > Plant litter >... | reverse complement strand
TTCGAGTTTAAGGGAGATCGGTGAGCATATGGAAGATAATACTATAGATTTTTTAGTATTCGGCCTATTAGTAATTCCTTCAAACTATTATCTGCCCAACATTAAATCTTTTAAAAATGAATTGACTTTTCTATCAAACGGATTGTTTTTGATACCAAATGCATTGCACACTATCAGTTCACCTGATTTTAGTAAGGGATTTGGGAGCAATGTAGTTATTAGAACAAAGTATTTAGAGAAGGTTCGATTCGAAACAAATGTTTCCTTATATCAAGATATTGATTTTTGGTATCAGGTTTTAAAGAATATCAATAAAAAGGCTCGCGTAGGATTATTAAACAAAGCCTGCGTCGAAGTGCGTGAAGTCGAAGAACGTTTACCGAAAATGAGTTATGCTACTTGGAAAGAAGTACAAGTTCCGATTGCTATAAAGCGATATAAGAAAAGTAGTGACCAATATGATAAGCAATTAATGGGAATATTGTCTCAGAAATGGTTTAGATATGCAATGAAACATTTGCCATCCTGGCGCCAAAAAACTTTATTCGTTTTAAATCATTCCGCGACTTTGATGAAAAACTATTTTTATTTCAAAAAAAGGAATAATTAATAGAGGAAATATGTTTTAAAATTTCAAAAAGCATAGATTAATTATAAAATTATGTTAATTCACGGAGAGAAATTTTGTATTACGTAATGGAAGGATATTTTTGTAAAAACCCACTTTTTTATGGAATTATACTATACTTTTTCAATACTAATTGTATTGGCCTCTTTCTTCGCCTATTTAAATTTAAGATTTTTAAAACTTCCGGGAACTATTGGAATCATGATTATTGCCATGTTAGTTTCAGTAGGAATTCGTTTATTGGGAGATTCTTATTTTCCTGCTACAACGAAACATTTTTTTGATTTGATAAAAGAATTCGACTTCAATGAAATCCTAATGGGAGCCATGTTGAACTTTCTTTTGTTTGCAGGAGCATTGCACGTAAATATGTCAGATCTAAAAGAGCAAAAAGTTCCTATTATGATGTATTCTACCGTTAGTGTAGTATTATCGGCCTTAATAATTTCTGTTTTGCTTTATTACATAGCACCATTTTTTGGAGTGAAAATTCCTTATATATTCTGTTTAGTTTTTGGAACCTTAATTTCTCCAACAGATCCAATTGTGGTATTGGGAGTCTTAAAACAGGCAAAAGTTCCTAAGAGAATAGAAACTAAAATTGTTGGAGAATCATTGTTTAATGATGGAGTAGCAGTAGTTATGTTTGCTGTTGTTTTAAAAATGGCAACTGATCCAACATTTGATATGAGTTTTACTTCTATCGCCTGGCTGTTTGCAAAAGAAGGAATAGGAGGGCTTCTGTTAGGAGCTGCTCTGGGATATACAGCATCTAGAGTTATGAAGAAAATTGATGATTACAAGGTTTCTGTTTTAATCACACTTTCTATTGTAATGGGAGGATTCCTGATCGCACAAAGTTTACACGTTTCAAGTCCGCTAGCGATGGTCGTTGCCGGATTGATTATTGGAAACTATGGTAAAAAAGTTGCTATGAGCGAAGTAACTATAGATTATTTAGGGAAATTCTGGGAACTTATTGATGAAATATTGAATGCTATTTTATTCTTATTTATCGGTTTTGAGTTATTGTTATTACCGGATTTAAATAAACAATTGTTAACAGGTCTTGTCGCTATTTTTATAGTATTGTTTTCAAGAATTGCTTCAATCGTTTTACCATGGAAATTCTTTGACATCTTTAAGTTTTTCGGTATCAAATCAGCGTATAATAAAGGATCGTTGATGGTATTGGTTTGGGGAGGAATTCGTGGAGGAGTTTCGATCGCCTTGGTGCTTTCTATGCCAGAGGGAGAATACAAAAACCTGTTGCTGGAAATAACCTATATTGTAGTATTGTTTTCAATCGTAGTACAAGGACTAACCGTTGGAAAATTAGCTAAAAAGGTTTTAGAACACGACTAATATTTACAATTGTCAGAATCCGAATAAATTCATAAAAAAACCTGCAAATTTCTTTGCAGGTTTTTTTTATCGATTGTCTTCTTTAGAATAATTTGATTCTCCGTTAATGTTGATTTTAATTCCAAGAAAACGTGGTTCACGATTTCTGAAAACATCAAAAAAGGATTTAAAAGTAGAAAGAACTTCTCTGAAAGTAACGTATTTGTATCCCGGATATTCTCCTTTATTAGCAGAATACCCAACGGATTTGATTCCGAGTTCTTGTCCAATATACAGCGCTCGGTTTAAATGGTATTCCTGAGTTATTAAAGTAGCTCTTTTGATATTAAAAATATGCTTAGCACGATACATTGTTGAATAGGTATCGAAACCTGCATAATCGATAAATATTTTGGTAGTGTCAACTCCGTTTCTGGCACAGTAGTTTTTCATCACCGTAAGTTCATCGTATTCATCACGTCCGTTATCTCCGGATAACAAAATTTTATTAATACGGTGTGATTTGTACAACAAGATACCAGCATCTAATCTGTCTTTTAGATATTTACCGGGCTCAGTACCTTTAATTCCAGCACCAAATATGATTCCAACATCATTTTTAGGAAACTTTTTTAGGGAATAGTAAATGTGCTTTTTAGTGCTGTTTTTTACAGTGGAGTTTACACCAATTATTGCTATTACTACAATAACTATAACGTAGAAGGCTATTTTTAAATATTTTTTCAATTTTCATTTAGGTATTTAGTCTTTAATATCAACTGCGTTAATTGTCTGGATTTTTCCGTCAGCATAGATTACAATTTTCCCATTTATTTTCTTTTTGCTTTCGATCATCTTTTTTGAAGAAACTTTTAATCCTTCAACAATTTTATGTTGCAGTTCTTTAATTTTATCTTTTGTCATCTTTTAAATTGTTTATTATATTAAATAGATCGCTATCAATAATTTGTATTTCGTCATTCAGCTCTTTTTCAAGAATAAGAACTGGTAATTTATTTGAATTATCGAATAACATAACATTATTACACTTGTTAAGATAAATCTTAAAGAAATTTTTAATTCCTCGAATATATCTTCGTTCAATTACATCTTCAGGGATATTGTGTCCTCCTTCATTTACCCTAATTTTTACTCGTTGTTTAGCTAATTCAACAGAGTTTAGCCAGAAAAAAATTAGTGTTACAAAATAACCTTGATCTTGAGCTTTTTTTACAATGGAGGCATAGCTTTTTGCTGAAAGAGTTGTTTCAAATGCAAAATCAACTTCTTTTTGTAACAATTCATCAATTCTGTTAAGCATTATTCTCCCTGCTTCAAAACTTACTTTTTCCGGTTGAAAAGGAGATAATCCTTTTGCAATTTCATCGGCATTTACAAATTCTTTGCAATCTAATATTTCAGGTAGGATCGTATATGAAGCTGTAGTTTTACCAGCTCCATTACAACCCGAAATTATATATAAATTTTTATCTTTCAATATATTAAATAATTAACAAAGATATTAATATTAAACTAATCCCGCTCTTTTTAATAAAGCTTCAGGTTTTGGTTCCTGACCTCTAAAACGTTTGTACAAAATCATAGGATGTTCTGTTCCTCCTTTTGAAAGTACATTTTCTTTGAATTTTGCAGCGACTTCGGCATTAAAAATCCCTTTTTCCTGAAAGTATTCAAAAGCATCGGCATCTAGAACTTCAGCCCATTTATAACTATAATAACCAGAAGAATATCCGCCTTGGAAAATATGTGAAAAAGCAGTACTCATCGCATTTTCTTTTACGTCAGGATACAATTGTGTGTTCGCAAATTGTGCGGTCTCAAAAGTCTTTAAATCTGTTATGTTAGTTGGGTCTTGTCCGTGCCAAGCCATATCCAATAATCCAAAACTCAATTGGCGCAATGTTGCCAGACCTTCCTGAAAACTAGCACTTTCTTTGATCTTCTGCACATATTCGATCGGAATAATTTCTCCCGTTTCATAATGATTCGCAAACAAAGCCAAAGCTTCCGGCTCGTAACACCAGTTCTCCATGATTTGACTTGGTAATTCTACAAAATCCCAAAACACAGATGTTCCCGATAAACTCGAATAAGTGGTATTAGCCAACATACCGTGTAAGCCGTGACCAAATTCATGAAACAAAGTTGTCACTTCATTAAAAGTCAATAATGAAGGTTTAGTTTCAGTTGGTTTAGTAAAATTACAAACGTTCGAAATGTGCGGTCTTTCGTTGATACCGTCTTTTATATATTGCGATTTAAACGACGTCATCCAGGCGCCATTTCTTTTTCCTTTTCTAGGAAAAAAGTCAGCATAGAAAATCGAAACTAAATTATTGTCAGCATCTGTTACTTCATACGTTGTAACTTCTTCATGGTATTTGTCGATATCAAAAACCTCAGTAAAAGTTAATCCGTATAGTTTTCCGGCAATAGTAAAAGCACCGTTTAGTACCTTTTCTAGCTGAAAATAAGGTTTTAGTTTTTCATCATCTAAATTAAAAAGCTGTTGTTTTAATTTCTCAGAATAATAAGCACCATCCCATTTTTCTAATTGTTCAATTCCGTCAAGCTCTTTCGCGAATGCAGTTAGTTCTGCAAATTCTTTTTGAGCAGCAGGTTTCGCTTTTGCTAATAAATCATTTAGAAAAGTAAACACTTTATCCGGACTTTCAGCCATTCTCTCTTCCAGAACAAAATGAGCATGCGTTTTATAACCAAGCAAATTAGCTCTTTCAAAACGTAACTTTGCAATTTTTAGTACATTCTCCTGATTGTCAAATTCATTATTCTGAAAAGCTTTTGCACCAAAAGCAATCGCCATTTTTTTACGTAGTTCACGATTATCTGCATACGTCAAAAACGGAATGTAACTTGGATGATCTAAAGTGAAAATCCACCCTTCTTTTTCCTGACTTTTAGCCAACAATCTTGCTGCTTCAATTGTTCCTTCCGGTAATCCTGCTAAATCTTTTTCATCAGTCAGATGCAATTCGAATGCATTTGTTTCTGCCAGAACATTTTCCCCAAATTGTAAACTCAATTTCGACAATTCTTTGTCGATTTCGCGTAATTTATCTTTTTTATCTTCTGGTAGATTAGCTCCGTTTCTGGAGAAGCTTTTATATTTTTTATCTAAAAGTGTAGTTTGTTCAGGAGTCAGGTTCAGATTTTCTTTTTGCTCGTAAACGGCTTTTATTTTAGCAAATAAAGCAGCGTTTAAGGTAATGTCATTTCCAAATTCTGAGAGTAAAGGCGAAACCTCCTGCGCGATTTTCTGCATTTCATCATTTGTTTCTGCCGAATTCAAATTGAAGAAGATACTGGAAAGACGATCTAGAATATCACCCGAAAAATCCATTGCTACCACGGTATTTTCAAAAGTTGGTGCTTCTGTATTGTTTACGATAGCATCAATTTCAGCTTTAGCTAAAGCAATTCCTTTCTGAAAAGCAGGAATGTAATCTTCGATCTTGATTTGTGAAAAAGGGGCTGTATTATGTTTAGTTATAAATTTTGAAAGTAAAACGCTCATTATGATATACTATTTTTTATTAATTGAAGTCAATAATTTTGAATTGTAAAGATAGCAATTTATAAAAATCTAATCATCTATATAAAATTGATTCTGGCTATAAAATCCTAGTTGATTGTGTTATAGATATGTTATTTATTTCCGTAGACGATATTAAAAGCGTAAATTCAAAAAAATAGGATTGGAATTATAAAATCTGATCATAATTAAAATTGAACATGATGAATTATCAAATTGTAATAAAGAATATCGAAACGGTAAATGAAGTAGAAGGATATTGGTCTAATGAAGATCTTATTAAATTATTAGAAAAATTCAACTATCCAGACGGTGCAACAGCAGAAAAGAGTACTTTGCCGGAGTTATTAGAAATGGCAATTTCGGATTACGAGCCAAACGAAGCTGCTGCCATAGTTTTAGAATATAAATTAGGAGACCAATTAAGCGAAGGGCAAATTGAGCAAATATCAAACAACATGTTAATTGACAAAGTATGTGAAGAATATCCTGAAATTGGGATGCAAGGTACTTTGTTTCATGTCAATCAGTTGCTTTTTAAGGCATATAATGGGAAATTTCCAAATGCAAAAGCTTCTATTGTTCATTTTTCAATAACAGCAACAGATGGTGATGCACAAAAGTTTACAGCTGAAAATGTATTGAAATTGTTGAATAATGGTTTGTCGGACAGAAATCTAATTAAAAGGTTATTCGAAAATCAAATGTCACAAAATATTCCATTTCCTGAAGCTGAAGGTATTGTATGGGAATTGACAAAAGAAGATGATACCAATTATAACCTTGTTACTTCAGAAAATTGGATTAATAAGGAAGATGTAGCTGAATCGGAATTTGAGGCTGTTCTTGAGGAAGTCGAAAATGAAGCTTAATTTAACTTAGACAAAAATAATTAAAAATAAAGGCTTCTCTAATGAGAAGCCTTTGTTTGTTATTTATAGGAGTACTATTTTTTTAAACCCTCAGCAGCTTTATTAACTGCCGCTTTCAATTCTTCTTTATATGAAATAATAGTATCCAGTACTTTTTTATCATGACTTCCAATGATTTGAGCTGCTAAAATCCCGGCATTTTTAGCCCCATTTAGTGCAACAGTTGCAACTGGAACTCCACCAGGCATTTGTAGAATAGATAATACAGAATCCCAACCATCAATAGAGTTACTCGATTTTACAGGCACTCCAATTACAGGAAGCGGAGACATTGAAGCCACCATTCCAGGTAAATGTGCTGCACCTCCAGCTCCGGCAATAATTACCGAAATACCGCGAGTGTGTGCATTTTTACTGAAATCAAATAATTTTTCCGGTGTTCTGTGCGCCGAAACAATATCTACCTCTGTTTCTATATTAAATTGTTTTAGTATATCGATAGCATCCTGCATGACTGGCATGTCAGAGATACTTCCCATTATAATAGCTACTTTGCTCATTTTTTTTAGACTTTTTAGATTTTTGGCTTAAAAGATTTAACGATTTAACGATTTAACGATTTAACGATTTAACGATTTAACGATTTAACGATTTTCATATTAAAATCTTTTAATTTTTAAATTCTTAAATTTTTAAATCTTCCAATTATTGACTAATCACTTTAATAGTATTCTTAACCTGTTCTGCGATTTTACGGGCTTCGGTCATGTTTTCGTTTACGATTGTTACGTGACCCATTTTTCTAAAAGGGCGTGTTTGTTTTTTACCGTAAATATGAGGAGTAACGCCATCCCATCCTAAAATGGTTTCGATGTTTTCATATACCACATCACCAGAAAAACCTTCGGCACCTACTAAGTTTACCATAACTCCGGCAACTTTACTTTCTGTATTTCCCAACGGAAGATCTAAAATAGCGCGTAAATGATTTTCGAATTGAGATGTGTAACTTGCCTCAATAGAATAATGACCTGAATTATGTGGGCGAGGAGCAACTTCATTTACCAATATTTCATCTTCAATTGTTTGAAACATTTCAACAGCAAGAAGTCCAACATGATTAAATTTCTCTGACACGTTCAAAGCAATTGCTCTTGCTTTCTCTGCTACTTTTTCATCAATTCTTGCCGGGCAAATAACGTATTCTACCTGATTTGCTTCCGGATGAAATTCCATTTCTACAACCGGATATGTTTTTATTTCTCCTGATGGATTTCTTACTACAATAACAGCCAATTCATTTTTGAACGGAACCATAGTTTCAGCAATACATTCTACATTAGGTAAATCATCCATATCAGAAATCTGACGAATAACTTTTACACCATTTCCGTCGTATCCAAATTCAGTGCATTTCCAAACAAACGGAATAGTGATTTCGCTATTTCCAACTGATTTTTGTAAATGTTCCGGATTGTCAAAACGTAAAAATGCTGCAGTTGGAATGTTACTTTCGGTGTAGAACGCTTTTTGAATTCCTTTATTCTGGATTCCTTTTAAAGTTTTTGGAGAAGGATACACTTTTATACCTTCATTCTCCAATTGAGTCAGAGCTTCAAGATTCACCAATTCGATTTCAAAAGTCAAAACGTCAACTTGTTTTCCAAAATTGTAAACCGTTTCATAATCCATCAAATCACCTTTGAAGAATTTGTTGCAGGCAATTTTACTCGGTGCTTCGTCACTTGGATCTAAAACATAAGTTTGTATATCAAATTTTCGTGTGTCAGACAAAAGCATTTTACCCAATTGTCCGCCACCTAATATTCCTAATTTAAAATCAGAAGAAAAATAATTCATTGTAGTTGTGTTTTTGCAAAGATACTTTTTAATCTTTTTTTTGCCACGAATTTTATGAATTTCATTATTTTTTTCGTGCTTCGATTTTAAGCAGGATATTGGGCATGTTTTTTTGTTGCAAAATTTATTGCTATCAGTCTAAAACTTTTAGTCTAAGGTTTAATTTTTTTCTATTTTCTTCAATACTTCTTTGGCGACAGCTTTGTAAGCGGCAGAATGATTTGAGTAGTCTTTGTTCAGAATTATTTGCAGTTCCGGATTTATCCAGTCGTAATGATTCCCTAAAAGATACAGCGTTCTTATCGAATAAGCCTTTGGTGCGACTTTCACATCATTTATTAACCAGTCAAAAGAAGTCTCAATACAATTCTGAATGTTTTCTTCAGAAAGTACAATACCATTTTCTTCTTTTTTATAATGCGATTTTACTAAAAGCTGAACGACTTTGGCAATTGGGCGAATCGCACTTTCATGTTTTAAAATTTTCAAATTCGAGCAGAAAAAGTCAAGGTGAGGTTGTAGCCAGCTCAATTCTTCATACGATACAAATTCAAGAATCCAACAAGCCTTATGATTGTTTTTATCAGCAGGAGAAAAGCAAATAGAAATTAACTCGCCAAAAAGCGAAGGGTTTTCTAAAACTTCCTGTGCAACCATTAAACGACTTTCTCTGCACGGCTTTACATAATCCAGTTTTTGTTGTAGTTCTGTGCTCATTTTTATTGAATTTGTAATTCAGCATCTAAAATAAATAATTTAATGAAACAGTTCCGTAATAATTTACAGGAAGTCCCGGATAATAATATCTTGGGCCAGCATTTCCAACAGCAATAGCATTAGGTAAAATTAAAGAAGTATATTTTTCGTTAGTTATATTATTGATTCCAAAAGCAAAATGACTTGTTAGGTTGGAGATAATCTCAAAACGATAACCTGTTTTTATATTAACAATAGAATAAGAATCAGAGTAAGCTGTGTTAGCATCATTCATCGGAATTTCATCAACAAATTGATAATCGGCAGAAACATACAGACCCAATTGACTGTTCAAAGTAACGCCGGCATTAATCTTATTTGCTGCCACACCCGTAAGTTTATTGCCTGAATAATCATTTCCATTGTCAATAAAATTTACAAATTTATATTGTCCAAGCGAAGTTGCGACAAAAGAATTCAATGTGAGTGAACGATTTAGCTGCCAGTTATGTTTGGCAATAAATTCGATCCCTTCGTGCAATGTTTTACCTGCATTGGCTCCTTCATATTGATCATCGCCAATTCGTTTAGCGACAAGTAAATCTTTAATTTCCATTCGGTACAAAGACAATTCCGCGTAAAGGTTTTTATTAAAGAAATAGAATTTGCCACCCACTTCAAAATTATAACCATTTTCAGGTTTGATGTCTGAATTAACAGTTCCGTTGCTCGTTAAAGTTTCCTCGGTAGAAGGAAGTGAAAAGCCACGACTTGCTGAAAAATAAACAGTTTGTTCGGTAGTTGGTTTGTAAAGAAATGATACTTGAGGTGAAAAAATTCCGTCGTAACGATATTTCTCCGTTGTATTGTTAGTGTTCGGCAAAATGTTAGTCAACTCAAATTGCGTTTCATTATAATTAAGTCCCGCCTGAACTTCAAATTTCTCAGACAACAACGACCTGATTTGCGAAAACACATTATAGAAAAACCGTTTCTGATCTACTTGAGTCAACTGATCACCTTGTAAGCTGCCTAAGCCGTTGTTTTGCTGATACAAATTCTGAAAAGTATTGCCGTTATAGCGATCTGCAAAATATTCAATCCCCGCTATAAATTGATTTTTGATTTTTCCAATGCTAAAATCTCCCGAAAATTGGGTTCTAGCACCTGCTGCAAAAGTATATTGGCGCAAAATATCAAAAGGACGAGGTTCATTATTGTCTTTGTAATTAACAAATATTGATGTGGCATTATCCAAGTGATCATTGATTTTGAAGTCATAAGCCAATCCTGCCAACGTAGATTTGTATTCTTTAAATCCTTTAGAAGCTACCCAGGTTGAAGCTCCCGATTTCGGATTATTTTCAAACGCTTCTTTCGTAATCGAACTCGGAATGAAAGCTTTCAGATACGTATAATTCGAGAAGTAAGTAAGCTTGCTGTTTTCTTTTTTAAACAATTCACCTGCAATCGTAATTCCTTCACGA
>Ga0247817_10002018_pt1 | contig 10462 bp, 7 predicted proteins | sample UWRJL212509R1_FD_178010 | JGI IMG/M metagenome (GOLD analysis project Ga0247817, IMG submission 178010) | Plant litter microbial communities from Arlington Agricultural Research Station in Wisconsin, United States - UWRJ-L212-509R-1 | ecosystem: Environmental > Terrestrial > Plant litter >... | reverse complement strand
TTTATCAATATATTCTTCATTTCCCTGAGCTGTCAAGAATTCTCCCGTAGAAACATCCAAAAACGAAACGCCAATTGTCTTCTTTCCAAAATATATAGAAGCCAAAAAATTATTTGACTTTGATTGCAAAACTTCGTCGTTCATCGAAACACCAGGAGTAACAAGTTCTGTTACGCCCCGTTTTACAATGGTTTTTGTCATCTTTGGATCTTCTAATTGATCACAAATCGCAACACGAAGTCCTGCCTTTACTAATTTTGGCAAATACGTATTCAAGGAATGATGTGGAAATCCAGCCAAAGCAGTTTCCGTTTCAGAACCAGCTCCTCTTTTGGTTAAAGTGATACCCAGGATTTTTGAAGCTCGAACGGCATCTTCTCCAAAAGTTTCATAAAAATCTCCAACCCTAAATAACAAACAAGCATCAGGATACTTCCTTTTGATTTCATTGTATTGTTTCATCAATGGGGTTTCTTTCGGGCTTTTTTCTTTAGACGACAAGGTATTTTGTATTTAAATTTACAGGTTACGAATTTAGGAATTTTATGGATGTAAATGGTTATGAATATACATTTGCAAATCGTTAACAAGTCATTAACAACCGAAATATTATTTTTTTCTAAATTTGCTTATATAAATTAAAAATTTAAAATCATACAAAATGAAAAAAGGTATATTATTGTTCTCAGCAATTGCATTATTGTCTTTCAGTAGTTCATTTGCACAAGAGTCATCTAAGAAACTTAAAACAAAAAGTGTAAAAACTACAACTACAAAAGTAGAAACTCCTAAAGTTACAGGTCCTGGTATTGTTTTCGAAAGCGAAACTATCGACTACGGAACTGTCGAATACAAAGCTGACGGTAAACGTGAGTTTGTTTTCACAAACAATGGAACTGAGCCATTAATCATTAAAAATGCACAAGGATCTTGCGGATGTACAGTTCCAACTTGGCCAAAAGAGCCTATCGCTCCAGGAGCTAAAGGTGTAATTGGTGTAAAATATGATACATCTCGAGGTGGTCAAGCCTTTACAAAAACAGTTACTTTAACTACAAATGCAGCAAATCCTTCAACAACGTTAACTATCAAAGGAAACGTTTTGGCAGATCCAAATGCTCCAGCAAAAGCAGCAGCTCCAAAAAGCTAAATTTTTAAATAAAAATAAATAAAAAGCTTCCATCTGGGAGCTTTTTTTGTGTTTAAATAAACTCTCCATTATGCGTAAGCTAGAAAACAATGAGCTTGACAGAAAATCGGTTGAAGATTTTAAAACGGCCAAGAAAACCCCTATCATCATTATCCTGGACGACATTAGGAGTCTTCATAATATTGGATCTGTTTTTAGAACTGCAGATGCTTTCTTGATTGAAAAAATATATTTGTGTGGTATTACTGCAACACCACCTAACAAGGAAATCCATAAAACAGCCTTAGGAGCAACTGAAACTGTAAATTGGGAACATCACAAAAATGTTTTGGAAGTTATTGAAAATGTAAAAAAAGAAGGTATTGACGTTTTTGCTGTTGAACAGGTTGAAAATGCTATCTTCCTTCAGGATTTCGAAACAGAAAAAGGTAAAAAATATGCCTTGGTTTTCGGAAATGAAGTTTATGGTGTTTCGCAGGAAGCTGTAGCTTTATGTAATGGCTGTATAGAAATTCCGCAATTAGGAACTAAACACTCCTTAAATATAGCTGTAAGTGCCGGTATTGTCATCTGGGATTTATTCAAAAAATTATATAATTCCAATTAAGATTTTAATTGGAATTATATAATTTTTGACTGAATCTCATTCAAGACAACAATATAATCCTCCTGATTGTTCACGAAATCTTTATCTGAAACATCAATAATCAATACATTCAAATCGGGTTGCGATTTTATATAATCCAGATATCCGCTGTTGATCTTATCCAAATAATCAGGCTGAATTTCCTGTTCGTAGCTTCGTCCTCGCCTTTTTATGTTTTGCAACAATCTTTCTGTATTCTGATACAAATAAATATATAAATCAGGCTTTGGCATTTCCTTATAGATGATGTCAAAAAGCTTTCTGTACAAGCGATATTCGTCTTCTGTCAAGGTCACTTTTGCAAAAATGAGCGACTTGAAAATATGATAATCGGCTACAATAAAATCCTTGAACAAATCAAATTGGGCCAAATCATCGGATAATTGTTGGTACCTGTCGGCCAAAAAAGACATCTCTAACGAAAAAGCATATCGGTTTTGGTCTTTGTAAAATTTAGGCAAAAACGGATTATCTGCAAAACGTTCTAAAACAGTCTTGGCATTAAAATCCTCGGCTATTCTTGTGGTCAAAGTTGTTTTTCCTGCACCGATATTTCCTTCAATAGCAATGTAATTGAATTGATTCAAATTGAAATTTTGCAAAGGTGCCTCAAGTTCCGAAACTGATTTACACTCACTCTTATCGGCAGTTGACAAAAGTAACTCCTTTATATTCTTATTTAAAGTTGGATGGAAAAATTCTGATTTCAAATCATTTACAGGCAATAATACAAACAATCTGTTTTGCATTTCAGGATGCGGAATCTGCAAATTTTCTGTTTGGATTATCTCATTATTAAAAGCGATGATGTCAATATCAATTGTTCTCGCCTGATAACCTTGTTGGTCGTTTCGAATTCTTCCTAATTTACTTTCAAGATTTAAAATTTCTGATAAAATTATTTCAGCTGATTTATCAGAATGAAGCAAAACCGCACAATTATAAAAATCATCACTCTCAAAACCCCAAGACGGCGACTCGTACAATTTTGAAACGCGAAGAATAGTCCCTATTTTGCTATGTATCAAATTAATACATTTTTTTATAGTTGAAAGTTTTTCCCCTTGATTACTTCCGATTGATAAAATGACCTGATTTTGCGTGTTCATAACTACAAATTAAGGAAAACATTTTTAATTATGAAGCATCAATTATGAGTTATGAATCAGTTTTCATTGTAACATTTTTAAACTTTTACATACTAATCCTAAAAAGAAATATAGTATGCGATTTTTAGGAAATGTTTTGGCAACCATTGTAGGTTTGTTTTTATTTATGATGATATTTTTCTTCGGTATATTGATTATCGGAGCACTTTTCGGAGGCGATTCCGAAACTGTAACTGTAAAAAGTGATTCGGTTATAGAACTTGATTTGGAAAACATTTCAAATGATTATGCTGGAAAATATACAGACCCTTTGATAACTTTATTTTCTGAAGGAAAAAATGTCGGTATTTCGGATGTGATTGATGCTATCAAAAGCGCAAAAGAGGACAGCGATATCAAAGGAATTTCTATCCTTAACAATCATTTTATGCCAGGAATGGCACAAAGTAAAGCGTTGAGAGATGCTTTGGAAGACTTTAAAAAATCTGGGAAATTTGTCGTGGCTTATGCTGATTATTATACCCAAAAAGAATATTACATGAACTCAGTAGCCGACACGATTTATTTGAATCCGGTTGGCCAAATGGATTTCAAAGGTTTTTCATCTGAATTGATGTTCTACAAAGATTTACAGGAAAAATCAGGTGTAAAGATGGAAGTCATCCGTCACGGAAAATACAAAAGTGCAGTTGAACCATTCTTAGAAAATAAAATGAGCGATGCCAACCGTGAACAGGTTTCTACCTTGTTGAATTCGGTTTGGAATTCGGTTGCAAACGATATTTCAAAGTCAAGAAATATTCCGCTTGAACAATTGAATATAATTGCCGACGGACTTTTGGCACGAACTCCAGAAATGGCAAAATCACAAAAATTAATTGACAAGATTGCTTACGAAGACGAATACCACAACGGAATCCGTAAGGCTTTGAAAGTTAAAAAGGATGAAGATTACAATACCGTTTCCATTGCTGATTATGCTTTCAAAAACATAACAACTGGAAAAAAATCAAGTTCGAAAGATAAAATTGCAGTTATTTATGCTCAAGGTGAAATTACGGGCGGGGAAGGCGATGTGAATTATATCGGAGAAGGTTCTATGCGACGTTCTTTGCAAGAAGCCAGAAAAGATAAAAATGTAAAAGCAATCGTACTTAGAATTGACAGTCCTGGTGGAAGTGCCTTGACATCGGAATTAATTTGGAGGGAAATTGAATTGACCAAAAAAGTAAAACCAGTTGTAGTTTCAATGGGCAATGTTGCTGCTTCTGGAGGATATTACATTGCTTGTAATGCTAATAAAATTTATGCCGAAGAAAACACAATTACAGGTTCTATTGGCGTTTTCGGAATGTTGCCAAATTTCACAACATTAACCAACCGAATCGGAATCAATGTAGAACAAGTGAATACCCACAAAAACGCTGCTGATTACAGTCCGTTTGTTCCGTTGAGTGAAAATTTCAGAAAAGTTACACAAGAAGGTGTTGAAGAAGTGTACAACACTTTTGTGCAACGTGTTGCCGTTGGAAGAAAAATGACTTTCGAACAAGTGGATGCCATAGCACAAGGCCGTGTTTGGTCGGGTTCTGAAGCATTAAAGATTGGTCTTGTAGATAAAATTGGCGGAATAGATGCTGCTTTAAAAGAAGCTTCTACCCTCGCAAAAATCAAGGAATACAAAACGCAGAATTTCCCAGAATATGAAAAAACATTCGGAGAAATGTTTGCAGGTTTCCCATTTGCCCAAACAAAAGAAAACCTTATCAAGGAGGAAATTGGAGAAGAAAATTACCTGATTTTAAACGAACTTAAAAAAATGCACACACAAACAGGTATTCAAACAAAGATGTCTTTCAACATCAATATTAAATAAAACTGTAAAAAGTTATTTTTAAGCCAACTTATTTAATTTTATTAGATAAGTTGGCTTACTATTTGATAATTTTGTCTATAAAACATTTAATATGATAAAGAAGATTTTAAAAGGTTTAGGTATTTTTATTGTGATCGTATTAATCGCATTAGTTTCAATTCCATTTTTGTTTAAAGACAAAATAAAGGAAATGATTGTAACTGCAATTAATGAAAAAGTTGATGCAACCGTTGCTTTTGAAGACGTTGACTTGAGTTTGCTGAAAAGTTTTCCGCAGGCAAATGTTACGATTGACAAATTGAGCATCATTAATAAGGCTCCTTTTGCTGGAGACACTCTATTATATTCAGGCGAAGTAACCCTTAGAATGTCAATTAAAGAGCTTTTTAAAGGTGATGGCGAGGCGATGAATATAGAGTCGTTTTCATCAACAAATGGCGTAGTTAATATTCTTTTTGACAAGAATGGCGTTGGAAATTTCGATATCGCCATAAAAGATGAAAAAGACAAACCCGATACTTCTGAAAGCAAGCCCTTTGCGATGAACATTCAGAATTATGAAATAGAAAACCTTCGTTTTAAATATTTCGACGAGCGTTCAAAAATCAAAATGGTAATCGATAGCTTGAACCATACCGGAACTGGAAATTTTGCCGAATCAAAATTGGATTTGGATACCAAAACCACGGCAAGGGTTTCTTTGGACATGGACAAGACCAACTATATGAAAAACGTTGCCTTGACGCTTGATGCCGTTTTAGGAATCGATTTGGAAAACAGCAAATATACTTTTAAGGACAATAAAGCCTTGATCAACAAATTGCCATTGGAATTTGACGGTTCTATCCAACTTGTAGAAGCCGGGCAGGAATATGATTTGAAATTTAAAACACCAACTTCCAGCTTCCAAAATTTCTTGGGATTGATTCCTTCTGCTTATTCGGGAAGTTTGGAGAATGTGAAAACAACTGGAGATTTCACGATTGCAGGTTTTGCAAAGGGTTTATATTCTGACACAAGTGTACCTAAATTTAATCTGGCAATTGCCTCAAATAACGCATCATTCAAATATCCTAACCTACCAAAAACGGTTGAAAACATCGTAATTGATACTAAAATCATCAATGAAACAGGAGTCTTGAACGACACTTATGTGAATTTGGACAAACTTTCTTTTAGAATCGACCAAGACGTTTTTGATGCAAAAGCGAATGTTAGAAACATTACTGAAAATCCATTGATTGACGCAACGTTAAAAGGAACGATGAATTTGGCAAACATTTCAAAAGCTTATCCTATCAAATTGGATACGCCGTTAACCGGAATTTTGAAAGCGGATGTCAAAACCAAGTTCGATATGAAATCGGTGGAAACCAACAATTACGATAAGATTTTGGCTTCTGGAGATGCAACAATTACTGGTTTTAAATATGTTGATACTGATAAGAAAACGTACACCATCAATACAGCCTCGGCTCAATTTTCAAATCAAAAAATCAACTTGAAGCAGTTGGAAATGACTACAGGAAAAACCGATTTGAGAGTCAATGGTACGGTAGAAAATTTCTTAGGTTATGCCTTCAAGAACCAAGAATTGAGAGGGAATTTCAATGTAAATTCAAACCAAATTCTGGTCAGTGATTTTATGACCGAAACGAAAACAACCGTAAACAATAAGACTACTACGACTGAAGCCGTTAAGATTCCGAAATTAATCAACGTTTCTCTAAATGCTTCGGCTAATTCAGTAGTCTACGATAATCTGAACTTGAAAAACGTATCTGGAAAATTGATTGTTAAAGACGAGAAAGTATCGTTGCAGAATTTAAAAACTTCTATTTTTGGTGGTGTGATTACTGCAACCGGTGATGTTTCGACCAAAGCCGCTACTCCTGTTTTCAATATGAATCTAGGTTTGAATACGGTTGACATTCAACAAGCCTTTACACAATTGGAAATGCTGAAAAACATCGCACCAATTGCTGGTGTAATCAACGGAAAATTAAACTCTACTATCAAATTATCTGGAAACCTTGATTCAAAAGAAATGACACCTGATTTAAAAACCTTATCTGGAGATTTGTTAGGTCAATTGCTTTCTACAACTATAAATACTAGCAATTCTGAAATGCTGACGGCATTGAGTTCAAACGTTAAGTTTATTGATTTGAAAAAATTAAACCTGAACGATTTAAAAGCGAATCTGACTTTCAAGGACGGAAAAGTAAATATAAAACCATTCGACTTAAAATACCAGGATATCAAAGTAAACATTGGCGGTTCCCACGGTTTTGATCAATCGATGAATTACAATGTGAAGTTCAATGTTCCTGCTAAATATTTAGGAACAGACGTTAATAATCTGATTGCTAAATTAACTCCAGCTGATGCTGCTAAATTGGAAAATGTACCTGTTAATGCCGTACTTTCAGGCAACTTTAAAAATCCTAAAGTTTCTACCGATATGAAAGCAGCCGTAACCAATTTAGCGAATCAATTGGTAAAACAACAAAAGGACAAATTGGTCAATCAAGGAACAAAGGCTTTGGAAAATCTTATCAATAATAATACGAAAAAGGATACGACTAAAACTCAAACCAAGAAAGAGGAAACCAAGGAAAAAGTAACGAATGCCATCAAAGATATCTTTGGCAAGAAGAAATAATAATTTTAGTCAATAATTAAAAAGCCTGTAATTTCAAATTACAGGCTTTTGTTTTTATACGTTCATTGAAACTACATAACCTTCAAAGCTTCGGACATTGAAAACCGTTCCGTCTTCGAAGATTAAATATTGTCCTTTTATTCCAACTAACTTTCCTTTGAAGTGATTTGTTTTATCTAAATTCAAACCTGTTACTTTTTTTGGATGTTGTAAAACAGGATAATTCAACACAAAATGTTCGTTTAAATCTGCATTGAAATAAGGTTTTACTTCTTCTGGAAGGTATTCAAAAACACGCGCTTTTTCGGTAAGTAAATCTAAAGTCATTACTTCATTTTGAAGCATTTTTCTCCAATTGGTCTTATCTACAAAATGATTCTTTAGTACAACTTCAGTAATTCCTGCCAAATAACGGTTGGGAACTTCTACAATCGAAACCGCTTCGCAGGCACCTTGGTCAATCCATCTTGTAGGAATCTGGGTTTTTCTTGTCACGCCTACTTTTATATCGCTTGACAAGGCCAAATAGACAACGTGAGGTTGCAATTGTACTTTGGCTTCATAATCCAAATCCCTGTCGGCAATTCCTAGATGTGCCGTACTTAATTCTGGTCGCATTATCCAATCGCCAACTGCCGGACTGCTGTAAAAACAATCGTAACAGAAACCTTGACGAAATATTTTTTTCTTCTTATTGCAATTCAAACATTGATAACCTACAAATGAAATCTCAATTTCCTTGTTGAGTAATTGATTGACATTTAGGAAACTGTTTTCAAAAATTAAATAATATTGTATGGGATTTCCAAACTCGGTTTGCATCTTTGCAAGTACGCCTTCGTAAGTCATTTTAGATTTTAGATTTCAGATTTTACTTTTTGGGTATATTTTTACTATTTTTGGTAAAGTTAGAAATTCATAACCCATAATCATAATTCATAACTAAAAAATGGCAATACCCATAATCAATTCGGTTGCTTCTTGGATTCTGAAAAAAAGAATCCATCAGATTGAATTGTTCCTGAAGTATCCCAACGAAGTTCAGGAGGAATTGCTTCTGAATTTAATTCGTACTGCCGAAAAAACATTCATTGGAGAACAATCTGGTTTTGATTCCATCAGATCCTATCAAACCTTTACCGAAAGAGTTCCGATATCTACTTACGAGGATTTGGAACCATTAATTGAACAGACACGCAAAGGCGAACAGAATATATTTTGGCCCACTTCCATCAAATGGTTTGCCAAATCGAGCGGGACAACAAATGCGAAAAGCAAGTTTATTCCCGTTAGTAGCGAGGCTTTGGAGAATTGTCACTATAAAGCTACAAAGGATTTACTTTCCCTTTATTTGAATAACAACGAGGACTCTCAATTGTTTACCGGCAAGAGCTTGCGTCTTGGCGGAAGCAAGCAATTGTATGCTGATAATAATACATTTTTCGGGGATTTATCGGCGATTTTAATTGAGAATATGCCGATGTGGGCCGAATTCAGTAGCACACCAAGCAATAAGGTTTCGTTGATGAACGATTGGGAGACCAAATTGGGTGCGATTGTCAATGAAACACGCTATGAAAATGTAACCAGCCTGGCCGGAGTGCCTTCGTGGATGATGGTTTTGCTGAATAAGGTTTTGGAAGAAACAGGAAAAGAAAGCCTACTTGAAGTTTGGCCCAATGCCGAAGTTTATTTCCACGGAGGAGTGAGTTTTGATCCTTACAGAGAACAATACAAAAAGATATTCCCAAGTGCTGCGTTTCAATATTATGAAATTTATAATGCCTCGGAAGGATTCTTTGCGATTCAGGATTTGAACAACTCGAATGATTTGTTGCTGATGTTGGATTACGGTATTTTTTATGAGTTTATTCCGATGGATTCCTATGGAACGCCTCAACAAAAAGCTATTCGCCTTTCGGAAGTAGAGTTGAATAAGAATTATGCCATTGTTATTACCACCAACTCTGGTTTGTGGCGTTACCAGATTGGCGATACGGTTCGTTTTACCTCTTTGAATCCTTATAGAATACGCGTTACGGGAAGAACCAAGCATCATATTAATGTTTTTGGTGAAGAATTAATCATTGAGAATTCGGATAATGCTATTGCAAAAGCATGTCAGGTTACGAATACCGAAGTGATTGATTATACTGTTGCTCCTGTGTTTATGCAAGGCAAGGAAAAAGGTGCTCACGAATGGATTATCGAATTCAGAAGAAATCCGGAAGACATCAATCTTTTTAATAAGGTTTTGGATGAAACGCTTCAGACGCTCAACTCTGATTATGAAGCGAAACGCTATAACAATATGACATTGAATGCTCCTGTTGTTAATGTTGCGCGAACAAATTTATTTTATGATTGGCTGAAAGATCAAGACAAATTAGGAGGACAGAATAAAATACCACGATTATCAAATCAACGCAATTATGTGGAACAATTGAAATCCATGCAGTTTTCTTATAAATAAGTTTTATAATTGTAATCACTATACTGAACGGGCTTTATTGCCAGTTTTTTTGTTTTTATTACGCTATAGTAACGATAATATCTACTTGGAAAGTATATAATCACAGTGGGTTAATAGGAAAATACAGTGGGTAATGATAAAACACAATAGGGTAGCAAAACACAGGGTAACTGCAAAACACAGTGGGGTAATGATAAAACACAGGGTGGTAATGGCAAAACACAATAGGATGATTTTAAAACACAGTGAGGAAATTATAAATCCTTTTTTGGAATCTTAAAAAAAAGAGTTTGGCCTTATTCATTAAACTGAATGACGTTTTTCTATATCTTTGAATTTTGCAAATCACCTCAACTATGAAATCAACCTCTATTGAAGAATTCTATAAGGAAATAAATGCCAATCTGCCGGTTGGAATCAGTAGGGAGATTGGGCATTTCAATATTTTTGACATTGCGACTATGTTTGAAAACATGCAAAAGACACGAACGATGCCTTATAATCGTCGAGCTTATTATAAGATAAGTTTCATCAACGGGAAAA